>JAEEGH010026791.1_pt1 | contig 11461 bp, 8 predicted proteins | sample 9134181 | NCBI WGS metagenome assembly JAEEGH01 (sample SAMN16246544, study PRJNA631951) | gut metagenome | biome: gut microbiome; feature: rumen; material: DP-attached | host: Bos | place: Iran: Karaj | collected 2018-10 | reverse complement strand
AAGCTCGCATGCCATACAACACACGAGCCATCTGTGCCGTATCACGATGCCACAGATCCAGCAGGTTTTTCGGCAGTTTCTTTGCCTCCGCCACGATGCGGCTATAGTCATGCCTCCCTGCAGGCATCGTCAGCGCCGCCTCCGACTCCGTCAATTCGTTCTTCAGCCATTGCCCCATCATCCCCATCATCGTGTTGCCACCCATACGCCGCGACAGTTCCTCTATATACCGCGATGACTGGCGCAGTTCCTCGCTCCCACATTCCCCAAGCCTTGTTTGCAGCGACTTGCGAAAAGCCTGGGCCTCGCGTGACAGGTCGTGCACAATCAGCTGACAGAACGCATCCAGCAGTTCCAGCACCTCGTCCTCCTCCATCGTCAACAGGTCTTCCGACAGACGGGCTGTCAGGAACTCCAGCTTCACCTCTTCCCTGGTCTTATACATCATCGGACCGCTGTATTCCCATTCCGCCAGTTCTGCTGCATCCTCGCGAGGCTTCTCCAGCAGCGTCACACGAAGCCGTGCTACTATCCTGTAGTCCTCCACCTTGACAATCTCCCCCTGGAGCATATCGCAGCCGCTACCGTTCCTCGCAGCGTCCATGGCCTGCCAGAAGAGGCTCACATCCTCGCTGGCCACACACCCCACCTGCTTCGTACCCACAAAAGCCTCCACTCGCAGTTCGTCCAGCAGCCGTGATGCCGGACGGAGCCATATACGACGTCCTAAAGCGCTCTGCAAAAATGCCTCGCGCTCATCGCTGATCTCGCTGTGTGTCAGTCCGCGAATGGTCAGTAGGACATCGTTCATCTTGTCTCCGTTTTTACACAATAGGGTCGGTTCCGCTGTGTAATTTTACTGCTGTGTACTCCGCTGTGTACTCCGCTGTGTACTTAAGTTTTCAAGTGCAAAAATAGCAATAAATAATGAGATACCAAAACAAATTACGACAAAATCTGCAAATAAAATGATTCGTCCCTAAAAATACCTTCTTACTCTCTTCGTATTGACGACGTTCCAATCAAAATATTTGGCAATCTCGGCTTGGTCGAAGAGCTTTTTGGAAAATACTGTCTTGGGATGGAGTTTTTTAACTGTTGTGCGTTCATTTATGAAGTTTTATTTTGATATTTCAATTTATTGTATTATTTTTGCAGGCAGAAAATTAAATATTGGAAGTTATGACAGCCGTACAAATGCAACTCAATGCCGAATTGTTTGGTGCGCTCCAGACCATTTCGGGAGATGAAGGCCTCATGAAGAAGGCCGTCCGTTCGCTGAAGCGCATTGCTGCCCGCAAGTCTGAAGAATCGGGCAACATGTCGATGGAAGAACTGGAGAAGATTGTCAGCCGGGGAGAAAAGGAAATCGCTGAAGGCAATATCCAACCAATGGCTATAGATGACTTATGGAAGTAGTTCTGCTTGACAAAGCAAAGAAGGATCGTGACTATTGGCTGCAAACCGGCAACCGAAAAATCATGAATCGTATCACTGAGCTGCTGAAGGATATTGAGGCACACCCTTTCACCGGTTTGGGTAAACCCGAGCCCTTGAAAGGAAACCTTCAAGGCAAATGGAGCAGGCGTATCACGGCAGAGCATCGAATGGTTTATTCCATCAGCAGTGGCCGTATATACGTTTATGTTTTTTCGTTAAAGGGGCATTACGTCTGAAACCGCCCCGAAAAACCTGAGTTAACTCAAACTATCGATCGGGTTAACTCACACGATGAATCGAGTTAACTCACGCGATTTTGGGAGTTAATTCGATTTTTCCGGATAACTATAAAAAAGTTTTGGATAACTATGCAGTAAAAATTGGAAGGGCCAAAAGAAAAGCGCCCGCAGGAAAGTCTGCAGGCGTCAACCTAATAATAATTCTTGAACTGAGCGTTCTTTGCAAACCATATGTCAATATCGCGAGGATTCATAATCAATGAGTCAATGTTTTCGCTTATCTTAAGCCATAACTATAATTCATCAAAGCCGTGTATAAGCAATGTCTTAAGATTCTGCCGAAATCCCCACTTCAACTTTTCATTCAATGGCCTTAACCCTATTGCAACATCTTGCATAACCTTGAACTTCCAACTCTCCAAAACGCGATGATGTCTATCCCACTCGGTCATTCTTTTTATTAATTCAATATCAATATCAACCTCATTGACGTTAATACTACTTATGGTATTTCGTTCTTTTGCTTTTTGTTCTTTCTCATCCTGCTCCTCTTCACGTAATCTTTCAATTTCTTCAAGTAATTCGTAATTTTCTTCACACACCTTATCAAAAATGGCCATTCCTCGAGCAACGTCTACAGAAGACAACTTGTGATTATATTTTAAATCATTTGCAATTTCTCTTGCTTTAGACTGTAAGTTTAGACTTAATTCTCCTGACTCTGCTCCCCAATCAGCAAACTTTAGCCAAAGTTTGTATGGAATTGACATAACAACCCTTAAATCATGTTCTGATTTGTCATCTGTTGCTGTATTTACAGTTATTTTTCTAACTACCGGATGATTAGGATCAATCAAATCATCTTCTATTGAATCCAAGTCGTATGTCCATTCTTTGCTATTACGAACAGCAAGCCAACATTCTTCTTTCTTCGCCCATTCCAGATAGTTGTTAGATGGCGATATCTTCATAATAAACGGATTCACCTGTACCATTAGCGAATAGATGAGATTCGATAAAGCCTCTGATACCTTCTGGTTTTTCCATATCCTATATAAATTAATCCTTCCACTTGTAAGGTGATTTAATAATCCTATTGTATAGGGAACTACGACGGATTTTAATTCACCAATATTGTTTCCCGTCCTTTTTGTTCCATATAATTGGTCTGCAGCTTTAAACAGGATTGCTTTTGCAATGGTGTCTTCAAAATACACATTAGTAACCTTCCTCGGGCTAGAAGGCAGATTCTTAGCAACAAACTGTGCATAATTCTTTTCTGAACCCCTAACAACTATATGAGGAGCAATTACCAATTTACTTCCCTCATATATCTCGTCATAACAGTTGATGTATTTTGCCAGTTCTACTTTAGTAAACATTTGATTCTTGGGATATTTCAGGTCAAACGCTTTCTGTCTTGACTTTGTAAATCCTTCCTTTTGACGGATGTTTTTATATTGTGACCTCGCACGTTCAAAGAACCAATATGTTTGTATAGACCTTTCTGGAGTAATCGGCGTCATAACATATCGAGATACTTTCTCCAACTCAACCAAAATGGGATTATTTGCAGAGAAGTCTGCATTATTAACCTTATTCTGGGTATTAGCATATTTTGAGATTGATGCCACAATATTGGCATAATCGTCTTTCTTCTTTACAATTGAGAATTTTACTTGGACATAAATATCCGAGATATCTACTTTGTCTTTTTTCTCAGTATGATATATTGAAGCCGTTGTTTGTCCGCCATTAACAATTTGAAGATTGGAAATACTTTTAATTGTACGACCATCTTCATCAAGTTCCATCGCATCTGCTGTAGCAGCAATACCATTGTTATAGGCCAAAAACATATGCGGTTTCTCTTTGATGGTATCACGTATTCCTTTGTTTATCTTTCCAGTGAATTGCAAAAAGGATCTAACATTTTGTTCTAACAAACGTCCACCATATCGTTCGTATAAACTTGACAAGCACTTACCCGGGAGAATTGCAACATAAGCGTCATAATCTGGATTGCTAGATGTTGCGTGTAGGCAAGACACTTCCCATCCCTCTTCCTTGAAATCTATAAATATAGGGGCATGAGATTGTTCCGAGATTTGATAAAGATAATTAATGTCAATTACCCTATAATATATTTTATATCCACTTATTTCTTTGCTTGAAGGTATTTCCCCCTTGTATGTCCCATTCGTGAGAATAAATGCATTGACCCTGACAAGTGAATCACGTAGTTCTTTATAATTACCTAATGTGTTAACAAATTCGAATATTGATGAGGATTCTTCTATCTCATTACCGAAATCTGCATAAATCGCATTCCTAAAGAAATTTGTCAAACGCTTAGTTGCTGTTTCTATATCTCTTTTTAATATTGTCACAGACTCGTCTGCAGCATCGTACATCGAAATAAACAGATCAACGGTTTCGTAGTTGTCTGCAATAGCATATCCGTTAATTTTTTGCTGGTTAGGCGTACCTAAGTCTCTTTCATAAAATGCCACATCAGAATTCTCTGTTTCACCGGCCTCGCTTAATAACTCCAAACAGTAGCGAGTAAAGGTTTGCTCTTGATTATCTCCCTCCTCATTCGCTATTTGTCGAGTAGCAACTTCTTGGACTAAGGATTTATAGAACTTGCTAATTTCTTTCATAAGACAGAATGGAACTTAAAACATTTTTTTCTTCGGTTACATTTTCCGTCGGAACCGCGAGAGTTATTGAATATTTTACATCACTTACGCCCAACAACAAATCATCTTTCTTAATTCTTGGGAATTCACCTTGAATATGATAAAAACTTTCCTTACAAATATGATAGCGGCGCTCCCTATAATCATCTGTATCTATCCTAAAATAGCCATAATAAATCAACTTGTTTTCAAATAGGCTCAATGCTTTGGCGTCTTGACTTAGGCTATTCCGTATTTCGTCAATTAACTCTGGCAGATTCTTTCCATCAACGGGCACAATTTCCACAACTAGATTATATAGATATAATTTTTCTTTAGAAGTTTCGTCTAATTGCGATTCACCATTTATAGACACGTTAGGAAAATTATTGGTACTTATTGTTTTCACTTCTACTGCCCACGATTCGCTTTGGAAATCCTGGGGGGCCATATTGGGACCCACCCAATGTTCGACAGAACTAATTTTGTCTAACTGGGAGTTAATCAACTTTTGAAGGAAATACAACTCTCCAAATAATCCTTGTTGTTTCTGAACCGACAGAATATTCTTAAGTTTCTTAGAAAACAAATCTTGCCATTTTCGCATTTGGCTTATAATCAGCTTAACAGCTTCCCTCTCTTCTGAAATTGTCAGAATTGCCTTAACAAGATTATTACATATTGCTGCAAAAATGTCGCGCACGCGATCACTTCTATTAATCAGTTGAATCAACAAGAACTTTGAGTCAGGAAAAGAATTATCCTTGAATAATGTAACCTCCATCTCGGACAAGTTGCTAAATGGGGAAATATCCAACTTGATTTCTTGACTAAAGGAGAATGCTATCCCGCAGTATTCACCAGGATTTTTATAAGTACAAAAGATTTTCAAACATGAAGGTAAATCTAGCGCTCTTTTAATGAGCCCAGATACATGTGCATCTTCAAGCTTCAACCAAATTGTTTTTATATCATTATCCTTGTTCATACACGTTATCGTTTTCTGATTCAAAAATATCCTCTGTGTCTGCAAAATCATTTAACTGATTGACAGAGTATGATACTGCCACGCTTGTATTTGTATGGGGGAATGATATGGCAAAACTTATATATGGCTCATTTCCATCTTTACTGGAGTTAACATAGCCGTCCGTCGGTTTTAGAGGATATATTATCAACAAGGGATTTTTGACATCTCTATACTTTTCCCTTACGAGTTTGGGACTTGGATATGATTGATTCCTGTCCTTATGCTTTTCGTTTGTTTCTACTAAAGCTTCAGCCAAAACGTTCTCATCTAAATCAACGAATTCATCACGTGGATTTCCCAGAATATGGTTTTTTCTTAATAAATAGTGTTCCGAGGAATCTTTTGAGGGCTCTCTCTTAAAATAATTAAAACCAATACCATTTGACAGATATGCATCACATTTATCACCTCTTTCTCCTGTAGGCTTATTCATTAACACAATACTCCAATGCGACAATTCTCCTGAAGAATTGACTTGTTTGATGTATTCTGTTATCATCCTCAAATTAACCTTGACCATTGAAGGAGGCAAATGGAAATTACCAAAGAAATCCAACACATACTCCATTGGAATATTTCTCCATAGGTAGTTTTTCCCTTTTAATTCGTAACTGTCTCCTAAAGAGCATATTAATTGGTCAGCTGCCACGAAATTTAAGTGCCGATTGTTTTTATCATTTAACAGTTGGTATGTTTCTACCAAACGGCCAGCCCATGAAACCTCAACAGTATTTGCATACCTCATCTTAGTCAAAGATGTTATTTGCAAAACACCTGGATGATTTCTTACCCGCAACGCATAATCTTCTGGAGTCCCTCCTGTTTCATAGAGATAACTAAATTCTTCACGGAGTTCTTCGCTGGCCAGTGTAATATGACGATACCACTCGTTAAGTTCACTACTTGTAAAGAGTCGGCATAAATCAACATATCCAGAACGATAGCCAAACCATCTCCCCATCTGCATCAGAGTATCATACATTTTTGACGCTCTCAGAAAATAACTTATTGACAGCCCTTCTAAGGTAAGACCTCGTGATAGTTTGTCGCCACCAATCGCTATTACTGATATTCCCTCATCATTATTATCATAATATGTAAGCGCGTCATTTGATGAGCCATTGATGGATTTCACTGTTATCTTTTGTACAGCTTTAAATAGTTGGCCTTTAACGTCTTCCCAATCGTGGATAATCAGCGAGTCATCGATTCCCTTATATTTTGACTCCAGTATTGCTTGTGTAGTAGTCTTATAAGATTTGTAGTCTTTCCTATCTACTTCAAATACGCTGCGCAGTTCTTCAAGAACCATTTTGTCGCCGACTTCTATCTCTTGCTTGTAATAATTGAATATTCTGGAAACCAAGTCTTTTATGTGGTTTTGCCATGACTGGAATCGACTAACATGTATCAGCATCGAATTATGCTTGTGCTCCTGCCCACGAAGAATCCTTATAGCACATGTCACGATAAAACACTTTATGGCCAGACGTAATGATTCCGGCACTTCGATTATAGAAGGCTTATCATCATCTTTCTTATGTCTATTGGGTACAAAAGTATAGAAATCATTAATCGGAGTAACGATTGGCAATAATTCGTCATTGGTATCATCTGGTACTAATGATGTGCCAAAGACCTTGTCTGGACCAATATATGTCGAAGGGGCTGGAAGATTTATAATGAAATCACGTGGGAACAAATTGGAGTCATCTAAAGGAATGAAGATATTCGCAAACGGTGTCGCTGTATACCCAACGTACGCCGTACGATTGAACTTATTTAAAATAGAACAGATATATTTGTTTATTGTTGTTGGGTCTTCGTTAGAAGCATTTGTATTGATTGAAGCATTATCTGCCTCATCATCAATCATCAAAAGAGATTTGCTGTTAATCTTCCCATTTTCTGCGTGAGTATTCAACCATGCGTTCAAACGTTTTAAAACCGAAGAGTTCTTCTTTACAACTAATAATGCTGGTTGCGGAGCATTAAAGTTGAAACCGGCTGTGTTTGCAGAACGACTGGTAAAATCTCCTTTTTCTGCATTCGTTGTGTATGAATTTGCGATTGCGTCATCGAAACCGGGTATCAATCCAACACCAATCTTTGTGGTATCTTTTGTACTTGTTCTTTCAAACTGGGTATCAAACCCTAAGAATCCCTCATCAAGCCTCAATTGTGTCTGACTACGAAGATTATTATGAATTCCGGCCAACACAATGATCATATTGAAGCCTGTATCAGCAGCCTTACATATCAGTCCTGTATAGTTAGCTGTTTTTCCAGACTGAACCTGCCCGACAACAAGTCCCTTTTTACTCAAAACCACATCAGTCTTCTGAGGATTAAAGAACCGATCCAGAATTTTATCTGTCATATCATCGACGCCTTGGATTGCTGCAGGCTCAAACCCTTTTTGATGTTCAAGATAATATTTATATCTGTTCCAAAAAGACCATTTGCAGGTTTCTGCTGCCTTAAATGCTAGCAGCCAAGGCTTACGTCTTTCTCTTCCCTCCAGTATCTGCATCGGTTCTACTCGAACACTATATATTGACATCAATTTTGTTTTGAGAACATCTTTACTAAGATTCTGGAACATCAAAACAACATTGTTAACAGCGTGATCAATGTCTTCATCCGTTACAGTATTCTTTATTCCTATAAGAGTCCTACAAACTTCTATGGCTTTCTGATATAGTTCCGTACTCATAGTTCTTCGATCAGTTCTTCGTAATTATTAAAAGGCTCAATAGTTTTAAGAACGGCTTTAGCCTGTTCCGATGTCTGGCCAGATGCTAATTGATTATTGTACATCCTGCATAGCATCTCTTTAATCAAATTAATATCCATATCTGAGAAAGGCTCCTTCTGCAAATTCTCCTCACTTGATTGCTTGATGAATATTGTTGGGGTTGGAATGGACTCTTCTACAATTCGAAGCAACTTGTTTATTGCAGAAACAGGATTAGACTTGGCCTCTTCTTGCAAATCCTTTATTAACTGATTATCTCTATTAACAACAAACGACCACTTGTTTCCTTTTTTCTTTTCTAGCCATAATGGCTGGAAATTCGCTCCAGCCTTTTTCTTCAAAATCTTTCCTCTGTGCCGATACACTTCCATGCCTTTGTTTCTGACATCAAGTGCATAGGCACGAAGTTGTTCACGACATGAAATAGGAGGTGTGGCTGTTGACTTTTTGATATCAATTTGCCATTCAGAATCAAGCGTATTGGGTAAATCAATACTAATGCGAACAAGTTTATAGTGGTCTTCCTTTCTAAACAGGTTGAGCCAACTACCTGCAAGTAATAACCTTTTTCCACGATAGACATAAAAGCCTTGAGCTGCAGGGTATCCATAAATCCCCTCTGCTTTTCTGTAATTCTCCTCAGAACTAAAATTATTCTTATGAGGCAAAACGTAACCTTTTACTTCGGCTTTTTGAGTTCCAAAATACAAAGATTCTGAGGGAAATATCTGACGTTTCTTTTCTGATATACAGAACGGATTCCATGCATCTATTTTATTCTCACCCCAAAATATTGAGACGTCATCGCTTTCAATAAATCGATGGAATGTCATTGCAATATGAGACTTAACTCTTGCCCATGCATCTGAAAACTTTTGCTTTGCGGCAATATCACTAACTGACGTTAAAGGAGGGATGACTCTGTCTAAATCTGTCCATATTATCATCGTCCCAGATTTCTGATTGTCAATGGCATCGACATACATTTCAGGAATCCACCTGATTAATTCCCATTTATGAGTTAATGCCACATAATCTAAATCCCAAGTCCAATAAGCAGAATGGTAACCAGCCTTCTTACTTATAACAGTCAACTTGCGACACTGCGAGAAAGAGGCTGTCTTCATTCCCAACCCAAATCTCCCTAAGTCGTTTGTGGCGCGTTCCTCTAACGGGTTCTGTGAACCTGGACGCATTGCTTCAACAATCTCGTCGCTGCTCATGCCACAACCGTCATCCTTAATTGTGATGATGGTATTACCACCATCCCAGATTCGATCAATATAGATATTTTTTGCACCCGCAGATAGTGAGTTATCAATAATATCCGCAACAGCAGTTTCAAGATTATAGCCTATTGCCCTGAAGGTTTCTATCATTGATGCTGCTTCAGGAACAACCTCAGTTTTCGGTAGTCGCGAATAGTCCATAGGTTTATAATTGCTTCTTTAATTCTTTTGCTATTTTGTATGCTACCACAACGGGAACGGCATTCCCTATCTGCTTGAATGCAGCACCCCTACTCCCTTCAAAAAAATAATCATCCGGAAAAGATTGTAGTCGTGCTGCCTCTCTTACAGTTATTGATCGGGCAGTCTCTATTGTAGGATTAGGAGTTGGGTATATATAATAATGACCGTCTTTGGATATATGTGCCACAACAGTGTGGCAACAACCATCAGGATTAACCACAGAATAACGGTCTAAAAATGACTTTTTATTGTTATGGGTCTGTAGATGAGCAGGTAACTTAGAATAGTCTAACTGCTTCTTTTTTTCATACCACTGTCGTATTGCCAAACAATATATCTCTCTGTCATTTTCATTATGCGGACGAGCTACATGTTGAGTTGTAAACTCAAAAAGGTTATTTCGAATGCCATATTCTTCAAGATAACGCATTTCTGACAAAGGTCTTGTATAAGAAACCTTTTCCGTCAGTTTACCCTTGCCAGCTTCACGTTGTGGAAGATCTGAAAATAGGTCTTTCAATACCGCATAAACATTTTTTTCCTTATCTAATTTCGGATAGCGGTATTTCTCTCCCATAGCATTTACGCCATCTCTTTTCCAACCAACAATAATCAACCTTTGACGTCTCTGCAAGACACCAAGTTCAGATGCATTCTGGATTTGCATCTGCATATCATAACCAATGCTATGAACCAATTTCTCCAAATCTTTTAATGGTTCTCCGTTTTTTGCTGTTTTTAATCCTAAAACATTTTCGAAAACAAACATCTTCGGGGTGTATCTCTCCAAGAACTTTACATAAAACTTGTATAACTCATTCCTTGGATCTTCCACTACAGATTTTCCCATTCTTGCACGGCCCACAATAGAATAAGCCTGACAAGGAGGTCCACCTATTATTAAGTCAACAGAATCTTTTCCCTTCAAGGAATCAATCTTCTGAAAAATATGTTCGATAGTTGATGAACTAATTGTTTCATGAATGACACTGTCCGTAACAGCATGGGGGACCTTATTCCATAGTTTTTCTCCATTTTCACCCTCCTTTTTTTCCGATAGATACTTTCTGTAAATATCTAACTTTTTCTTCCCCAATAGATAGTGATATGTCGCTCTTGTTCTTAATGTGTCACAAGCATATTTATCCATTTCGACGTGAGCGATTGGAGTAAATCCTGCCCTAACAAAACCTTCAGAAAGGCCACCAGCTCCAGCGAACAAGTCAATAAATGTATATTTCTTCTTTGCCATAAATGGTATTAAATTCATTTTTACGCCCCAAATTTACAAAAAGTTCATGACTCTGACAAAAGAATTCGTCATTTCCTCTCCTAATTTTTCAAAAAACGAAAATGCGAAAATGCAAACATCACGAGTAAGCGAGGGCAAACAGAAGCTCGTTTCATGTTTGCCGAGCGGGAGTGATGTCTATGGAGCGAAGCTTCACGAAAATGCAAAAATGTTGTCAACAAATCCAGTACGACAACTCCTCTTGTATCAACTCTTTCAGTATAGGTAAGAGCAGTTTTTCCCGATACTTTCTTAACCCGGAATTTGCTTAAAAAAAGTTCATGAAGCTTCGCTCCATAGACATTTCTCACGCTCGGCAGAATTGAAGCAATCTTCATTCTTGACCCCCTTCATTTCCCCCGTTATCGGGGGACAGAAACACTAAAAAAATGCTCACGCAAATTACGCAAATTGCAAATTGCAAATTGTGACCCACCAGTCAGAGTACACGTAAAACTTGACATCCGAACCCGCATTTAGCGCCTCTGGTCGGGCTCTGCTCGGGCTCTGCTCGGTCTCTGCAGGGTATCTGATTGGGGGTTGAGCGAGC
>JAEEGH010026790.1_pt1 | contig 11462 bp, 6 predicted proteins | sample 9134181 | NCBI WGS metagenome assembly JAEEGH01 (sample SAMN16246544, study PRJNA631951) | gut metagenome | biome: gut microbiome; feature: rumen; material: DP-attached | host: Bos | place: Iran: Karaj | collected 2018-10 | reverse complement strand
GCGAGTTCGACATCACGGACTTCGTCATTCCCGGCAAACGCAACCTGATCGCCTTCCAGGTCTTCCGCTGGTGCGACGGCACTTATCTGGAAGACCAGGACTTCTTCCGCTTTGCCGGCGTGGTGCGCGACTGTTGCATCTTCACCCGTCCCGTCAAGCACATCGATGATGTGCAGATTACACCCGACCTCGACGCAAACTACCGCAATGGTACGCTGTCGGTCAATGTGAATGTCTCCGATTTCCGGCGCACCAGTGTGGAACTGACCCTGACCGATGCGGAAGGCAATAACGTGGCCAATCCGCTCAAGGCTACCGGTGCTTTCGTAAGTGCCCGTTTCTATGTCGAGAATCCGCGGAAATGGAGCGCGGAAGACCCCTATCTCTATAAACTGACGGCCCGGCTCTACGATGGACGCCAGCTGCTGCAGACCCTGCATTTCGACGTCGGCTTCCGCAAGGTGGAGATCAAGGGTTCCGACCTGCTGGTCAACGGCAAGCGCGTGCTGATCAAAGGCGTAAACCGCCACGAGCTCGATCCCGACGGCGGCTATGTGGTCTCCCGCGAGCGGATGGAAGAAGATATCCGGACCATCAAGCAGCTCAATCTCAATGCTGTGCGCACCTGCCACTATCCCGACGATCCCTACTGGTACGAACTCTGCGACCAATACGGTCTCTATATGGTGGCCGAAGCGAACATCGAGTCTCACGGCATGGGCTACGGCCCCGAAACGCTGGCGCGTGATACGGCCTTCCGCCAAGCCCATCTCGAGCGCAACGAGCGCCACGTGAAGCGCAACTTCAACCATCCCAGCATCATCATCTGGTCGCTCGGCAACGAGGCGGGCTATGGCCCCAACTTCGAAGCAGCGTACAACCTCGTGCGCTCGCTCGACCCGAGCCGCCCCATCCAGTACGAGCGGGCCGAGTATGCCGGCAAGACCGACATCTTCTGCCCGATGTACGCCAGCCAGGCCTATATCAAGAAGTACAGCGCCGATCCCGAAAAGACCAAGCCGCTCATCCAGTGTGAGTATGCGCATGCAATGGGCAATTCGGAAGGCGGTTTCAAAGAGTATTGGGATCTCTACCGTACGCTGCCCAAACTCCAGGGCGGTTTCATCTGGGATTTCGCCGACCAGTCCATCCACTGGAAGAACAACCGCGGCAAGACCTTCTACGCCTATGGCGGCGATTTCAACATGTCGGATCCCAGCGACCAGAACTTCTGCGACAACGGTCTGGTGAGCCCCGACCGCAAATTCAACCCGCACGCCTACGAAGTGCAGCAGGTCTGCCAGGACATCCACTCCACGCTTGTCGCCCCGCATCGCCTGGAGGTGTTCAATGAGTTCTTCTTCCGCGACCTTTCCCGCTACGGCATGCGCTGGGAGTTGCTCCGCAACGGAGAGAAAGAAGCTGAGGGAGAGGTAGATGATGTGAATGTCGCCCCGCAGGGCCGGCGTCAGGTCCACGTACCATACGGCGATATCGACGGCTCGGCGGAATGGCTGCTCAACCTGAGCTACTATCTAAAGGAAGCCGACGGCCTGCTGGCGAAAGACTTCGTCGTGGCGCGCGAGCAGATTGCGCTCAACGAATATGTGCGGACTATGTCGCCGCTGCGCAGCACAGCCCGTCCGAAGATCAACAACAATGCGGCCCATCAGTTCACGGTCCGCAGTCCGAAAGCTACGGAAGATTTCGAAATCACCTTCTCGATGGACGACGGCTCGATCACCCGCTACCGGGTTCGCGGCGTCGACCTGCTCAAGAGCGGGGAGACCATCCGGCCGAATTTCTGGCGCTCTCCGACCGACAACGATTTCGGCGCCTCCCTGCAAAACAAGCAAAGTGTCTGGAAGAAACCCACGCTGATGTACTACAGCCTGTCGCAGTTCGACCGCAACAATCTCCAGGTCATCACCATCGACTACAAGATTGGCGGCACGGACGCGATGATCCGGATGGAATACCGTATCAACGAGCAGGGCGCTATGGAAATCACGGAGACGCTGATCCCGGGCGAACGACGCGATTATCCCGATCTCTTCCGTTTCGGTGTCCAGATTCCCATGCCCAAGTCGTTCGAACATCTGGAGTTCTATGGCCGCGGGCCTTTCGAGAATTACGTCGACCGCAAGAGCGCTGCCTTCCTGGGACGCTGGAAACAGACGGTAACGGAGCAGTTCTACCCTTACATCCATCCGCAGGAAACGGGCAACAAGACCGATCTCCGCTGGCTTCGCATCACGGATTTCGCCGGCCGCGGTCTGGAAATCGAGGCTGAGAACGCCTTCTCCGCTTCCGCGCTGCACTATTTCATCGAGTCGCTCGACGACGGCGACATGAAGCGCAACCGTCACAGCGAACTCCTCAAGGAAGATGATGTAACGAACCTTCTGATCGACGGCTACCAGATGGGTGTCGGCTGCATCAACAGCTGGGGCGCCACGCCGCTCCCCGAGCACATGCTCCCGTACCGCGACTACCGCTTCCACTTCATCCTGCGGCCGATTTAGCTTATCCCGCAGCCTGTTCAGCTTTTGCTGGAGGGAGAGCCTCGAAGCAAAAGCCATGGATAGTTCCATAAAACTGCCGCGACGACATTCTGGGTGATCCCACATTGTTGTCGCGGTATTGTTTTTGGCTGTTTGGGCTATTTTCATGCCGCGACGACAACCTGAAGCATCTCACAGTGTTCTCGCGGCAGATAAACAAGGATGAGTACTCGTATGGCGTTAGTTTTTGCCGGAAGGCGCGTCAACTATCGAGTCAAAAACCCATGGCCGCCCGTGGCCATGTGAACGGGAGGGGCCCAGCGAAGCTGGGAGGGATGAGCGAAGCGAAGGTTTTTGACTGATAGTTGCAAGACTGGAGGTAAAAACGACTATCGGTCAGAGAGTGAGGGGCTGGGCGGCAGAGAAGTGGGTGTCGAGGTCGGGGGTGGTGGGGAAGAAGATGTTCAGGGCGGAGGATTTGGGGAATTGGCTGAAGTAGGGGTCGTCTGTCCAGAAGAATTCGACAGATTGTACTTGACCGCTGAAGCGCAGGCCGCGGCGGTAGGCCTTCAGGCGTTTTTCGATGCGAGGGAGAACTTTGACGCCTACGCGGCCGTCCTTGAGTTGGACGCGGGCGACGACGCGCCAGACGGGTTTGCTGTTTTCCGCCATCTGCTCGCGCTGCTCCGGCGTAAAACGGTGGGAAACCGTGATGTGGCGGCCGTAACGTTCGTTGATCTCTTTCATCCGGCTGCGGAAAAGCCGGCCGTGGGCTGAGGTATCTTTCAGTTGTTTGGAAAGGATCTCATAATGGATCATCTCGTGCAGGAGGACGTCTTCCAGTTCGTTTTCCGGGAGGTCGAACTTCGTGCTGATGCGGATGCAGAAATCGTAGAACTCGAGGCCGCCGAAGAGCTTGCGCCGTTTCTTGTAGGTGCAGGCGCCCAGACTGCGCGTGGCCCGGCTCAACTTGATCGGGACGGGCTGCAGTCCTCCTCCGAAATAAGCGTGGTTAAACGTTTCGAAACGTTTCTGAAGATCGGGAAGCGTCGCAATCATTGGTTCAAAAATACAAATAATTCATCGCATTCTTGTGCTTTCGCCTTCTATTTCGTAAATTCGCAAAGATAAACTTGTATTTTCTCGAATGGCTCTCAACGCTTTCTCTCTGGATGCTTCGGCCGACGGGCTGAAACTTGCCTGTCTGCAGTCCGTTCCCGATGCGGGGGGCAGTGCGCCCCGCGGTGTCATCCAACTTGTCCACGGCATGTGCGAACACAAGGAACGCTATATCGCCTTGATGGAGTTCCTGTCGGAAAACGGCCTCATCTGCGTGATCCATGACAATCGCGGCCACGGCGCTTCCGTCAAATCGCCCGATGATTTAGGGTATATGTATGACGGCGGCTGGCAGGCGATGGTGGAAGATGTCCGCGTGGTAAACGACTGGATCCGGGCGCAATATCCCGATCTCAAGATCATCCTGTACGGACACAGCATGGGATCGATGATCGTCCGCTCTTTCCTTAAGAGATATGACGACCGCATTTCGGCCCTGCTCGTAAGCGGATGCCCGGTCGATAATCCGGCCAAAGGGGCGGGGAAGGCCATGGCAAGTTTCTTTGGCCGAACGAAAGGATGGCATTACCGTCCGGATCTCCTCCAGCAGATGTCGTTCGGTGCCTATAGCAAACCCTTCGCTGCCGATGGGCCGATGGCTTGGGTCTGCTCGAATCCGGAGATCCTCAAGTCGTATCGGGAAGATCCGCTCTGCCAATACGTCTTTACGGCCAACGGGTTCTACAACCTGCTGGGCCTGATGCAGGATTGCTACAGCCGCAAGGGATGGGCCGTGAAGAATCCATCCCTGCACATCCATTTCATGTCGGGCGAAGAAGATCCCTGTCGCGGCAGCGACAAGCAGTTCCGCAAGGCGGTACGCCTGCTGCCTGAAGTGGGCTACCACATTGTGACCGCGCAGGTCTATCCCCGGATGCGCCACGAAATCCACAACGAAACCGGATACCAGCGGGTCTGGAACGACCTGCTCCATTTCATCGACAATACCCTGAACCCTTCTTAACCGGAATCACGCAAAGCCATGCTCAGAATCTATTGCAAAAACACCAAGACTTACAAGCAGTTCAATGAAGGAACGACATTAGAGGAGATGCTGCCGGCGTTCGAATTCGAACGCCCGTATCCGATTGTTTCCGCCAAGGTGAACAATGTTTCGCAGGGACTCCACTTCCGCGTCTATAACAACCGCGACATCGAGTTCCTCGACCTTCGCGATGCGAGCGCCCGCCGCGTCTATTGCCGATCGCTCTGCTTCCTGCTGTGCAAGGCTACGCAGGACATCTGTCCCGCATCGAAGATGGACATCAAGCACCCCATCTCGAACGGCTATTTCTGCGAATGGCACAAACCGGACGGCAGTCCGGTGACGGAAGAGGATATCCGGCGGATCAAGGCCCGCATGCAGGAGATCATCGACCAGAACCTGCCTTTCCACAGACGTGAGGTGCAACTGCAGGAGGCGATCGATATCTTCCGTGAACACGGTTATGAAGACAAGGTCCGGCTGCTCGAGACCAACGGCGAGCCCTATGTCGATTATTATATGCTGGGCGATACGGTGGACTATTATTACGGACGTCTGCTGCCTTCCGCCGGCTATATCCAGATCTGGGACATCATTCTCTACCAGGACGGAATCCTGCTGCAGGTGCCCGACCGCATCAATCCCGACCATCTGGCGCCCTTCGTGGACCAGCCCAAGACTTTCGAGGTTTTCCGGGAGAATTTCAAATGGAACCAGATCATGAACCTGCGCAACGCCGGCGACGTGAACCACGTTTGCCAGGAAGGCGGCGCTTCCGATCTGATCCAGATTTCCGAGGCGCTGCAGGAGAAGAAGCTCGTACAGATTGCCGAAGAAATTGAACGGCGTTACAATGATCCGGAGCACCCGGTTCGCATCGTGCTGATCACCGGGCCTTCCAGCAGCGGCAAGACCACGGTCACGCGGCGTCTGAGCGTCCAGCTCAAGGCCTGTGGTCTGCGCCCGATCTCGTTCTCGACCGACGACTATTTCGTCAACCGGATTGAAACCCCGAAACTTCCAGACGGCAGCTACGACTTCGACAATTTCGAGACCGTAGACCACCGGGCTATCGAGCGCGACGTGCTCGCTCTCCTGCGCGGCGAAGTCGTGGACGTGCCGGAATTCAATTTCGTCACGGGCCGCCGCGAATACAACGGCAAGCATCTGCAACTGACGGAAGGGAAGGTGCTGCTGATCGAAGGCATCCACGCCCTCAATCCGCAACTGATCCCGCAGGTCCCTTCGGAAAGCACCTTCAAGATCTTTATCTCCACGCTCACCAGCATCGCGCTTGACGACCATAACTGGGTGCCTACCAGCGACAACCGGCTCCTGCGCCGCATCGTGCGCGACTACAACAACGGCTCCTTCTCGGCCCGCGAGACCATCAACCAATGGCCGAACGTCCGCCGCGCCGAAGAACAGTGGATCTACCCGTATCAGGAGAACGCCGACGTGATGTTCAACTCCGCCTACCTCGTGGAATTCGCCGTGCTGCACACCCACGCCGAGTTGATCCTTCGGACCATCCCGAAGAATTGCCCCGAGTACAGCGAAGCCCACCGCCTCCTGAAGTTCCTCCACTATTTCACACCCGTCTCCGACAAGGAAATCCCCGCCACCTCGCTGCTCCGCGCCTTCATCGGCGGCGGCAGTATGTAGGGAGCGGCTAGATCACGCCGAGAATCAGGTTCCAGAAGAAGAAACGGAGCGTTTTGCCGACCAGCATCAGCAGGGCGGTGAGCCAGGGGTTTGTCTTGTAGAAGCCGAGGGCGATGGAGAAGAGGTCGCCGACGAAGGGAAGCCAGCTGACCAAGGCGAGCCAGACGCCGTAGCGGTCGACGTAGACCTTCTGTTTCTCCAGTTTGGTGCGGTCGACCTTGAACCATTTTTCGATCCATTCCCATTTGCCGAGCCAGCCCAGGCCGAAGGAGGTGAGGGAGCCCAGCCAGTTGCCGGCTGAGGCAACGGCCAGACAAGCCCACGGGTTCGAGGTCATGTTGAGCATCGCGACATAGAGGATGTCGGAGCTGAATGGGACGACAGTGGCAGCCAGGAATGTGCCGACGAAGAGGCCCCAGAGGCCCCACGCGCCAAGGTCGGGGAGGGCGAGAAGGCTAAGCATTCCTATGAGATTCCCGGTCAAGCCGGGAATGACGTTTCCCCGAGAACATCCGGTTGGGGAGTTCGCTGATCAGGATGATGCCCAGGACGATGGCGATGGTGACCTTGACGGCCATGAATCCGCTGCCAAGGGCGAGGCGGAGCTGGTCGGAGACGACGTAGTAGGAGGTCCAGAAGACGCCGGCGCCGGGGACCAGCGGGAAAATGCCGCAAAGCAGGAACACGATGGCGGGGCAGCGGTCGAGGACCGAGAAGTAACGGGCCGAGAGGACCACGAGCATCGTGGCGAAGACTGTGGCGGCCGGGGGTGTAAAGCCCGCATAACGCGCCAGGATCATATAGAGGATCCAACCCAGGACGCCGCAGACACCGCACAGGAAATAATACTTGCGCGGTACACCGAAGAGCACCGCGAAGGCGGCCGTACCGATGAACGAGGCGATGATTTGGATGGTCATGGCGTAGGTGACAGGGTCGACCGTCATGCCCTTGAGCTTGATCATTTCGCCGAAGATGAGCCCGTCGCAGACGAAGGCCAGGGCGACGCCGGCTGCGATGCAGAAAAAGACCAGCATGGCGTCGAGCAGGCGCGTGGCACCGGCGATGTAGTCTTCATTGGCCACATCGCGGACGCCGTTGACGAACGGTACCCCGGGAATCAGCGGGATGATGGCGCCGATGATCATATTGGGGAGGCTGTGTCCGAAACCGATGCGATGGAAAAGGATGCAGAGGGCCGTGACGAAAAAGCCGCCTACGATGTTGCCTACAATCTTCGACATGTGGGGCGCCGTGACGAAGAGCACGAAGAGCCAGAGCAGGATGCCGCAGATGAACGAAGCGGCGCAGTCGAGCAGTCCGCCGCCGAAGACGATGCAGAATCCCGCACTGCCCAGGGCGGAGGCAAGCACCTGTTCCCAGACGGGGTGGGGCCGCATCGTACGGATCTCTTTCAGCCGGACACGCGCTTCGGCGAGGGAATGCTTCCCCGCAACGATATCACGCGATAATTGATTGACCGCCACCACCTTGTCGAGCTGCGTTCCCTTGAAGGGGATGAACTCCACGTTCGCGTATTTGTTGAAGCTGCTGGTGGTGAAGATGCCGTTGCTCAGCACGAAGAAACTTTTCGAATCCACGCCGTAGTGGGAGGCGATGCGCTCCATCGTCTCCTCGACACGCGAGATCTCGGCGCCGTTCTCGAGGAGGATGTGACCCGCCTCGGAGGCAACTGCAAGCGCCTCAGCGTGCTGCTCTTCCAAGTTTTCTTCCGGATGCTGTAGTTTTTCGGCCACGGCTGCGTCCAATGATAAAATCAAGCTTCGTGCTGCAAAGATAATGTTTATATTGTTTATTTATTATTTTTGCAGGTTAGAATAACGCTGAAGCCTGACTTTAATTGTAATAACATAAACACTATTCATTCTCATGAAAAGAATCGTAATCGCAATCGTCGCCTTGACCCTCGGTCTGGGCGCCGTGGCGTCTGCCCAGCAGATGCCGCCGATCCCTGTGGATCCCAACGTGAAGATTGGCAAACTCGACAACGGCCTGACCTATTACATCCGGCACAACGAAGAGCCGAAGGGCCAGGCGAATTTCTATATCGCCCAGAAAGTCGGCTCCATCCTCGAAGATGAGTCGCAGCGCGGCCTCGCGCACTTCCTCGAGCACATGTGCTTCAACGGCACGCAGCATTTCCCGGGCAACGGCGTGGTGAAGTACTGCGAGAGCATCGGCGTGAAGTTCGGTGCCGACCTGAATGCTTATACCAGCATCGACGAGACGGTTTACAACATCGACAATGTGCCGGTAGCCAAGGTCCCGAGCGCCATCGACTCCTGCCTCTGGATCCTGCACGACTGGGCCGACGGCCTGCTGCTCAACCACGAGGACATCGACGGCGAGCGCGGCGTAATCCACGAGGAGTGGCGCAGCCGCCAGAATGCGCAGATGCGTCTCTACGAGAAGATCCTGCCCGTCATCTATCCGAATAACAAGTATGCCGAGCGCTTGCCCATCGGTCTGATGGAGGTCGTGGACAACTTCCCGTACCAGGTACTGCGCGACTACTATGAGAAATGGTACCGCCCCGACAACCAGGGTATCGTAGTGGTCGGTGACATCGACGTGGACGCCGTGGAAGGCAAGATCAAGGATATTTTCGGCACGATCGCCAAACCCGAGAATCCGGCTGAGCGCTATTACGTTCCGGTGGAGGACAACGACGAGACCATCGTCTGCCTGGCGACCGACAAGGAGTTCCCGTACGCCCAGAGCTTCCTCTTCTGGAAACACGACGCCTATCCGAATGAGATGAAAGGCGACATGAACTACCTCATTTACAAGTATGCCCTGGGCATGGCCGACATCATGCTCAACCAGCGTCTGCAGGAATTCTCCCAGCTGCCCGAGCCGCCTTTCATGATGGCCCAGTTCGGCTCAGACGAAGACTACTTCCTGGCCAAGACCAAGAAATCCTACATGGGCATCGTGGTCTGCGGCGAGAATCAGCTGAAAAACGCCATTGCCACGGTCTGGCGCGAAGTCCTGCGTGCCAAACGCGGTGGTTTCACCGCCAGCGAATACGAGCGCGCCCGTGCCGAATACATGAGCCAGGTCGAATCACAATACAACGCCCGCGAGAAGAAGAACAGCGCTTCCTATTGCTCGGAATACGTGCGCAATTTCATCGACAACGAGCCGGCCATGGGCATCGAGAACCGGTATGCTATCAGCCAGCAGCTCTGCCCGAACATTCCGGTCGAGGTGGTCAACCAGCTCTTCGGCCAGCTCGTAGAGGAAGGCAAGAACATCGTGCTCGCCAGCATGCTGCCCGAGAAGGAAGGGGTGACCTATCCTTCAGAAGCTGAAATGAAACAGATGCTCGCCGATGTGGCTGCCGAGGATATCGAGCCGTATCAGGAAGAGGTCTCCAACGAGCCGCTGCTCGCCGAGATCCCCACTGGTGGAAAGATCGTCAAGACCAAGGCTGACAAGTTCGGTTACACTATGTACAAGCTCTCCAACGGTGCGACGGTCTATGTGAAGCCTACTGACTTCAATAAGGACCAGATCGTCATGCGTGCTTTCAGCCAGGGCGGTACCTCGCTCTATCCGATGAGCGAAGCGCTCACCCTGAAGAACATCGGCGTCTTTACCGAGGGCGGCGTGGGCAACTTCAGCTCCACGGCCCTGACCAAGGCCCTCGCGGGTAAGCAGGTCGGCGTGAATCCGTACATCTCTACCTACGAAGAAGGCGTGCGCGGCAATTCCACGCCGAAGGATTTCGAGACGATGCTCCAGCTGACTTATCTGTATTTCACGGCCCAGCGCGCTGACGAAGATGCCTTCAAGTCGTGGCAGAACAAGATGCGCAGCCAGCTCCAGAACCGGGAAGCACAGCCGCTCTCCGCATTCCAGGATACCTTGAACGCCGTTATGTACAACAATAATCCGCTCTCCGGCTACATGAAAGCGACCGAAGTGGATAATGTGAACTATGCCCGCATCATGGAGATCGCCAAGGAACGCTTCGCCAATGCCGCCGACTTTACCTTCCTCTTCACCGGCGCCATCGACGAGCAGTCTATGCTGCCGCTGATCGCCCAGTACATTGGCTCGCTGCCGGCCCAGGGCAAGAAGGAAAAAGCTCGCGAAGTAGGTTTGGCCTTTTCAAAGGGCCTTAATGACAAGGTCTTCGCCAAGGAGATGGAAGTCCCCATGGCCATCGTCGTCTACATGGAGACCGGCAAGGGCAAGTACAACCTGAAGAACGACCTGACGCTTGACATCGCCCATCAGATTCTCGACATCATCTACACCGAAGAAATCCGTGAGAAAGAGGGTGGTACCTACGGTGTGAGCACCGCCGGCGGGTTCAACAACCGTCCCAAGGAAGACGATGCCTACCTGCAGATTGTCTATCAGACCAGCCCCGAGTCGTATGAGCGCCTGAACACCCGCATCGAGGAACTGCTCTCCGAGTTTACCCAGAAAGGCCCTTCGCAGGAGAACATGAAGAAAGTGAAGGACTATCTGCACAAGACCTATCAGGAGAACCTGCGCAACAACAACTACTGGTCGGGTGAGATGTACACCCTGAAGAAATTCGGCATCGACGAGGTGACCGACTATGAGAAGGTCCTGGATTCCATTACGACCGACGACGTGCGCAAGGCCATCGCCGACATCCTGAAGCAGGGCAACCAGACCCGCGTGATCATGTATGGAGAAACCAAATAATCAAACAGACCTTAACTTTTAAATTATGAGCAGACTTCATATCATTGACCACCCGATGGTGCAGCACAAGCTGAGCATCATGCGTGACATCCGTACCGGTTCCAAGGATTTCCGGGAACTGCTGAAGGAGATATCCCTCCTGATGGGCTACGAGGTGACTCGCGACCTTCCGCTGGAAAACGTGGAGATCGAGACCCCGATGAAGCGGATGACCGCCAAGGTTATCTCGGGTAAGAAGCTGGCCATCGTGCCGATCCTCCGTGCCGGTCTGGGCATGGTGGACGGCCTGCTGACCTTGTTGCCTGTCGCCAAGGTAGGACACATCGGTCTGTACCGCGACGAAACCACGCACCAGCCGGTGGCTTACTACTGCAAGATGCCTTTCGACATCGACCAGCGCCTTGTGATTGTCACCGACCCGATGCTGGCTACTGGCGGCAGTGCCTCCGATGCCGTCCAGATGCTCAAGAATCTGGGCTGCA
>JAEEGH010026786.1_pt1 | contig 11464 bp, 9 predicted proteins | sample 9134181 | NCBI WGS metagenome assembly JAEEGH01 (sample SAMN16246544, study PRJNA631951) | gut metagenome | biome: gut microbiome; feature: rumen; material: DP-attached | host: Bos | place: Iran: Karaj | collected 2018-10 | reverse complement strand
CACCTCAACCACCAGCGCCATACCGGGAGCCAGGGCGCTGCCAGAGGCCTCGGCGAAGCGGGCGGAAAGGACATCGAAGCGGGAACGCCAGATAACGGCCCTTGCTTTTGCCACCGGCCCTCCGAGACCGCTCTGGCAAAGTTCAAGGTAACAATGGCCGTTGGCTTTATGCTGCAGCGAAGCAATTTCCGCCTTCACACGTACCGGCCCCGGGACGGCTTCCTCAACCCCTTCCTGAATAATCTGCTGCAATTCCAGCAACTCCAAATAATCCCGATCTGACATACTTACAAATATAGCATTTTTTTCGATTACTTACTACTACTCCATAAACGTGCTCGATTCTGCTATAGCCGCCGCAAAGCTTTCTTGTTAATAGTCAACGATTTAGCCATATCAGGGTACCCCAAATCAATGCACCCTAAAATAACTATTGTGCTATGAATCATCCACTTAAGATTGCGTGCCTTTGAGCGTGGCTCTTGCCTACAGCATCTATAGTCCCCTTTTTTGGCGGCGGAAGATGCAGATACTTCGCAACCTGGCCCGGCGTAGCATTCGTCACATACTGTAATTCCCTGAAAAGATTTAGCTTTTCATTCAGGGGCAGGGTTATCACCTTATGCACGTCTTTAAAGCGCCCGGTCTTCAGTAGCCAGGCACTCATCATTGCATAGTAACTGTCATTCCTCCCTTCGAAAGGCTCATTCAGGTCATACTCGCTGCCGGTTGTAGAACGTATTGCAAGCAACATATTGTCAAAACCTCCGAAGAATCTGGCTGCCGCATCATAATCAATTACGGAATAGGTGGTTATAATGTAATCGACCAACTGAAGAGATTCTTTCTTGCTCAAGCGCGAGAACCACTTACCAAGCAGTGCGAAGGTTAACGGATGCCCGCGAGAGGATTGTAAATCAACAATCGTCATAGCTTTCTTCAGTGTACTTGACGCGGTGCGGCGCTTGATGGGTTCGGAAAAAGGATGCTTTGATTGTCCATAAGCAAGGAAATTCCACCTGTACAACACCGCATCTTTGGAAAGGCGGCGTTCCACCGGATTGTTATCAACATAAATCAAATTGGTCCTGCCCTTTTTATCTCCTATTTTGGGGACGCTCCCGAAAGGCCTGTTAAACAACGGGCCGCTACGTCCGTAATAGTCGTTGAACATCTTTACATATTCGGAAGAATAGTATCCCACAAAAGCCGACAGTTTACTTTTGGAGACGGCAACATAAGAACCGTGAATATGATCGGGCATAAAACAGAGAGCCAAGACCTTTACATCATACCGCTTGGACGCAACGCAAACAAGCGTGAACATAACAAGAAAGTCGCTGACAGAATAGAAAAGCAGCGCACCATTGATTGTGTTTTGGTAACAATGGTTGATAATGCCCGGCACAAATGGCCTGGAAGAGTTTTTCATAGTCATACAGCAAAGGTAATAAACATCTTGTTGAATATCAACGGCACATCTTGAAAAAGGATGATACAAAGTAGCGCAAAGTTATCTAGCTAAATATCAGATCATTACGTGTTTCAGGGTACCCTAAATCATACCGCCCTGAAATAAGTAAATAGTCGATTATTAAGTAGTTAGTTTTGCACACGGGAGGCGGCAGAGCTGTTTCGGAGCCGTGGGGTGGGGAGGGCGGGTTTGCACACGGGAGGCGGGAGCCGGTAGGAGGCGGCGGAGGGTGGGCGGGTCTACCAACAGACACGGGCAGGGGTAGGGGCCGGAGGGCGCGGGTTTGGAGGCGGCGGGACTGTTTCGGTGCCGTAAGCACCCTCGCTTGTAGAGGGAGGGGCCCGCCGCGCAGCGGTGGGAGGGCGAGGGCCGGTAGGCCCGAGGGCGGAGAGGCAGCCCGCCACCGACGACTGAACCTGCTCCAGACGCCGGAGGCGGTAGCGGACCTAAGCCGTGTGCAGAAAAGCCGTTTTTGCATACGGGAGGCAGCAAAAGGACGGTCCCGTGTGCAGGAAGGGCTGTTTTGCACACGGGAGTGGCAGCCCACCGGCAAAAAGCCGTAGCCAAGCGGTCAGAAGAGCTTTTCGAGGGTCTTGAGAGGAGCGGAGGGGAAGAGCTCCTGGACGTGCGAGATGAGAAGAGAGCGGGACTGCGCGGGAGTGCGGGCCACGGACAGGCCCGACCCGCCGCTTTCAAGGGCACGCACCCAGAACGGCTGGTCTCCGCCACCGCCCTCATAAGCAGCAAACAATTCGTCAGGAGTAGTGTTGGACGCTCTCTGCCAGCCGTTGTAATGCAGGTCCGGGCCACGGTACACCCGCTCGAAGTCACCCGTCACGATCCAGGTCCCCGACTGGAGGAACTGCACGATGCTGTCCATTACATTTTTCTTGACAGAAGGCGTAAGAAGAACCTTGTAACGAGCCCCGACAGCCCGCAGAAGCGACGGTGTCACAGCCTCGGCACAAAGCAATCTCAGCCGCCCGGTCTCCACCGCCCCCTCGCGGCGGATTATGTCGAGCACCACAGGAGACAGGTATTTAAACAACTTGTCTGAGGCGCTTACCGCCTTGTAAGGCTCCCCAAGCGCCATACGGTATCGCGGCAGGCTGCGGCGCCAGTTCATTAGCTCCTTGTACCACTGCACGGTAGCGAATGCCGCTTTGCCGCCAAGAAACTTCCCGTAAGCAATATCCCCTTCCCGCACCACATCGATCTTCCAATCCCACGGGCCGAGAACGACACTGTCGGGACCGTCGTCAAACCAACAGCCCGGAGCGGTCAGTTCCTCAATGGACCAACCACTCACAGCACCTTTAAAAAACGGAATAATGCCGAAGCGATGCACCGCCTCGATCATCTTCCCCGGGGAATCGATGGGGCGGGAGACGCTCATTTATTTCTGACGGATGTAAATCTGCACGGGGCAACCGCTCAGAGGGAAATTCTCGCGCAACTTATTCTCGAGGAAGCGCTTGTAAGGATCTTTGACGTACTGCGGCAGATTGCAGAAGAAGGCGAAGGCCGGGAACTTGGTGGGCAGCTGGGTCACATACTTGATCTTGACGTACTTGCCCTTCCAGGCCGGAGGAGGAGTTTCCTCTATCAGCGGGAGCATGGCCTCGTTCAGGCGGGCGGTCGGAATCTTCTGGGAATAGTTGGCGTACACCTCCGCGGCGGCGCTCAGCACATCCTGGATACGCTGCATCTTGAGCACGGAAGTAAAGATGATAGGCACGTCGTCGAAGGGAGCCAGACGGCTCTTCAAAGCCGCTGTATACTCCTTGAGCGTATTGGAATCCTTGATGAAGAGGTCCCACTTGTTCACCACCAGCACGCAGCCCTTGCGGTTACGCTGAATGAGCGAGAAGATGTTCATGTCCTGCGACTCCATGCCCGTAGTGGCATCTATCATCATGATGCACACGTCCGAATGCTCTATGGCGCGAATGGAGCGCATGACCGAGTAGAACTCCAGATCTTCGTTTACCTTGGCCTTGCGGCGTATGCCGGCGGTATCCACCAGCATAAATTCGTAGCCGAACTTATTGTAGTGCGACTCGATACTGTCGCGGGTAGTGCCGGCTACCGGCGTAACGATATTGCGCTCTACCCCGAGCAAAGCGTTGGTGAGCGACGATTTGCCCACATTAGGCTTGCCCACTATGGTGATGCGGGGCAGGCCCTCGTAAGGATCGGCCTGATCGGTCTCCTCGGGCAAGGCGGCCACTACAGCATCCAGCAAATCACCGGTACCGGAGCCGTTGGCGGCAGAAATACTGTAAATCTCCCCCAGGCCGAGGGAATAAAACTGGTAGGCGTCGAACATCTTGGCGCCGGAGTCAACTTTGTTGACGCACAGCACCACGCTCTTGCGCGAGCGGCGCAGAAGGTCGGCGATCTCGGCGTCGTAGTCGGTAATCCCCGTGGCCGCCTCCACCATGAAAAGCACCACGTCGGCCTCGTCGATGGCAATCTGCACCTGCGAGCGGATGGCAGCCTCGAACACATCGTCCGAATTGCTGGTGTAGCCCCCGGTATCGACTACCGAGAACTCCCTGCCGCACCATTCGCAGCGGCCGTAATGCCTGTCGCGGGTCACGCCGGCGGTGTCATCTACTATTGCCTGCCTGGCACCTACCAGGCGGTTGAAAAGGGTGGACTTGCCTACGTTAGGACGTCCTACGATTGCTACCAGACTCATACAGTTTACATTCTTTACATGCCTCGGAATCGCCTCCGGGGCAAAGTGAGGAGTGAAGCGCGGCATCCTCTTCTTTATAGCAGCGGATGCCGCGGCGTCGCATTTCTTCGTTGGAGCCCACATCGTAGTGCGGAAAGTCTTTCTTGCGGAAAATGATGTTGAAGCACAGCCCCAACACCCCGAGGCCCACAAGGACCACCGCAACTAAGATTGTGGCGCCCATATCAATACACGAACCCGGGGCTGATGGGCTCGTAATTATACACTTTGTCGATGATGCTGGCAAACACAGGAGCCATCGACACTACACGTATCTTGCTGTCCCCTTCCAGTTCGGGATGGGGAATGGTATCGGTGATAAACACTTCCTCCAGAGACGAATTGTGGATACGCTCCAGAGCATTGCCGGACAGGATACCGTGGGTGGCGCAGCAGCGCACGCTCATGGCGCCCTTCTCCTTAAGCACGTCGGCGGCCTTGCACAGGGTGCCGGCAGTATCGATCATATCGTCCACGATGATGATATCCCGGCCCTCGACGTCGCCGATGGCTTTGATTTCGGAAACCACGTTAGCCCTCTCGCGGGTCTTGTGGCAGATAACGACGCCGCAATCCTGCTTCTCTCCGCCGAGGCTCTTGGCGTAGGAATTGGCCCTCTTGGCGCCGCCCATATCGGGAGCCGCTATGGAGAGGTTCTGGAGTTTAAGCGACTGAATGCAAGGGATGAATACCTTGCTGGCATATAAGTGATCCACGGGAATGTCGAAGAAGCCCTGAATCTGGTCGGCGTGCAGGTCGCAGGTCATGACGCGGTCGGCGCCCGCAGCGGTGAGAAGATTGGCGGCGAGTTTGGCTCCGATGGCCACGCGGGGCTTGTCTTTGCGGTCCTGGCGAGCCCATCCGAAATAAGGGATAACGGCAATCACCTTGTCGGCCGAAGCTCTCTTGGCGGCATCGATAGTGAGCAGAAGTTCCATGATGTTGTCTGCCGGCGGGATAGTGGACTGCAAGATAAACACAGTAGCTCCACGCACGCTCTCGGCAAAGCAGGGCTGGAATTCCCCGTCGCTGAACGGCGTCACTTGAAGGTCTCCCAGGCGGGCGAGGGGCTCGTCCGGGCGGCGGATCTCGTTTAGATGTTCTATCACCTTGCAGGCGAAATCCCTGGAAGCCCTGCAGGCGAAAAGTTCCATTCGATGAGTGTGGATCATAACTATTCGGATCTTTTAAGTATAGATTCTATGTAAGAGAGTATCTGCTCGCGGCCGTCTCCCCTCGAGGAGCTGCTGCTGAACATCGGAGGCAACTCTTCCCAGTACTGCGAGAGTATGGCCTTGTCCCGCTCGATCTGGGTCTGCAGGGCCACGGGGCCGAGTTTATCCGCCTTGGTGAAAATAATGGCGCAGGGGATGCCTCTCTCGCCCAGGGAGGCGAGAAAATCAACGTCGATGCGGCCTATGTCGTGCCTCGAATCGACCAGCACGAAGAGGACCTGCATCTGGGTGGAATTGAGGACGTAGTCGTCGATGACGGCGCCGATCTCGCGGCGCATCTTCTCCGGGAGCTTGGCGTAACCGTAGCCGGGCAGGTCAACCAGGTACCAACTGTCGTTGATAAGGAAATGGTTAACTACCTTGGTCTTGCCGGGAGTAGCCGACGTAAGGGCCAGCTTGCGGCGGCCTGTCAGCATGTTGATAAGAGATGATTTGCCTACGTTGGAGCGGCCTATGAAAGCAAATTCCGGCAGTTGTCTCTTTGGGCCCTGTGCAACCCTCGGGCTGCTTCCTGCGAATATTGCCTCAGAGATTTTCATTACCGTAAAATTCAGTACAAAGATATACAAATTTTCGCATATCTTCCACAGAAAAATTTTACGGATTAAAAATCATTCATTTTTCGCTCTTCCGGCTATCTGAAGCTGCCGGATAGCAGATGGTAAAGCAGGCGCCCTGCAAGGTGAAAGAGCGGGAATAGCCTATGGTGGCGCCGCACCTGTCAAGAATGCTGCGGCTTATGGCAAGACCCAGTCCCGAGCCTCCGCTCTTGGTGGTAAAGTTGGGGGTGAAGAGCTTGTCGATATTCTCTTCCGATACGCCGGGGCCGTTGTCCTCGACCACTATATCGTAGTAGCCTTCACGCATCGACTTGCGCAGCGACACATATACCTTGGCACCTCCCCTGCCCTCGACCGCCTGGACGGCGTTGCCGAGCAGGTTTACGAACACGCGGGTCAGCTGCGGCCTGGGGCCCATGACCATAGCATCGTGAAGGCCCACATAGGTAAATGCCACATCGTCGCGGTTGTCGAACATGGTAATCTCGTCCTGAAGCAAGGTGTCGAGATTCAGCAGGGTATGCTCTTCGGTATCGAGCTTGGCCAGGGTCGAGAACTCGTTGGAGGTCTCGGTGAGCACGTCGATATGATAAAGCAAAATGCTGCAGACATCGTCGAACTTGTCCTTCCAGGCGGGATCGCCCTTCTGCTTGAGACGCATCAGGCGCTGGATCTGCAGCTTCATTGGAGTCAGCGGGTTCTTGATCTCGTGGGCCACTTGCCGCGCCATTCCGTGCCACGCCTTGTCGCGCTCGGCCTGAGCCAGACGGCTGCTGCTCTCGGAAAGCTCGTCCACCATACGGTTGTAAGCATCCACCAGAGTGGATATTTCGTCCTTACGGGAATAGCTGATATGCTCCAGGCCCTGGCCGGCCTTGCGCATGGTCACACCGATCATACTCAGCGGCATAAACACCCTGTCAAGCACCGCCGACTCGGTGAGCCTCGCCACTATGAACAGCAGCAGGAACACCGTGAGTATGGTCATCATATGCATTACCGCATCCCTCTCGAAGTCGTAACTCTCCTCAACATAAGGAGCGCAGAGCACGGCCGCCATATTGCCGGTGGCATCCATCAGCGGCATATACATCGAATAGTAGTGCCGCCAGCCACGCTGCTCTTTGATGGTACAATAGCGGAGGTTCCGCTCGCTGATGCGCGACAAGGCTTCAGGGTCGATACGGAACCCCAGCAGAAGGCGGTCCAGGGCGTCAGGATTGGTACACATCACGATGTGCCCGTTAGTGCGGTACACACTGATATCGGACCCGGTATTGTCGCTCACCGACTGGATCATTGAAGCAAAATCGGCCGAACCGGTTATGTCGGGCCCCTCCAGTCCTCTCATGCCGTTCTGGGCCAGAAGCTGAATAGCATTAATACGGTCCGACATTATGGCCTGCTGGTTGGCCTCGTTGCGCCTGTACACGAACAGCACGCTCACAAGCGCCATTACCACAAGGGCGCCGATGAGCGAGAGCATAAGCGTCCACGATATGCGCGAGCGGAAATAAGTAACCCCCCGCGACTTCTTGCGCTGCCCGCGCGGCTTGAAACACCATAGCAGAGCATACATCAAGAGCCCGGCGGTAACCATGGCCACCACATAGCTGAAAGCCCCGATGCGGCGGCGCGAAATAATCATCGCCTCGTCATCGGAAATCACATTCACAAAGTGAGCGTAGGAATCACGGTAGTAGTGGCAGGCCCTGTGTTCATACACCTCAGAATACGTCCAGTCGTCCATACGGGTGGCGTAAGGATACTCGCCGCGGAAAGTCCGCAGGTCCCTGCCCTGATAGCGCGAATAAGAATAAGCGGCCGGAAGGCTCGTGCGCCCGGGAGTGATGAAACCAAGCAGACGGGCATATCCCTTGCCGGACGGCATGGTCTTCTGCTCTATGCCCACCAGCAGGTGAATCACTCCGCCGTCGGGAGTGAAATAACTGAACACGCCGTCGTAGCGCGAAGGACCTTCGGCAGTAGGAGAACCCACGAAGAACGACCCTTCGGCAATAGGACTTCCGTTACGTGCAATTTGCTCGAAATTGGGCATATACTGAGGCACGGTGCTTCCGGGGCGCACCAGCTGCACGCTGATGGAATAGTCAAGTGCCTCCGACGAAAGATAATTGTCGATTATCCTGTTGCGGATGGCCACTTCGCTGCCTTCCATCATGGCAAGTGTGCCTATAACGGCATCTTCGGCAATGGGGCGTTCGACCTTAAGGAGCTGAAGTTCAAGGGTAACGTCCCTGTCAACCGAGAGCTTGCCGGCCCACACCTCCATACGGTCCTCCTCCTTTTCGAAGCCCAGTAGAGCCATCGCCACCACCATATAGACTGCACAAATTACCGTATAGGCAAGCCTCCAGCCTCTGGAGAAAAAGCGAGGAGACCGGCCCGTGAGTTTAAGGATCACAGGCCTCAGCATCTGGAGCAGCATGGGCACCGCGCACAGCAGCGAGAGGAACGACAGGTATACAAACAAGGTATATATCGACAGACTCGCTAATTTATACAGCTCCAATGTGATACCGGAGTTGGCGACTATACTGCCCAAAGTCATGTGCACGTTGAGCAGGATGAGCACCACACATACGATGTCAATAACCGAAGCTATGGCGATGGCGGCTTTGCTGCGAAGCTTGGCCCACAGGCTCCAGCGCGCAAGATAAAAGCAAACCGTACACAACAGCAGCGCCAGGTTGAGCAAGATTACGGCTCCGAGCGAAAAGAGGAACGAGCCGCCGGCGTAGAGCATGGGAGAGAAAAGCCTCACCTCGCTCTGCACACTGCGCCCCCAGAAATACATAGCCGCCAGAGCGATGACTATACCCGCCGATGCAATTACCGCCCTTGTAATTGTACGCCGCCGGAAAACGAACAGCACCGCCGCCGAGAGGAAGAACAGGAGTGAGAGCCACAGCAAAGTGTCGTTGGCCATCACCACTCCGGTGAGCGAGTCGTAAAGAATTTTGAACACCGGGCGTCCGTCCAGAAGCACGGGACTGCCTCCGCTGTAGGTAAGCGGTCTTACTGAGAATCGCCGGCGCAGGTGCAGCCTCTTGTTTACTCCGCCATAGGAACTTTCGTCCTGGGTATTGCTGATTTCAAGTCCGGCTATGATACGCTTGCCATCGGTTTCCCTGGCCTTGACTATGTACCATTTGGGACCGATATTGAGGAACTCCGGATCCTCGGTCACATAACTGAGCGGCGAACGGAGGTTCACCCTGGGGTTGGTAATGCGCTGCACCACCACGCGCGAACTTATATCATCATTATGCAGGGGGAATTGGCCCCGCCAGCTCTGAAGAGTGTCGTCCACATAGGTGTAGATGACCATATCCTCCGGGAGCTTCTGCTGGGGATGGTCGATGAAGTAATCCAGGCGGGCCATCCTGAGAGAGAGGCGCCGCTCCATCTTGCGTGCGGCCGTGTCGGTATCGCCCACTGTACGCGGTGTAGCTACTGCAAAAACCAGCAGCAGGACACTCAGCAGCAGGAACACCGGAGACAAATAATCCCTTATGGACCACTTTTTATTCATTATGATACGGCTCTCCTTTCAAAATTGTAAAGGCACGGTAGAGTTGCTCTGCAAAAACCGTTCTCACAAGTTGATGTGAGCAGGTCATTTTTGAAAGAGACAGTTTGGCCTGTGCCCTCTCGTACATCGAGGGGCTGAAGCCATAGGCTCCTCCAACCACAAAAACCACATCTTTCCCGGCTTGCAGAGACTTTCCCATGCGCTCGGCAAATTGCTTCGATGTAAACTCCTCTCCTCTCTCGTCGAGCAGTATCACGGTGTCGGCAGGTTTGATGGCCTTCAGCAGGGCCTCCCCCTCCTTTTGCTTGATCTGCTCGGGCCTTAGCGAACCGGTACCCTTGAGTTCAGGAAGCTCCTTGACGGAAAAAGGCACATAATGCACCAGCCTGGAAGAGTACATCTCCAGGCCTTCCGCCACCCAGCGGATATCGGTCTTCCCCATTGTGAGCAAGAGTATTCGCATCAGGTGCAAAAATAACAAACTGGCTTAATATTTGCAAAGAAAAACGGCGGTATGAAACGCTTGGCTATAGTACTCCTCACCCTTGCGCTCGCCAGCCCTGTGGCCATGGCGCAGAACTTTATATTACAGAAAACGTCGCAACCGGCCCCTGCTCCCGCTGCGGAAGGCGGGGACGATGTGTTCGTGCCCATAAGCAAATATATCGCGGCAGGCAACGCCGAGGCCCTCTCGGCCTGGTTCGCCGACAATCTGGAAATAGCCGTCCTGGCCAAAGAGAGCGACGCCAGCCGCGCCCAGGCACGGCAGATTGTCAAGACCTTCTTCGACAACTTTACGCCACGCAGTTTCAACATCACCCACACGGCCGGCCGGGCCAACATGAAATACGCCCTCGGCACACTCAAGGCCGGCGGCGAGACATTCAACGTCACCATCTTCCTCAGTTGCAAGGAAGACCGTTACCGCATCCAGCAACTTAAGATCGAGCGGCTATAGCACGTAGTCGCGGACGTTGGCGGCGGAGATTTCGGAGTCGCCAAGGATGAGAAGGCGCTCCACCACGTTGCGCAGCTCACGGATGTTGCCCGGCCAGGACTTGGCCTGGAGGGCGGCAAGGGCCGCGGGCTCGAAGGCGCGCACGGGCTTTCCGCTTTCGGAGCAGATCTGCTCCACGAAATAATCCACCAGCAGGGGGATGTCGTCCTTGCGCTCGTCCAGGGAAGGGACCTTGATGAGGATCACGCTGATGCGGTGATAGAGGTCTTCGCGGAAGGTGCCTTTGGCGATTTCGGCCATAAGGTCCTTGTTCGTCGCTGCGACGACGCGCACGTCAACCTCTATGTCCTTGTCACCTCCGACCGGGGTGAGTTTCTTTTCCTGGAGCACGCGAAGGACCTTGGCCTGGGCGGCGAGGCTCATATCGCCTATCTCATCGAGGAAGAGGGTGCCGCCGTCGGCCTGCTCGAACTTGCCTTTGTGGTCCTTGACAGCCGAGGTGAAGGAGCCTTTCTTGTGGCCGAAGAGCTCGCTTTCAATCAGTTCCGAGGGAATGGCGGCGCAGTTGACCTCGACGTAGGGACCGGCGCTGCGGGCGCTCTTCTGGTGGATGCTGCGGGCGACCAGCTCCTTGCCGGCGCCGTTGGCTCCGGTGATGAGCACTCGGGCATCAGTGGGGGCCACCTTGTCGATCAGTTCCTTGAGGTGGACTATGGGGGCCGACTCGCCTACCATCTGCTGGCCATGGACCTTCTTCTTGAGGAGCCGGTTGTCTTTCAGGAGGTTGACCTTGTCGGTGGCGTTCTTTATGGTGATGAGGATCCTGTTCAGGTCGAGGGGCTTCTGGATGAAGTCGAAGGCGCCTTTCTTGATGCAGTCGACGGCGGTGTCGATGTCTCCGTGGCCGGAGATCAGCACCACGGCGGAGTCTATTCCCT
>JAEEGH010026783.1_pt1 | contig 11464 bp, 7 predicted proteins | sample 9134181 | NCBI WGS metagenome assembly JAEEGH01 (sample SAMN16246544, study PRJNA631951) | gut metagenome | biome: gut microbiome; feature: rumen; material: DP-attached | host: Bos | place: Iran: Karaj | collected 2018-10 | reverse complement strand
CCGACGATGTCGGCGAAGCGGTCGCCTTCCTTGTATTCAGCCATTTTCTTGGTGGATTCGCCAATGGCCTTGAAGACGATGGTCACCGTGCCACGGACGCGATGGTAGTCGCTAATGGTCAACGGGATACGCTCCGAGTTATCTTCCATCTTGACGATGAGGAACTGACCCGGAAGAGCCGAATGAGCGATACGCGGCGCATAGACGTCCATGAGGTAAGTCTCAGCCGCGAAGGTTTCTTTGTGTATAATCTCGAACATAATGATATGGAATATGAGTTAGTTTTTGCGAGAAAATCATCTTGCAAATATAGTGATTTTATGAATTTTCAAAGAAAAACTCACAAAATTGCACTAAAAAAGCCCCGAAAAACTTCGGGGCTCCTTAGATATAGTTGATCGAATCGAAATTACTCGCTCATCAAGGCTTTCAGCTCATCATTCATTTTCAGTTGCACATAGATTGATCTCAGCACATTCTTCACATCGTCGGAAGGTTGGGCGTCGTAGGCTTGTCTCAAGTAAGGAAGACCTGTGCGCAAGAGTTCGTTAGCTTGCTCCATCAAGCCATCGTATTGCTCCAATTCCTTTTTCGAGATGCCAGTGATTTCGTTGGCCTGCTTGATGTATTTGTTGGCCATAGCCGTGTAGAGCACGCCGAGGTTGTAAGTGGCATCAAAGTAGTCAGGCTTGATACTGAGGGCTTGCTCATAGTACTGACGAGCCTTGTCGGCGTCATAAAGCCCTTCATTGGCTTCGTCACCATAGATGGTGCCAAGTGCGAAGAGCAGCTGTGCGTTTTCAGGGTCAAGTTCGTGAAGCTTGTTGAGGTCTTCTACGGCTTCAGCAGCCTTGCCTTCCTTCAGGTAGGCATTCACCTTTTCAAGAATCAGGTTGGCGTCACTGGGATTCTTTTCCAGACCAGCGTTAATCATGGCCATGGCTTGTTCGGCATTGCCCAGACCGTTGTAGCAAGCGGCAAGGTGACGGTAAAGATCAGCAGTTTCCGTTCCATTATTCTTCACCTCGGTGAAATAACCCAGAGCCGTGTTGTAGTCTTCAGCTCTCAAAGCTGAAGTGGCAGCCAGGTTCAGCATCTCGTTGGCATCGGCACTACCAAGCGACTTGGCGATGTCGTAAGCCTTCTTGAACATGGGGGCTGCTTCTGAGAACTTACCGCTGTTGTAGTCATCGGCACCTTTAGAATAATAGGTGGTCATGACCGAACCCACACGCTGATAGATTTCCATTTTGTTGTCCTCAAGGAAATCAGGGTTCTTCATGCAATTCATCAGCGACTCGTAGACGACTTCCAAAGCATTGGGTGTCTTGGCCAACAAGGCCTCGTCACCTGATTGGATGACGTTTTGATAGATGATGGCGCGATACAGCCAAGCCTGGGCTTGATCATCGGGCTTCATACCAAGGAATTGTTCGTGATTGACGCATTTCTCAATAGAAGCCATAGCCTTCTCGTATTGGCCATTCTTGTTGTACATGAATGCATCGGTTCTGTCTTTCTTTTGGGCCATCATCACATTGGCGGTGAGGAGGACGGCCAGCAAAATCATTACTTTTTTCATTTTCTCAATTATTTAAAGTTTGACAATTTTCGATTTTTATTCGTTATAGCAATTATTGTTCCAAAGTGGTTTGAATTGCCTCACATGTCATTCCAGCGTGGGCTTGTGCGCTGGCATGGAATCTATGGGAGGCTATTCTCATCAATTGTTTTCTTCAGTTTCAACCGGCCCTTCGACTCCTTCGACAGGCTCAGGAACCGAAGGCTCAGGAGCCTCGATTCCATCGGGGGTCGGCCCTTCGACAAGCTCAGGGACCTCGCTTTCTTCGGGTTCATCCTCATGCTCCACCTTGGTGACAGCAGCAATCTCATCACTGCCGCGCAGGTCGATGAGTTTCACACCTTGGGTGGCACGACCCATCACACGCAGCTTGCTGACAGCCATGCGGATGACGATGCCCGACTTGTTGATGATCATCAGGTCTTCGTCGTCGGTCACACCCTTGATGGCGATAAGGTCACCCGTCTTGTCGGTGATGTTCAAGGTCTTCACGCCCTTCGCGCCACGATTGGTGATGCGGTAGTCCTCAATATCGGAACGCTTGCCGAAGCCCTTTTCTGAAACAACGAGCACCGTCTGTTGCGGGTCGTTGATGCACACCATGCCGATGACTTCGTCTTCGGGCGAGCCTAATGTAATGGCTTTCACGCCCGTAGCGGTACGACCCATCGGGCGAACGGTCTGCTCGTTGAAGCGGACGGCCTTGCCCGAACGCACGGCCATCAGCACCTCATCGTTGCCGCTGGTGAGGCAAGCCTCCAGCAGTTGGTCATCCTCGCGAATGTTGACGGCGATGATGCCGTTTTGGCGGATGTTCTTATAGGCAGCCAAGTTGGTCTTCTTAATGATACCCTTCTTGGTGCAAAGGATGATGTAGTTGTTTTCAAGGTAGTCCTCATCGCTCATGCTCTTCACATTGAGGTAGGCCATCACCTTATTGTCCTTATCGAGTGGCAACAGGTTCTGGATAGCGCGGCCTTTGCTGTTCTTGCCCTCTTCAGGAATCTCGAAAGCTCTGAGTTTGTAGCACTTACCCTGCTCGGTAAAAAAGAGCAGATGATTGTGGTTGGTGGCCGTGAAGATGTGCTCAATGAAGTCGGTGTCGCGGGTGGCAGAGCCTTTCGAGCCCTTGCCGCCACGGCTCTGCACGCGGTATTCGGTTAGCGGGGTGCGCTTGATGTAACCGAGATGCGATATGGTAATGACCACGGCATCGTCGGCGATGATGTCTTCCATTCGGAACTCACCGGCGGCAGGCACAATACTCGTGCGGCGGGCATCGCCATATTTTTCTTTGATGACGGTCAGTTCGTCCTTGATAATCTGGAACTGCAATTCCTCATTTTGTAGAATTTCGTGGAAATGCTTAATGCGTTCGTGGATTTCGTCCAACTCGTCCAAGATCTTCTTGATTTCGAGACCGGCCAACTGACCGAGGCGGTAGGCCACGATGGCGCTGGCTTGCGGGTCGTCGAAGCCGAACTTGTCCATAATGGCTTGTTTGGCTTCAGGTGTGCCGCCCTTACAGGCGCGGATGGTGGCGATGATTTCGTCAACGATGTCGATGGCGCGGGCCAGACCTTCCAAGATATGGGCGCGGTCCTCGGCTTTCTTCAGCTCGAAGCGGGTGCGGCGCAGGATGATTTCATGACGGTGAGCCACAAAATGCTCAATCAGTTGCTTGAGGGTCAAGGTATAGGGACGACCGTTGACCAAAGCCACGTTGTTCACATTGAACGAGCTCTGCAACGGGGTCATCATAAACAGTTTGTTCAGCACCACGTCGGGGTTGGCGTCACGTTTCAGTTCATACACCACACGGATGCCCTTGCGGTCACTCTCATCGCGGATGTCGGCCAGACCTTCCAGCTTCTTCTCATTGACGAGGTCGGCGGTCTTCTTGATCATCTCGGCCTTGTTGACCTGATATGGAATCGAGGTGGCAATGATGCGCTCATGGCCGTTGTGTTCCTCGAAGTGGGTCTCGCCACGAAGGACGATGCGTCCCCTACCCGTCTCAAAGGCCTCGCGCACACCTTCGTAGCCGTAGATGACGCCAGCGGTCGGGAAATCAGGAGCCTTGATGTATTGCATCAGTTCCTGCGTGGTGATTTCGCGGTTGTCGATATAGGCGATGATGCCGTCGACGCATTCGCTGAGGTTATGGGGAGCCATGTTGGTAGCCATACCCACGGCGATACCGTTGGTGCCGTTAACTAATAAGGTAGGAATCTGCGTAGGCAGCACGGTAGGCTCTTGCAACGAGTCGTCGAAGTTATTCTGGAAGTCGACGGTGTCCTTGTCGAGGTCGTCGAGCATTTCTTCTGCAATCTTCTGGAGGCGTGCCTCGGTGTAACGCATGGCAGCAGGGCTGTCGCCATCGACCGAACCGAAGTTACCTTGGCCGTCGACCAAAGGATAGCGCAACGACCACGGCTGGGCCATACGCACCATGGCGTCGTAGACTGACGAGTCGCCATGCGGGTGGTACTTACCGAGCACCTCACCGACGATACGGGCCGACTTCTTGTAGCCGCTGCGCGAGGTGACACCCAATTCCTTCATACCGTAAAGTACACGACGGTGCACGGGTTTGAGGCCATCGCGCACGTCGGGCAAGGCACGCGAGATGATGACGGACATCGAATAGTCGATGTAAGCCGACTTCATCTGGTTTTCAAGATTGACTTTGATTATTTTTTCTCCTGAGAGTTCTTCAGGCATTTCTCCCTGATTTTCAGGATAGTTGATATTATTATCGTCCATTTTCGGGTTCTAATTTTCGCTTTTATAAATAAGGGTGCAAAGATAGGGAAAAATTCCTTTGGTTTTGCAAAAAAGGAGGTTTTTGTTCATTTTTAAAGAATCTGACTTTGGCACTGGCGCGGCGCGGTTTTTGTTTGTACCTTTGCACTCTGAATGAATTAGACAAGTGAAAAGTTGGGTATTTTATTAAAGTATTGAAAATAAAAGAATTGTAATTATATGGATGCAAAATTCTCTCCCCGCGTTCGTGCCATTTTGTCACTTAGTCATCAGGAAGCACAGCGTTTGGGGAACGCATACGTCGGGTTGGAGCACCTTTTTTTGGGTATGTTGAAGGAAGGTGGCAGCGCTGCCATCCGCATTTTGGAGAACCTCAACCTGAACATCGAAGTCTTTTCAAAGAAACTGGAAGCCTCGGTACGCACCGCCAACAGCAACTCCAGCCAAGTACTGGCCTTGCCTCTGACCAAACAGGCGGAGCGCGTGCTGAAGTTCACTTATATCATCGCCAAGGAGTTCCATTCGGAAATCGTCCGCTCCGAGCACCTTATGCTGGCCATCCTACACGAGAAAAACAACATCATCTCGCAAAACCTTGAGTTTGAAGGCATCAACTACGACAACTTCAAGCAGGAGTTGCTGCGCTATACGGCCGAAAACGCTGACCAGCAAGAATCTGCTCCCGAAGAGCAACAAGGCTATGCCTCCAACCTCTTCGACGAGGAAGACGAGGAAGAAGACGATTTGATGAACGACATCCGTCCGAAGCAGGAAAAACCAAAGAAGACGAGTAACATCAAGAGCAAGACGCCAGTGTTGGACAACTTTGGGCGTGATCTCACCAAGGCAGCCGAAGAGAACCGCCTCGACCCCATCGTGGGCCGTGAGCGCGAGCTGGAACGCATCGCCCAGATCCTCAGCCGACGCAAGAAAAACAACCCCATTCTCATCGGTGAACCTGGCGTGGGCAAGTCGGCTATCGCCGAAGGCTTGGCCATCCGCATCGTGCAGCATCGCGTGCCACGCACCTTATTTAATAAGCGTGTGGTCATGCTCGACATCGGCTCCATCGTGGCCGGCACCAAATACCGTGGCCAGTTTGAGGAACGCATCAAGGCTATCCTCAACGAGTTGGAAAACAACCGCGACATTATCCTTTTCGTCGATGAGATACACACCCTTGTCGGTGCAGGCAACGCCAACGGTTCCTTGGACGCCAGCAACATGTTCAAGCCCGCCTTGGCACGTGGCGAGTTGCAATGCATCGGCTCTACCACCCTTGATGAATACCGCCAGTACATCGAGAAAGACGGTGCCTTGGAACGCCGCTTCCAGAAGATCCTCGTCGAGCCTACCACGCCCGCCGAGACCATCGAAATCCTAAACAACATCAAACCGAGATACGAAGACCATCACTTGGTCACCTACACGCCTGAGGCCATCGAAGCCTGCGTGAAACTTACCGACCGTTACCTCAGCGACCGCCACCTGCCCGACAAGGCCATTGATGCCTTGGACGAAGCGGGTGCGCGCGTCCACATCAAGAACATCGATGTGCCGAGCGAAATCACCGAGTTGGAGAAGCGCTTGGAAGAGGTACGCAAGGACAAGAAAGCCGCCATCACCGAGCAGAAGTTCGAGGAAGCGGGCATGTACCGCAACGAGGAAGTGAAAATCATGGCCAAACTTGAGGACGTCAAAAAGGCATGGGAAGACAACGCCGTGGCGCATCGCCAGCCTGTGACTGAGCAGAACGTCGCCGAAGTTGTCGCCATGATGACCGGCGTGCCCGTGCAGCGCATCGCCAAGAACGAAGGCGACCGCCTAATGCACATGGAAACTGAGTTGGCAGGTACCGTCATCGGTCAGGACGAGGCCATCAAGAAAGTGACCCGCGCCATCCGCCGCAACCGTGCCGGACTGAAAGATCCGAACAAACCCATTGGTTCGTTCATCTTCCTCGGCCCAACAGGTGTGGGTAAGACATACCTCGCCAAGGTGCTGGCCAAGTTCCTCTTCGACAGCGAAGATGCCCTCATCCGCATCGACATGAGCGAATACATGGAGAAGTTCGCCGTGTCGCGCCTCGTGGGAGCGCCTCCTGGATATGTTGGTTATGAAGAAGGCGGTCAGCTCACCGAAAAGGTGCGCCGCAAGCCCTACTCCATCGTACTTTTGGATGAAATCGAAAAGGCTCACCCCGATGTGTTCAACCTGTTGCTCCAAGTTCTTGATGATGGCCAGTTGACCGATAGTCTCGGTCGCAAGGTTGACTTCAAGAACACCATCATCATCATGACCTCCAACATCGGCTCGCGCCAGTTGAAGGACTTCGGTCAAGGTGTGGGCTTCGGCACACAAGCCAAGCTCAACAGTAAGAACGAATATTCTCAGAGCGTTATCGACAACGCCTTGAAGCGCACCTTCGCGCCAGAGTTCCTCAACCGCGTCGACGATGTGGTGATGTTCAACGCTTTGGAGAAGAAGGATATCCAGAAGATCATCGGCATCGAGATCCGTCAAGTGGTCAAGCGCGTCGAGGAGATGGGCTACAAGATCGAAATCACCGAGAAAGCCATGGACTTCCTCGCCGAGAAGGGTTGGGACGAACAGTATGGCGCCCGCCCGTTGAAGCGTGCCGTCCAGAAGTATGTGGAAGACGTGTTGGCCGAGTCCATCATCTCGTCCAACCTCCACATCGGCGACACCATCAGCATCGACATGGCCGAAAACGGCGAAGAGACCATCGTCAACATCATCCCGAACGAGAAGAAAGTCCTTGAAGAAGCGCACGTCTGATGAACTACGACTTCAAGAAACATATCAGTAGCAAGATCTTTAAGGTCATCGCTTACGCCAGCGCAGAGTTGGGCTACAAGAGCTATGTCATCGGCGGCTATGTGCGCGACATCCTGTTGCGCCGCCCCTCCAATGACATTGACGTGGTCACCGTGGGCAGCGGCATCACCTTGGCCAAGAAGGTTGCCTCCCTCCTGCCCGGCCACAAGGAAGCCAAATACTATGGTGCCTTTGGAACGGCCATGATTCGCTTCGACGGTATGGAAGTGGAATTTGTAGGCGCGCGCAAAGAGTCGTACGACCGCAACAGCCGCAAGCCCGTGGTGGAAAACGGCACGTTGGAAGACGACATCAGCCGTCGCGACTTCACCATTAATGCCATGGCCATCAGCCTCAACGCCGAGGACTTCGGCACCCTCATCGACCGCTACAACGGCATGGGCGACATGGAGGAACTGCTGTTGAGAACACCTTTGGACCCCGACATCACCTATTCCGACGACCCACTCCGCATGATGCGTGCCATCCGTTTCGCCACGCAGCTCAAGTTCTACATCGAGCCTGAATCGTTCGAGGCCATCAAGCGGAATGCCGAGCGCATCAAAATCGTGTCGATGGAACGCGTCACCGAGGAACTGAACAAAATCATCCTCTCACCCAAGCCCTCCATCGGTTTTAAACTTTTGGACGAAAGCGGGCTGCTGAAGCTCATCTTACCGCAGCTCTGCCTGTTGAAAGGTGTGGAAGTCGTGCAAGGCAGAGGCCATAAGGACAACTTCCTGCATACCCTACAAGTGCTTGACCAAGTAGCCGAGAAGAGCGACGACCTTTGGCTGCGCTGGGCTGCTTTGCTTCACGACATCGCCAAGCCCCAGACCAAGCGCTGGGAAGACGGCACCGGCTGGACCTTCCACGGCCATGAGTTCAAAGGCTCTAAGATGGTGCCCAAGATCTTCGCTGCCATGAAGCTGCCCTTGAACGAAAAGATGAAATATGTGGAAAAGCTGGTACTTTTGCACCTTCGCCCCATCGTTTTGGCCGAGGACATTGTCACCGATTCTGCTGTGAGAAGGCTCCTCTTTGACGCTGGCGACGACATCGACGACCTCATGTTGCTCTGCCATGCCGACATCACTTCAAAGAATGAGGAGAAGATAAAGAAATACCACCACAACTTCGAGATTGTTCAAGAAAAACTGAAGGAAATCGAGGCGAAGGACCATCTGCGCAACTGGCAGCCGCCTATCGACGGCATCGCCATCATGGAGACCTTCGGCATCCCCGAGGGACGCGAGGTCGGTGTCATCAAGAATGCCATCCGTGAAGCCATCTTGGACGGTGTCATTGGGAACAACTTCGCTGAGGCATACGCCTTTATGAAGGAAGAAGGCAAGAAGCTGGGTCTCAGCGTGGTGAAGGAAATCCAAGAACCGATTGTGGTAGCCAATAATGGGCCGGTGCCGAATAAAATGTGAAATGGATAATGGCATAAACCATATAAATCGGCCCTTCGACGAGCTCAGGGACCTTGGCCTTATGAAAAGCGAAGGGTCCCTGAGCCTGTCGAAGGGCCCGTACCCTACTAATAAGAAAACCTTAGTCGTCATCGCTGGCCCCACTGCCTCGGGCAAGACCGCCTTCTCCATTGAGTTGGCCAAAGCCTTGAGCACCGTCATCCTTTCTGCCGACAGCCGTCAGTTTTATAAGGAAATGAGCATCGGAACAGCTGCACCCACCGAGGAAGAACTGAGTCAAGTCAAACATTACTTTGTGCATCACATCAGCATCGAGGACAAATACGACGTGGCGGACTACGAACGCGATGTCCTACAATTATTGGACGAACTCTTCAAGACCCACGATGCTGTCATCATGACGGGTGGTTCCGGCCTTTTCATCGATGCGGTCTGCAACGGCATCGACGTCATGCCTGACGTGCAGCCCGAAATCAGGGAGAAAGTGCAGAAACTGTTGGACGAAGGCGGCTTGAAAGCTCTCCAAGAGGAAGTCCTGCACCTTGACCCCGACTATTTCGCCATCGTCGACCAACAGAATCCCCGCAGATTACAAAGGGCTTTGGAAGTATGTTACCAAACAGGACAGCCTTTCTCCTCCTTCCGCAGCGGCAACACCGTCCAACGCAACTTCGACATCAAGAAATACGCCCTTTTGTGGGACCGTCAAGCCCTTATCGAGCGCATCGACAAGCGGGTAGATATGATGATGGAACAAGGGCTTTTGGAAGAAGCCAAAGCCTTGTATCCCAAGCGGCATCTGAATGCTATGAACACCGTTGGCTACAAGGAACTCTTCGCCTATTTCGACGGGCAATGCACCCTTGAAGAAGCCGTGGAACAAATCAAGATCCACACGCGGCAATATGCCAAGCGGCAGATGACGTGGTTAAAGAAGGACACAAGCTATCAATGGATTATGCCGGAAGCCACTTCCATGCTGGAATCACTCCAATAGTTTGTCCGTTTCCAAGAGAAATCGTTCAGAATCTCGAAGTCCAAGCTAGAGATACGACCGATGTTCCAGTTCAACGAGGACAAGATCAAGGCGCACATTAGCATCTGCTTCGTTGCCCTCAAGGTCTATCGGGAATTATTCAAGATACTATAAAACAATAAGATATGATTGAGCGTAGACACTGTGCTGGGCATCGCGAAGACCATACCGACCATAAAGGTTAAGATGGCTGAAAGCACCTTAGCTAGGACATTGTTCTTGACCAAGCGACAACATCTCATCAAGCCTTTGTTTGAGGAGAAATTCTAGGGGTCGCAAACTTTTGCTGAAAATCACTAAATTAGAAGAATTTCGTCAAAAAGTGTCAAAGTCAGGGGAAGGCCATGAACATCGTGGTGAAGCTTACTGCAGCCAAGATTACTGAAAAACGCACATGGAAGAAGGTGGTCAAGTTCATCGACGACCTCGGCAAATACACTGGCGACCCAGGCGAGATTGAGATTTGCAAGAAAACGCTGGAAATCGAATAATCCTTCTCTAAAGATAGATTAAGGGCGTACAGGTTCCGACCCGTACGCCCTTAGCATTTACATCATCTTGCATAAGTAGTGTAATAAGCCCTGTAATACAAGCAATTGGAAAGCACCGTCTTGAAGTAAGCCGTCTGCTCATACTTTTCAAACTCACGATAATGAGGGTCTGAAACAGATTGGATTTCACTAAATCCTTGTCTTTCCAAATCCTGTTGGGCATTCTTCGCTCGTGCGAATGCAATGTGGGCCTTCAGTTCGGGGTCTGAAGCCTCTTTCATGGCTTTATCCAAATAAGTGTTCGACAACTGCACCGTGTTCTGATAAGATTCAGCATCAAAACCAAACTTCTCATAGTTGAAACCATTGTTCTTGTCGAAACGGAGATAGTGGCGGTAATAACCCGTCAAGCTGACATTATAGAAGAAGTTTCCCATCAGATAGTATGCTTTTGCCGATTCGTCACCATTATGCTTATCGCCGATTTTCTGCAACTGCATCAAAGCATCGGTTACCTCGGCCTCATTCATCTTGTCGTGAATGCAAGGGAACTCATAGAGATAGTCATCGCGCATGATGACATTTTCCTCGCCACTGTACCACACCCTGATGTTGTGACCAAAGATGCGCTTGGATTCCGTAAGGCGGGTTTGTTTGTCGAACAACGGTTTGGCCGCCTTGAAGTCGCCTTCGGTTAGACGCAACACACCTTTTACATAAGAAATGTAATTGTTGTAATTGTCCAAACCAGTTGTCCCCTTCTCGGCAAGATACTCTTCCAGCGGGGTTTTCTTTTTCTTGTCCAAGAAAGACTGAAGCTGGTCGAGAAGCTTGTCACTAGGTGCGCCTTCGATAGCAGTCAGATGATGCATCACCAAAAACGACTTGGCCTTTTCACCCTGCAAGGCATAACGGTTGGTCAGCACTTCATCGACGAAGGTCCTACCTCCGAGAAAATAGTCGTTAAAAACATACTGATTATTATACAACACGCCATTCGTGGCAGTAAACAAATCGCGATATTCGGCAAAAAGTCGGCGCTCCTCGTCGGAAGTGATCTTAGGCTGACGGCAGATGTCGATATAGGCGGTCAGGTTGCGCACCATGGTCTTATAAAGCGCGTCGTTCGACTTCACATTGCCCAACTGGCTGCTGGCGATGTCGAAATCCTTGTTCAGGAAATGCAGATACGAGGAAGCCAAGTTCCAGAAGTTATGGTCGCTCGCCTGCTCACATTGCCTATCGCACACCCTCATGGCTTGATTAAAGAACGGACGAAGGTTCTCCTCCTTGTCCTCATCCCAATAGGGGTAAC
>JAEEGH010026782.1_pt1 | contig 11464 bp, 7 predicted proteins | sample 9134181 | NCBI WGS metagenome assembly JAEEGH01 (sample SAMN16246544, study PRJNA631951) | gut metagenome | biome: gut microbiome; feature: rumen; material: DP-attached | host: Bos | place: Iran: Karaj | collected 2018-10 | reverse complement strand
AGATCTTCATGGTGCCGCAGAACACATCGCGGAACGAGAGCTGACTGAGGTCGAACGAGCCGGTATAGGTCTTATCCTCCCCGAGTGTGAAGTCACAGGAAGCCGCGAGGATATCACCCGAATAGAACTCGCCTCTGGCGGATGCTATCTCAACCTTGCCGTTCTCGATGCCCCAGAAGGACACGTCCAGCATGCCGTCATCCGTAAGAGATGTCCTGATATCAAGGTATTTAAGGTGTTTCATTATGTCCGAAGTAATGTAGTCGAACTGGCCTATCGAATCGTAGAAGTCGGTCTTCATGCCGAGCTCGGAGTCAAGGTATTCCGCCCCGTACTCCTCTATCAGAGTCGGCCTGGACGAGAACAGGTTCGTGCCGAGCCCCAGCCTGTCCCCTTCTATCTCGCAGCCCAGTGCCGCCAGCGTCGTCGGGAACATATCGAGCGTGGTGTACTCGCGGCGGTCCGAAGTCTCGCACGAGCACGCGGGATTGATCACACAGACATAGGTCTTACGCACATAATCCTCAGGTACGTTCTCGCAGTAATCGCTGTCCATCGTGGTGTGGTCGCCGCATATGATTATCGTCGTATTCTCGTAGAAATCCTGCTGCTTGGCCCACTCGACGAACTCATAGACCTGCTCGGACGAACACTTCATGACGTTGGAATACTGATCGCCGAACTCGTTACCGCACTTATCGCACAGATACCCGTCCTCAAAATGCGTGTCCGCCGTCAGCATCGTAAAGTTGAAGGGGGCATCCTGCGAGGCCAGCTCCAGGATCTCGGACTTGGCGAACTCGAACATCTTGGAGTCCTCGTAGCCCCACCAGACCTTGTATCCTCTCGGGATATAGTCGTTGGTCGAAGCGTATTTGTAGTCGAATATCTTATATCCGCCGTGGCCTTCGAAATACAGTTCCCTGCCTCCGAAATACGCGACAGACCCGCACATGAACTCCTGGTTGTAACCGGCATCCGCGAGGATATCTCCCAGGACGGTCGCACCGGGATAGAACGAATCGGCATAGGACGAAGCCGCATTGCCGATGCTGCCGTCGGAATTAATCGGGATCCCTGCCGTCTGCGCGAGGAGCGCCGACATGGTATAGTTCGTGCCGGTAGTGACGTATCCTCCGTCAAGGAAGCCCGAATCACCCGCAAAGCACTCGTTCTCCATCGCAAGTTCGGTCAGCTCGGGGATGACATTCTGCTCGGACGCGCCTCCCGACGCAGTATCCGCGTAGGTTATCTCCATCGATTCGCAGTATATGTAAATGAGGTTTCTCTTCTGCTCGGGGAAGGTGATGTTCACGGTCTGCGGGTCAACATAGTTGCTCGAGATGAAGTCCGAAGACATAAGCCTTGACCTGATATATCTCACAACGCCGTACTGGTTGCAGAAGAGCACGAGGGTAATGACGAAAGCAAGTCCCGCTGCCGCCCATGCACCGATCTTGAAGACCTTGGAGGGCTTCCCCGCCTTACGCAGCAGCACAAGTCCGGCCACGAAAACAACCACCGCTATCACCGCCGGGAGCAGAGCCTTCAGGTAGAAGGCGGTCATGACGTTCTCCGCCGTGCCTTCGATAGGGGCATTCAGATGGAAAAGGATCTCGTCGACCGTGATATCGTGCCAGTAGCCCATGCACCAGACCATTGTAGTGACAAGGAGCGCGAGGACGAAGAAAAGAACGGCCGCGATAATTATGCGGATGATGCCGCCGGAACCGGACTTTTGCTTCTGATCTCTCATGTCGGAAATTACTTTGAACCCTTCCGGCTCAGGACCGTAAAGAATGTCTTGGCGATTATCTTGATGTCCAGCGGAAGCGAGAAATTACGGATATAGTCATTATCGAGCTTAACGACTTCCTCGAAGTCAGTTATCTTAGATCTTCCTGAGATCTGCCACATACCTGTAAGACCGGGCTTCATGGCAAGACGGCTCATGTGGTGAGTCTTATAGAGCTCGAACTCATCGAGCGTCGGGGGACGCGTTCCTACCAGGGACATATCTCCCATGAGGATGTTGAAGAACTGCGGAAGCTCGTCGATCGAAGCCAGACGCATGAACTTACCGAACGGGAAGCATCTCGGGTCATCGTCGACCTTGAACATCGGTCCGTTCATCTCGTTACGGTCCATAAGTGCCGCTTTATGGTAGTCGGCATCGACATACATGGAGCGGAATTTGATCATATTGAAGACACGGCCGTTCTTACCTACTCTCTTCTGAACGAAGAAGACCGGTCCCGGAGACTGGATCTTAATGATCGGTGCTACAAAGATAAATGTAATAGCAGTAACTATAAGACCGATAATACCTACGAAGATATCGAATGCACGCTTAACGAAGAGTTCTCCGACGGTAGCGCGGGAGATCGTCGATGTAACTATTGTGTAGTTCGCGAGCTGATCGATAGTGACATTGGACAGGTTACGAAGTTCCAGGTCAAGTCCTACATGAACCGTAAGACCCATGATCATGAACTTGCTCATGAGCTTGCCTGACTCGCCGTGTCTTAAGAAAATGAAGACTTCGTTGATCGCATTCTCCTTGATATAGTCGAGGATGCCTTCCATCTTAAGGACGGGGATCCTGCAAATCTCACTCTCAGTGCTCTCACCTTCAATGATAATGCCCTTGAATTCGTAGTAACCGGTATTCTGGCTCCTGAGGGCTTCGATTATCTTATCGGCCGTTTTCTCATAGGTTACGACTAACACCTTAGATGTGTTTACGCCGTTCCTGTACTGGGAAAGGATGAAGAGTTTCCTCAGTGTTCTGAACATAAACATGAGACCGCAGTCCAAGGCAATGAATACTGCGAACAGGATACGTGAATAGACGACTGTCGACTTACTGGCGAACAAGATGGCGAATACTACGGAGATGATCTCGGCATTCAGTATTCCGATCTCCCATGCTTCCCTAAGTGCCGTTCTCTTGAGGATATTGCTGTGTGTGCTGCTGAAGGCGACTATTACCAGATATATGACAAGGATAAGGATGCCCATGTCCCGGTACATCTCGAAGTACTCGGCATCATCAGCTCTGTCGATTCTAATAAAATAAGCGGCTGCGAACGATAAGATAATACTTATGATATCGAATAGCACAAAGTCTATGTGCTTCGCCGCTGAATGTACTTTCCTAGCCATAATCCGTAGTCTACATTAACGCCCCATATTTTCATACAATACAAATCACAGATTAAGCGGGGCTCCGACCCCGATTTTCTTATTATAATACACAATGCTTTTATGCTATACTTCTTTAAGAAAATTTCCGTATTAACAGATTACCGGAGGAGAACAGATGTCAAAGCCCAAGCTTGCAGATCCGAGTTCAAGGACCCGCCTTGAGATATTCGCGGCTGTATTCATTCTCTTTAACCTGATATTCCTGCTGTTCCGTTTCTATCACTCCTATCTTCTGGGTGAACCCTGGCCGATCGCGAACCCGTTATTCTCGCCCATGGTCAGGTATCTCGACTTCTATGAGATCAACAATGCGATCACCGGACTCAATCCGTATATCTCGGGAGCTACGAACTATCCGCCGCTCGCGCTTATCCTGGCTCTTCCCTTTGCCTACGCATTCGATTATACAAAGTTCGATTCTCTTGGTGCTATCCTTGGCGAGACTGACCCTGCTCTGAAGCAGACCGTCCTCGTATTCGTCATTGTATTCTATGTGCTGTTACTGGCGGCCGTCGTCATAGGCATTGCCATCAAGAGCCGTAAGAAGGATCACCACGACTTTATGAGCGGCTTGCTGCTGTTCTCACTTCTTGCCGTAAGCACACCTCTGCTCTATGCGATCGACAGAGGCAACTACCTGCTCTTCACGACGATATTCCTCGTTATGTGGGCGATCCTTGAAGAGGAGAAGCCTGACTCCATCTGGGGAGCAGTATTCCTCGGCCTTGCCGCCGCAACCAAGATCTACCCCATATATATGCTCATGATCTATGTCATGGGAAGGAAGTTCAAGAAGCTCATCGCTGCGATCATCACCGGTCTTGTTACCACGATCGTTCCGATATTCTTCTTCCAGGGAACATTCATCGATAACTGCAGATTCTTCTATCACGCAGTACTGGACTTCGGCGGCGGTGACTCCGGATACAGACCTTACTACAATGTCGGAATCACCGGTCTTGTCTGCTACCTCTACAGAATGAATGGCATCGACCCCAGCAATGCTGTTGTTAAGATCACATGGTTTGCTGCAGGCGTCGTTCTTACTCTCCTCGTGGCAGCACTCTTCATCTTCGAGAAATCAGCCTGGAAGCAGGTGCTCCTTGCAACATCTCTGATGGTGTTCCTGTCACCTAACTCAGCACTTTATAATTCATGCTATCTGTTCGCCCCGGTTCTCATCATGGTATTGGGCGACTCTAAGTTTGAGAAGAAAGATATCCCTTATCTTGTGCTAACGGCGCTGCTCCTGGTGCCTTTTGCATACACATATCTGCCGGATGTCGATTACTACGGATTCTATAACGAGATGAATACCGCTATACTCGTTGACGGTCTTGCTTATCTGGCCATAATCCTGTACTACATCTGCACGAGCATACCTGACGTTATCGGGAGACTGAAGTCACATGCAAGCAACAAACAGCCGGCTTAAGATCGACTCCTATAAGATCTGGCTGCTGATACTCACTGTCTCATGTGCGGTATCGGTATTACTGATCTGCTGGTTCAACAGGAATACCGTCCTGGGCTGTCATGACTCGCTCATCGAATTCACTTATGCCAAACAGTGGGAACTCTCTTTTGCCTATCAGCATGCCAGAGAGTTCTGTCTTCAGAGAGGCAGAGCCGGATACCTCTTCCCTCTTATAGTCACATTCAGATTCTTCGTACATAAGTACGGCAGCTATTGGGCTGTCTGGCTCTTGCAGCAGATTCCGATCTGGTTCAATGTCTTCTTCATCTCATTCATCGTAGGCAGGAAGACCAAGCCCTTCTACGGGATCTTCTTCGCAGGATTCTTCGCTGCGTTCGTTCAGATAGACATCGACCACAACCTGATGACCTGCTATCCGCTCGACTTCATGTACGGTCTTACGCTCATGATAACCGGTCTGTATCTGTTCGACGGCTGGCTCGAACACAGAAGCGAGGGCAGGAAGTCCAACTGGATAAGGCTCATATTCAGCTGCCTTTGTTACTACGAATCGATGCAGGTATATGAGGCATTCATTATGGCGTGTTTCTGCTATGCGTGGATATCTCTGGCATATGTTTACAAGAACCGCAAGGAATACGGCAGGAAGTGCTTCCTCAAGTTCATTCTTCAGCTCGTTCCGCACGGCATTACCGGGTCTGTGTTTGTCGGGATCCTTCTCTGGCTCAGGACTCACCCGGTAGTTGACGGAACACTCTCATCAGGTGACCCCGGAGCGCTCGGCTTCTTCCCGAAGACCTGGCTTACATTCTCGACTGCTCTCATTCCTCTGAGCCACAGACCTGAGATCAGCAGGATGGACAGCATCAGAGCCCTTCTGACAGACCCGTTCGAACTCGGATGCGCCATCTCAGCAGCAGTCGCGATAGCGGCTCTTCTCATCTGCATCGTCAAGGAATTCCCGAAGCAGACCAAGGACAAGCAGCAGAGTATCAATCTTACGCTTGTCGCACTCGGACTCACGGGAGCTGCTCACGCGCTGTTCTTTCCGGTTCCTCTCGGCATCGACTCCAAGTACCAGTTCTGGGTATGCACTTTGGGCGCGCGAGGATACCTTCCCGGCATCATCTGCTACTTCGGCTGGGCACTGCTCATAGTCTGCACGATATCCGTGATCGCCAATTACCTGTCCACCAGGAAGAAACTGCTATATATCCCTGTATATGCGGCAGCCGTTATTGCCGTATTCCTCGGTGCGGCCTTCACTGTAAGCATCAACGAGCTCTATGACAAAGCCGAATCTCCGACCGGAATCTGCGTATCCAAGAAGGGTCAGGCATTCTTCGCCTTCGTCACAAGCGATGACATAGAGAAGGCAAATGCAGACTTTATCTATGTCGGACCCGATTACAACGGCCTCGGCGGCATCCTTCAGCATAACAATGATTATGCAAACTATGAGCTTGGAAGACCTGTAGTCCTTACCAACAGTGCTGAGGACTTCGAGCTTAATTCAGTTAATTATCCCATATCTTCGGAATTCAGATACAACGGAGATCTCGTAGCAGGTTACTACGTCGTGCTGGATAATCCCTGGGATAATGAAGAAGAATGGGTTACAACAGGAGATATCATCATCGTTACCACAAGACCTGAGCCGGTCACGGTCACTTATTATGACGAGACTGTCAGTGAGACGATAACTATAGATCTGGCGGGCGGACGAATGCAGTCTTTTGTGATAACGAACAGTGATACAGTCAATGCATCTTCGATAACGATAAACGCAGGGGAATAATATGGACTTGATAAAGAAGAACTACGGCAAGATAGCGAATATACTGCTCGCACTGTCAGCAGCAACCATGGTCGCCATGGTCTGCTATTTCCTGAGGAATACGGTACTGGCATGCCATGACTCCATGCTCGACTTTACTGACGCCAGACTCTATGACTTCAAGTATTTCTATGACCATGCCATGGAGTTTTGTCTCGCAAGAGGAAGAGCCGGATTCATATTCCCGTTCATTGTTGCCGTAAGGCAGCTCATCGACGGCACCGGCAATTACCTTGCCATCTGGCTCGTGCAGCAGGTTCCCATCTGGTTCGACGTCGGACTCATCGCCTGGATAATCGCCAGGAAGACCAGGCCTTACTACGGATTCTACTTTGTCTGCTTCTATGCGGCATACATCCAGATAGACTTCAACCACAGCCTGATGGTCTGCTATCCGATGGACTTCACGTATGGTCTGGCACTCATGATCTTCGGCCTCTACTTCTATGACGGTTGGCTCAGGAACCTCGGAAGCTCTAAGAAGACCAACATCATCCGCCTGATCGTGAGCCTTATCTGCTTCTATGAATCTATGGAGACATATGAGCCCTTCATCACGGCCGCCATCATCTATATCCTGCTGAGTGCCATCCATACATATAAGCACAGGAATGAATACGGCAGGAAGAGCATTCTCAAGTTCATCCTTCACCTCCTGCCTCATGGTATCGTCGGGATCATATATGTCGGCATCATGGTCTACCTGAAGATCAATCCAGTCAGCGATGTGCCCGTGACCCAGCCTTACAGCGTAGGTGACTTCGGAGCATTCGTTACGACCTGGAAGACCTTTACGGTCTCACTACTCCCTCTTACCCACTATCAGAATGCGGGAGTTCACGTCAGGACCATCTTTACGGGCTTCTATACGATAGTCTTTGCATTTGTCATGTCTTTTGCCACGGTAATGCTCTATCTGTGCGTCCTGGCTGACTACAGGAAGAAGGATAAAGAAGACCGTAAGTCGATCAATAAGATGCTCGCTCTTCTCGGTCTTATCGGTCTCATTGTAGCCTTAACTTATTCCATACCTCATGCAATGACAGCGAATTATCAGCACTGGGTACTCGATCTTGGTGCCACAGGCTATGTACCCTCCTCCATCTGCTACTACGGATGGGCATTGGCTTTGACATGTCTAGGCTGCCTTATAGTCAATTACTTCTCCACCAGGAAAGCGTGGCTCTATATACCTGCATATGCTGTAGCGGCGGCACTGCTCGGCACTGCAGCAGCAGTAACCTCTGACATCAACCACTTCTACCGCGAGATCCCCGGCGCGACCGGAGAGCAGATATCCTACAGGGCGCAGGCGTTCTTCTCCTGCTTCAACAGCGAATATGTTAAGGATAGCCCTGCCGAAGTCATATATGTTCCGGAATACTGGGGAATCCACGGTATTATCGGAACCAATGACAACTATGCAGATAACGAACTTGGCAAGGATGTTACACTGATCAATGACGGAACCGTCCTTAAGGATACATTCGACATAGACAACACCTACGCGGCATTCAGATACAATGAGCCTGCCGATGCCGGTTATTACACGATAATCGACAATATGTATATGCCTGAGTGGCAGTGGGTCACCACAAGTGACATTATCTTCGTATCTTCCTATCCGGCAGACTATGAGATCATATACTACGACTCGGAGACAAGAGAAAAAGTATCCACGATAATCGAGGCCGACAGAGCATCGACTTATGTCATCGAGAACGACAACAAGGTCAAGGTAGGCTCAATCGAGATCTACCAACTCCCATAATAAACCCACTACTGCAAAAGAGTGTTTGCTTGTGCAAGCGGACTTCCGCACAAGCATAGCGCGGAGGACTTTAGCGAGCATAACAAACACTCGTCTTTAATTGTAGATATACACCGTCGTCCCTGCAGGGATGTTATCGTAGATCCACTTTGAATCTTCCAGCGCCAGACGGATGCAACCATGCGATACCTGTGCGCCCAAAGTACCGTCTACAACGTTGACCGGTGCCGGAGATCTGTCGTAGAGAACTGAATGGAAATAGTAATTACCATGGATTATAGAAAAATACCAGCATCTGTGTCCGTCCTGCGTATTGAAATACAATCCCTTACTGCCAAGCGTATATGAGCCCGTGATCGTCGGAGTCGACTTCTTGCCGACACAACAGGTATAGTACTGCACCGCATTCCAGTTACCTTGAGAGCCCTGGTATATGTATACCATGCATGCGCCTCTGTCTACGAGGATCAGATAATTCGTCTTGCTTGAGAAGCCCTGCGCGAAAGCATCCACATCCGGGTACGGTGACGGTTCCGGAGGTGCTGCGAGCACTTCGGGGCCATCGTTGATCTCACAAGCTTCACTCCTTACACTGGTGATACCGCAGAGATCACCGGGAGCGCCGCTGTCTTTGGCCACCAGAACGATCTGAATGGACTCGATCTTCAGAGATTCTCTTGATGTTCCTGCCATCTCGCCGTTCTTTGCCCAGCCCATCCAGCCGATATTCTGGACATGCACTCTGTAGTAAACATCGTAATAGTTTGCTACATCGCCTTCAAGCTTGATCTCAATTGCCTCAAGTCTCTGGCTCTTGCCGAGTGAACCGCTCATCTCACCGTCAGAAGCCCAGTCACTTTCCCATCCGACATTCTGAACATGTGAATGGTACAGGATGGATCCTTCGTACTGACCTCCCGTGAGGAACATCTCTATAGCTTCAATCCTCTTACACTGACCGGTAGTTCCGGAAGGAGCACCATCAGTTTTCCAGTCAGTCTCCCAACCGATATTCTGAATGTGTGTATGGTATTTGACGCCCATGGAGGTGCCTGCATTCCTGGGAACGATCCTTATCTGTAATTCTTCGACTCTTCTGGACTGACCTTCGGTACCTGCCATAAGGCCGTCAGATACAAATCCCTGCGAATCGCCGTAATCCTGAATGTGTGCCTGATATTCAACAGAATAGACCGCAGCCAGATCGCCTGTAAGCCTGATCTCGATTCCTTCGATCCTGAGACTCTGACCTGCCGTTCCCGCCATCGTGCCTGCAGATACATAATCCTGCCAGCCGATATTCTCTACGTGAGTCCTGTATTCAAGAGAACCATCAACTCCTGTCGTGTTCTCCATATTGATCGTTATGGCTTCAAGTCTTCTGGACTGACCTCTTGTACCAAGCGTAAGTGTGCCTGTGGATGCATCCCAGGTTCCTTCGCAGTCACCTACATCCTGAACATGGCAGGTGCCCGACAAAGTGATGCCTTCTACTGCCGCATTAACTGAATATGAGAAAGGCAGCAACCCGATAACTACGGATGCTGCCGCCATAAATGCTATACCTTTCATAATTCCCTTAATACTCATAACGATTCACCTCAGGAATCATTATAAACCAACAAGAGGGAATTATATAAAATATTTTAGATTTGTCTTATCGAATCTCTGACAGTCTCGGCTGGATGATATCCTTGGCAGACATATTAAGCAGAGTGCCGTCACCCATCTTATAACCTTCCGGCGAAGCGCTGCCGCTGTATTCACCCACAACATCAGGCCACTTGATGCCGATATCGGGATCGTTCCAGGCAAGTCCGCCCTCATCGTTCGGATGGTAGAAGTCATCCACCTTATAGCAGAACTCAGCCATATCAGACAGTACAAGGAATCCGTGCGCAAATCCCTGAGGGATCAGGAACTGCTTCTTGTTCTCCTCAGTAAGTTCAACACCGTAGTGCTTGCCGTATGTAGGAGAACCTTCGCGAAGATCTACTGCTACATCGAATACAGAACCCTTGATAACGCGGACAAGCTTAGTCTGAGGGAAGTTGATCTGGAAATGCAGACCTCTTAATACACCCTTTGTCGAAGAAGACTGATTGTCCTGTACAAAAGTATAGTTCAGTCCGTTCTCTTCCATATCCCTCTGGCTGTATGTCTCCATGAAGTAGCCGCGGGCGTCTCCGTGAACGGCAGGAGTTATTACACAAAGGCCTTCAATACCGCCTACATTCTTCTCAACCGTGATCTGTCCCATCAGATCTGTGCCTCCTTAAGATATCTGCTGACAGCATCCTGCCAGGTCGGCAGAGGCGTGAACCCTGCCTCGACTAATTTGCTCTTATCAAGTCTTGAATTGAACGGTCTTGCCGCCTTGGACAGACCATATTCAGCCGTGGTTACGGGAGTAACCTTGGTATCAAGACCATACTGCTTATAGAACTCCACGCAGAAGTCATACCAGGAGATATATCCTCCTTCGTTCGTAGCATGGTAATAACCGTACTTATCCGTCTCTGCCATATCAACGAGCAGGCGGGACAGATCGTATGTATATGTGGGCGTACCGATCTGATCGTTAACGACCCTGACTTCATCGTGAGTCTTACCGACATTGATCATGGTCTTGATGAAATTCTTGCCGTTAAGACCGAATACCCATGCGATCCTGACGATAAAGTACTTCTCAAGTATCGAAGATACAGCCAGCTCACCCTGAAGCTTGCTCTCGCCATACATATTCAAAGGTGCATAGTTCTTGTCATCAGGCTCCCAGGGGCGCTCTCCCTGACCGTCAAACACATAATCAGTGCTGATGTATATCATCTTGCAGTCAAGTTCTTTGCAAACCTTGGCAATATTCTCTGTACCCTTGGCATTGATGGAGAAGACTTTCTCTTTGTTCTCTTCATCTTCGGCTGCGTCAACTGCAGTCCAGGCAGCACAGTGAACCACAACATCAGGCTTAACCTCAGCAAGAACTGATGCTACGGCTTCGCTGTCAGTGATATCAAGCTGAACATACGGCATTGATGTAACCGCTGTTCCGTCTGCTACTCCGCTATATAAAGGTGCTATGTCAGAACCGACACCTTCGAAGCCGCGGGAAGCGATCTCATTCATTACATCGTGACCTAACTGGCCACCTACTCCGGTTACAAAAAACTTCACTTACCTGTCTCCGTACATCTTCTCGTAGTAGTTCTGG
>JAEEGH010026780.1_pt1 | contig 11466 bp, 10 predicted proteins | sample 9134181 | NCBI WGS metagenome assembly JAEEGH01 (sample SAMN16246544, study PRJNA631951) | gut metagenome | biome: gut microbiome; feature: rumen; material: DP-attached | host: Bos | place: Iran: Karaj | collected 2018-10 | reverse complement strand
CCGCATCCTCAGCGACTACGCTCGCGAAAGGAAATTTCCGAACCCCGTTTTCTTCATCGACGACGGATACAGCGGAACCGATTTTGATCGTCCCGGCTTTCAGGAAATGCTTGATGAAATCGAAGCGGATCATGTAGCCGTCGTGCTGACGAAAGACCTTTCGCGCCTTGGGCGAAACTCCACGATGACGGGTATGTTCATTAACATCACCTTTGCCAAGCACAACGTTCGCTACATTGCGATCAACGACAATTTCGATACGCTTAATCAAAACAGTGTGGACAATGACTTCGCCGGAATTCGCATGTGGTTCAACGAGTTCTATGCCCGCGATACCAGCCGGAAGGTTCGGGCTGTCGTCAAGGCCAAGGGAGAGCGTGGGGAACCGCTGACGACCTTTATCCCATTTGGCTACATCAAAGATCCGAACGATCCGAAAAAATGGATCGTGGACGAGGACGCCGCGAAGGTTATCAAACGTATCTTCGCTCTCTGCATGGAAGGCCGAGGCCCGACGCAGATCGCAAATCTGCTCACAGAGGAAAAAGTGCTGAACATCACTTCCTACTATTTGCAGGAAGGACGCAATGCGAATCATCCGAAGCCAGCTGACCCTTACCATTGGGAATCCAGAAGCATCTCGGATATTCTTGCCCGCCGCGAGTACACCGGCTGCACTGTTAACTTCAAGACGTATTCCAATTCCATCTGGGACAAGACGACCCGCAAGAATCCGGTAGAGAACCAGGCGATCTTCTACAACACGCACCCGGCCATCATCGACATGGACACCTTTGACAAGGTGCAAGAGCTCCGGGAGCAGCGGCATCGCAGAACGAAATCCGGTAATACGCATATGTTCTCGGGCATTGTTTTCTGCGCGGACTGCAAGGGCAAGATGTATTTCAGCGGCTCTCACGATGATCCGACCAAATGGAATTACACCTGCTCGAACTCTCGCGGCAGCAATTCTCCTTGCACTGCCCATTTCATCCGCGCAATCGTGTTGGAACGCTTGGTCTGGAATTACACGCAGAGGGTCATTGAGCTTGTGCTCCGCTATGAAGCCCATTTCCGGGCGATCATGGAGGAGAAAATGCAGACGGAGAGTAAAGCGATCCTTAAGGTCAAGCGGAAGCAGCTTGAAAAAGCGGAGAAGCGCATTCAGGAGCTTGACCGTCTGTTCGTGAGAACCTACGAGGATAATGTGGCCGGGAAGCTGAGCGACGAGCGTTTTGCAGCGATGAGCCACGGCTATGAGGAAGAACAGCAGGGCTTGAAGGAAGCGGCAGATGTTCTCCGACAGGAGATTGAAGTACAGGAACAGCAAAACCAGAATTTAGACCTGTTCATTGAGCGTATTCAGAAGTATACGGCTTTGGAGGAGCTGACGCCCTATGTTGCGCACGAGCTCATCAAGGCGATCTATGTGGGAGCGCCGGACAAAAGCAGCGGCAAGCGCCGCCAGAGCATCTATATTCAGTACGATCTGATCGGTTTTATCCCGCTTGATGAACTGATGAAACAGGAAACGGCATGACAAATGCCATGCCGTCCCTGCAAATGACGATAAAACTATCTTACGGGTGGAGGCCCTTGCGGCCGCCCGCATAGCCCCCCCTTGCCTAAAGGGGGGGATATACACCAGAGAGCATAAGGAGGAACTGACCGTGCCGAACATCGAGATCATCCAGGGAGACATCACCCGACAGACCGTGGACGCCATCGTCAACGCCGCCAACTGCAGCCTGCTGGGCGGCGGCGGGGTGGACGGGGCCATCCACCGGGCCGCTGGGCCGGAGCTGCTGGCCGAGTGCCGCACGCTCCACGGCTGCGAGACCGGCAAGGCCAAGATCACCAAGGGCTACCGGCTGCCGGCGAAGCACGTGATCCACACCCCCGGCCCCGTCTGGCACGGCGGCGGCTATGGGGAGGAGGCGCTGCTGGCCTCCTGCTACCGCTCCTGCCTGGAGCTGGCGGCGGCAAACGGCTGCGAGACCGTAGACTTCCCCTCCATCAGCACCGGGGTCTACCGCTTCCCGCTGGAGAAGGCCGCGCCCATCGCCGTCGGTACAATCGCGGATTTTCTGCGGGAGCACCCCGAGATCAAGCGGGTGCGCATGGTCTGCTTTGACGCGCGCACCAAGGCGTACTACGACCGGGCGCTGGAGGCTCTGACATGAAGAAAAAGCTGCGCGTGAGCTATAACGCGCCGGTGGTGCTCAGCTTTTCGCTGGCCTGTCTGGCGGCGCTGCTGCTGGGTCTGCTCACCGGCGGCAAGAGCACGAAGCTGCTCTTTTCCGTGTACCGCTCCCCTCTGAACGACTTTTTCACCTATCCCCGGCTGCTGCTCCACGTCCTGGGGCACAGCGGCTTCGAGCACTTCATCGGCAACGTCATGCTGATCCTGGTGGTGGGCCCCCCGCTGGAGGAGCGCTACGGCAGCAAGAGCCTGCTCTTTGCCATCGTGCTGACGGCCCTGGTCTCCGGACTGGTTCAATGCCTGCTGTTTCCGCACAGCGCGCTGCTGGGCGCCTCCGGCGTGGTGTTCATGATGATCGTCATGTCCTCCCTCTCCGGGATGAAGGACGGGCGTCTGCCCCTGACGCTGATCCTGGTGCTGGTGCTGTACCTGGGCGGGGAGCTGATCACGGGACTGACCCAGCGGGACAACATCTCCCAGCTCACCCACATCCTGGGCGGCCTCTGCGGGGCGCTGCTGGGACTGAGCTTCCGGAGGTAGGGCATGGAGAGCCTGCTGATCAGCGCCTGCCTGCTGGGGGTCAACTGCAAGTACAGCGGCGGGAACAACGTCCTGCCGCCGGAGACCCGGGAAGCCCTGGCCGCCCGCTATCGCCTGGTGCCCGTCTGCCCGGAGCGGGACGGCGGTCTGCCTACCCCCCGGGCGCCCAGCGAGCGCCGGGGAGATCGGGTGCTGAACCGGGAAGGGGAGGACGTGACCGAGGCCTTTGCGCGGGGCGCGGCCCTGGCCCTGGCCGCCGCGGAGCAAAACGGCTGCGGCCTTGCGCTTATGAAGGAGCGCAGCCCCTCCTGCGGCAGCGGGGCGATCTACGACGGCAGCTTCGGCGGCGTCCTTGTCTCCGGCGACGGGGTCGCGGCGGCGCTGCTGAAGGAAAAGGGCCTCGCCGTCTTTGGCGAGACCGAGTGTTACCGGCTTCTTTGAACAAAAAGAGCATCGGAAGGCTTCCCTTCCGATGCTCTTTTCACGTCTGCGCCGAATCTGTCTGCTTCGCGTATACCGTCATGTCCACCCCGGCGTCCCGCACCAGGATGTCCTCGGGCAGCCTGCGCAGGCGCAGGGTCACGTAGAGGTCGCCCGCCGCGCCGGAGACGTTCAGGCACTGCCAGAACCAGGCGACCCAAAACCAGTCCCGGGGAACCAGCGCGCAGAGCAGGGCGAAAACCGGCGTCCAGAGCGCCAGGGGCGCCAGGGCGATGCGCCGATGGGCCCGCTTTCCGAAGAAATCCTCCGTGCTGCCGGCGTAAGCATAGGCGCCGGTAAAGCCGAAGCGCAGCTTCCGCGCCCCATAGGCCTTCATCACCGCGGCGTGGCTCAGCTCGTGGAGCGCCGGATACAGGATGGTTCCCGCCAACAGCACCCCGGCGCGGAGCGGCAAGCCGGGCGGCTTGCGCAGATGCTCCAGCAGCGCGGAGGCCGGAACGATCCCCAGGCCCAGCAGGATCAGCGCAGCGAAAAGAGCCAGGCAGAGTCCCCGCACCTTTTCCGCGGCCTTATGATCCTTTTGAAGATCCACAGACAGGATCTCCCGGAAGCCCTCCGGCAATCTCTGGGTACAATTCATGGCAAACCCTCCCGCAGCCCTTTGCTCCAGTTTAGCACAAAGCGCGCGGGAGGGCAATGAAAAGCGGCGGACTTTGCGCCCGATCAGGCGAGGCGCCCCTGTTCGTCCACATAGATCACCGGGGCCATGCCGGTGATGAGCAGCACCATATCCCGATCCGGGGTGTCCTGTCCGGCGCGGGTATAGACGCGCTCCAGACTGAGCTGCCCGCTGATGCTGCCGGAGACCGCTGCGTGGGGCATCTGCCCCAGGATGGACGCCCGCAGCAGCGCGCAGAGCCGTTCCCCGTCGGCCACGGTGCCCAGGCGCGTGCCGTTGACCCATACCGCGTCTGAAACGCCGATCCCCGGCACCGAGCGCAGCAGCGCGTCGGTGAGCGCGGCCTCGCTGCCGGAGGGCCTTCCCAGACACAGACAGAAGCGCCGCTCCAGGCGCGGCTCTCCGCTCTCCTCCAGAAGGATCTCCTCCGCCGCGGCCCGGGCCGCGGCCATGCACGTCTCGGTCTGCCGCAGGCTGTAAAGCTCCGGCAGCGCCTCCCCGGATACCCGGACCCGGTAGGCCGGGCGCAGATTCGCCGCTGCCAGCAGCGCAAGCCCCAGCGCCAGCGGCAGCCAGCGCCTCAGGGCGCCCGGCCGGCGTTTCCCGGGGCCCTGCCCCCTTCGATTGTACCCATGCTCCTTCACGTGACCACCTCCGCGGTTAACATAACCCAAAGCGGCGCCGCCGTCAAGGCTTTCGACAAAACTAGGGCGGGCCCGGGAAAAAGAACGCCGCTGCGCGGTATTTCGCCGTTTGGGGAGGGGCTATTCCACGTCGATCTCCATGGCGGAGACCTCGTAGGCTGTGCGCTGCAGGAGGCCGGCTTCCGTGAGCTTTTGGTAGTCCCGGCTCTGCAGCCTTCCTTCCAGCCGCAGCCGCTGCCCCGCCGGGAGCCGGGAGATCCTGCGTGCCAGCGCGCCCCAGCAGATGCAGGGCAGATAGTCTGTCCGGCCGTAGCGCCGCTCCACCGCCAGCAGCAGATCCGAGATCTCCCGGCCCAGCGGGGTGGCGCGCAGGGTGGGCTCCCGGCAGAGCACGCCCCGCAGGCGCACCAGGTTCCCGTCCGCCTCATCGGTGAAGCCCAGCTCCCTGACAAAGACGCTGACGACCAGCTTCGCGCCGGCTTCCCGGCGGTTGTGAAAGCTGCGCAGCTCGCCCGAGACCCAAAGCCGATTCGCGTCCCGGGGCTCCAGCGCCTCGAGCTGCTCCCTGCGCAGCAGCAGCGGCAGGGTGTCGGAGGCTCCGGAGAGCCGCAGCACCTGCAGGGGCATACGAAAGAAATCCTGCTCCCGGCTGCGGTGGGAAAACGCCGGCGGGCCTGCCATGGCGCCGCAGAGTCTTACTTCGTTGTTTTCGGTGAATTGTTCCATGGATGGACCTGTCCCTTTCCTGTCAGTTGTCACACTCTATGTCCACGCGGGGCTTGAATATGCGGAAAAAATCAGGTATAATGCAGACAACCTGTGACAAAGGAGAATAGAAATGGAACTGAAAGAAATACTGGAAAAATGCGACCATACTCTCCTGCGCGTGGACTGCACCAGCGAGGAGATCCGCAAGCTTTGCGACCAGGCGATCCGTTACAACTGCGCCAGCGTCTGCATCCCGCCCTGCCATCTTGCCGGCGCCCGCCGCTACGTGGGCGACAGACTGAAGCTGTGCACGGTCATCGGCTTCCCCAACGGGTACAGCACCTCCGCCGTCAAGGCCTTTGAGGCGAAGGACGCCATCGAAAACGGCGCGGATGAGATCGACATGGTCATCAATCTCTCCATGGTCAAGGACGGATGCTGGGACGAGGTCGCCAGGGACATCGCCGCCGTGCGCGAGGCCACCCGGGGCAAGCTCCTGAAGGTCATCATCGAGTGCTGCCTGCTGACCGAGGGGGAGAAGATCCGCCTGTGCGAGATCGTCAGCCGCTGCGGCTGCGAGTACATCAAGACCTCCACCGGCTTTTCCAAGGGCGGCGCCACCCGGGAGGATGTGGCCCTGCTGCGCAAGTACGTGGCCCCCGAGGTCAAGGTCAAGGCGGCCGGCGGCATCGCCTCCCTGCAGGACGCGGAGGACTTCATCAACCTGGGCGCGGAGCGCCTGGGCACCAGCCGGATCGTGAAGCTGGCCATGGAGCTTGAGCAGGCCGAGGGCGCCCCCAACGAGAATTACTGAGCCGGGGGAATTGTGATATTTCACAAATCTTTCTTAACATTTTTGTAAAATAATACTCTCCTCTTTTTCCCGGTCTTTGATAGACAAAAGAAAAAAAGGAGAGTATAATTATGAAAAAGTAACAGAATGCCGCGGCAATTCCTGTGCATATCCGTGCAAATGCTTGCATCGCGGCAGGCTGTACTTGTATTTTAAAAGGAGGAAACAATCGATGAAGAAACTGCTTGCGCTGCTTCTCGTGCTCGCGATGGTCTTTGCCCTGGTCGCCTGTGGCGGCGACGGCGAGAAAGAAGAGGAGCTTCAGCCGGGCGCCGCTCCCGATGATACCGTCCCCGAAGAGCAGAAGGAGGCCCTGCTCACCCTGGAGGAGGCCGCCAAGGCCGAGGGCGAGCTGGTCGTCTACGGCTCCTGCGAGGAGGAGTATCTGTCCGCCGCCTGCGCGAAGTTCGAGGAGCTCTACGGCATCAAGACCACCTATCAGCGCCTCTCCACCGGCGAGGTTCAGGCCAAGATCGAGGAGGAGAACGGCAATCCCTCCGCTGACGTCTGGTTCGGCGGCACCACCGACCCCTACAACGTGGTCGCGGGCGAGGGCCTGCTGGAGCCCTATGAGGCCATGAACGCCGTCCACCTGAGCGACGAGATGTACAAGGACGCCGGCAACTGCTGGTACGGCATCTACAAGGGCATCCTGGGCTTCATGGTCAACACCGATGAGCTGACCCGTCTGGGCCTGGAGGCTCCGCAGGATTGGCAGGATCTGCTCAAGCCCGAGTACAAGGGTCTGATCTGGCTGTCCAACTACAACACCGCCGGCACCGCCAAGCTGGTCATCAACACCATGATCCAGAAGTACGGCCATGACGAAGGCATCCAGTACCTGGTAGACCTGGACAAGAACATCGAGGTCTACACCAAGTCCGGCTCCGGCCCGTCCAAGAACGTGGGCACCGGCGAGTGCGTCATCGGCATCGGCTTCCTGCATGACGGCATCACCCAGATCCTGGACAACGGCTATGAGAACGTCGCCCTGATCATCCCCAGCAGCGGCACCTCCTTTGAGATCGGCGCCACCGCCATCTTCAAGGGCGCCAAGCACCCCAACGCCGCCAAGCTCTGGATCGAGTTCGCCCTGTCTCCCGCCTGCGTGGAGCTGGCCGCTCAGAACGGCTCCTACCAGTTCCTGGTGCTGAACAACGCCACCCAGCCCCAGGCCGCCTATGACTTCGGCCTGGATCCCAACAATGTCATGAAGTATGACTTTGAGGACGCCAAGCAGAACATCGGCACCTACATCGAAGAGGTCATGACCGCCATCGCCAATGCCGGCTCCGACACCGGCGAGGGTCGTTTCCAGACCTCCTGAGCGCGCGTAAGCGTTCCTGATTTCCACAGCATCCGCAAGGATGGCGGGTTTCCCGCCATCCTTGTTTTATAATGATCATCGGATGGCGAAATCAATCGAAAATTCGATTGTTTTTGCTGCCAAACGACACGTTTGGCAGCAAATGATTCAATGGATCATTCGCCCGATGCGCATTGCAATGAGTATATGGCAAAACAGCCGTGCTGTTTTGCTGCGCCGCAAAGCGGCGCGGCGAAAAGCTTTTTTGCTTTTCGCCATCCTATAGTCATTATAAACGAATTCCTTTCCGGAAGGACAGAAAGGAGAGAAAGATATGGCAAGAAGCCAGGGCGCGGCGCTGGATCGGAAAAAGCTGATGGCGGATCCCGTCATCGTCACCACCATCGTCGTGCTGATCACCTTTTTGACGCTGTTTATCCTCTATCCGCTGGCGATCCTGCTGGTGGACAGCTTTGTGGGCGACGGGAGCTTCGGGCTTGGCGTATTCAAGCGGATCTTCGACATGCCCAACTTCACCCGCGCCATTACCAACACCCTGAAGATCGGCTTTGTGGTGGGGATTTTGTCTACCCTCGTCGGTCTGCTGTTCGCGTATGTGGAGGTCTATGTGCGCATGGGCCGTTTTTCCGGCGGCCTGTTCAAGGTCGTGTCCATGCTGCCGGTTGTCTCGCCTCCCTTCGTGCTGTCCCTGTCGATGATCATGCTCTTCGGCAAGTCGGGCATCATCACCCGCTTCCTGCTGGGCATCTATGACAACAGCGTCTACGGCTACTGGGGCATCGTCATCGTCCAGACCCTCACCTTCTTCCCGGTCTGCTACATGATGCTCAAGGGCCTGCTGAAGAACATCGACCCCTCCCTGGAGGAGGCCGCCCGGGACATGGGCGCCAGCCGCTGGCGGGTCTTCGTGAACGTGACCCTGCCGCTGATGCTGCCGGGCCTGGGCAACGCCTTCCTGGTGACCTTTATCGAGTCCATCGCGGACTTTGCCAACCCCATGATCATCGGCGGCTCCTACGATACCCTGGCGACCACCATTTATCTGCAGATCACCGGCGCCTACGACAAGTCCGGCGCGGCCGCCATGGCCGTGGTGCTGCTGTGCATCACCCTGGCCATGTTCATGGTGCAGAAGTATTATCTGGAGGCCAAGACCGCGGCCACTCTGACGGGCAAGGCGTCCCGTGCCAGAATGCTCATCGAGGACAGGAGCGTGAAGATCCCGCTGACCCTGTTCTGCTCCCTGGGGGCGGCCTTCGTCATCCTGATGTACATCTGCGTCCCCATCGGCGCCTTGTTCCCCACCTGGGGCTATAAGTTCTTCCCGCTGACGGGCAAGTGGTTCAAGCTGGTCTTTACCCGCTACCACGGCTTCAAGGCCTTCAAGGACTCCTTCGTCCTGTCCCTGATCGCGGCGCCCGTCACGGCGCTGCTGAGCATGATCATCTCCTACCTGGTGGTCAAGCGCAAGTTCAAGGCCAAGGGCTTTATCGAGGCGGTCTCCATGCTGGCCATGGCCGTGCCCGGCACGGTGCTTGGCGTGGGCTATATCCGCGGCTTTTCCGGCGGCATTTTCCACACGGGCTTCCTGCAGGGCATCTACGGCACGGGCCTGATCCTGATCATCGTGTTTGTGGTGCGCTCCCTGCCCACCGGCACCCGCAGCGGCATCTCCGCCCTGCGGCAGATCGACAAATCCATCGAGGAATCCGCCTACGACATGGGCGCGGACAGCTTCCGGGTCTTTATGACCGTGACGCTGCCGCTGATCAAGGATTCCTTCCTCTCCGGCCTGGTCACGGCCTTCGTGCGCAGCATCACCGCCATCTCGGCCATCATCCTGCTGGTGACGCCGTCGTTCCTGCTGATCACCGTGCAGATCAACGAGTTCGCGGAGAAGGGCGCCTTCAGCCTGGCCTGCGCCTTCGCAAGCATTCTGATTCTGATTACCTACAGCGCTGTGCTGCTGATGAATCTCTTTATCAATCACTTCGGCACCAGCAAAAAGATCAAGGAGGACTGAGCCATGCAGAAAGTGAAAAAAGGCGTACGCCTGGAGCATATCTCCAAAATCTATCAGGATCCCAAGACCGGCAAGGACTTTTACGCCGTAAAGGACACCTCCCTGACCATCGAGCCGGGCTCCTTCGTGACGCTGCTGGGCCCCTCCGGCTGCGGCAAGACCACCACCCTGCGCATGATCGCCGGCTTCGAGAGCCCGGACGAGGGCGAGATCTATCTGGGGGACGAGGCCATCAACGAGCTGACCCCCAACAAGCGCGACACGGCCATGGTGTTCCAGAGCTACGCCCTGCTGCCCCACTATAACGTCTTCGACAACGTGGCCTACGGTCTGAAGCTGCGCAAGGTGCCCAAGGACGAGATCAGGGAGCGGGTCATGAAGATCCTGGATCTGGTGGAGCTCACTGGCATGGAGGCCCGTATGACCAACCAGCTCTCCGGCGGCCAGCAGCAGCGTGTGGCGCTCGCCCGCGCGCTGGTGATCGAGCCCTCCGTGCTGCTCTTTGACGAGCCGCTGTCCAACCTGGACGCAAAGCTGCGCGTCACCATGCGCACGGAGATCCGCCGCATCCAGCAGGAGGTGGGCATCACCGCCATCTACGTGACCCACGACCAGTCCGAGGCCATGGCCCTGTCGGACAACATCATCATCATGAACAAGGGCGTGGTGGCCCAGATGGGCACGCCCCAGGAGATCTACTATCACCCGGTCAACGAGTTTGTGGCCGACTTCATCGGCGAGGCCAACTTCCTCAAGGGCAAGATGCTTCGCCGCGCGAACCGCAATGAGGGCGACTTCGCCGTTCTGAACGTGGAGGGCAGTGAGCTCCGCGTCCCCGCCCGGGAGGATATGCAGCCCGGCGAGGAGTACACCGTGGTGCTGCGCCCCGAGGCCGCGACCCTGGCCGATCAGGGCGGACTGCCCTGCCGGGTGGTGCTGAGCTGCTTCATGGGCTCCTACCAGAACTATCATGTGAAGGTGGGCGACACCCTGGTGAAGCTGGAGGAGCACAACCCCAAGAACAAGAAGATCTACCAGGTCGGCGATGAGTGCCGCCTGGTCTTCGAGGAGGCGAACGTCCACCTGCTCGAGAAGGAGTAGGAGCGGAGGAAAGCGCCCGCGGACTCCTGTAAACATCGGAAGCCCGCCGCGGCGTCAGCAGGGCGCCCGAAGCGCGCCGCGAAACAAGAAACACGAAAAGATCCCCCCGCCCGGTACGGACAGGGGGATATTTGATCTCTATCTTTCTGGAGACAGCCCTACTCGAGCGTGTCTATGATATGAGCGGTGAAGCGCGCGAGCTTGGTCAGATCCGTGGAGCTTATATCGCGGTCGCCGTTCACGTCGGCGTTAGCGCGGGCGGTCGGGTCGGTGAGCTCGCTTATCTGTGCGACGTGCCTGGCGAGCGCGGTGAGGTCCTTGGAATCGACAGTCTCGTCAAGATTGACATCACCCGGCAGCAGGAAACCGGGAGGAGTTACGACAGTCAGTTGAGCGCTGTGCGACATCACGCTCCCCGCGCTGTTGCTCACTTCGCAGCGATAGCGGGTGCCGCTGGCTTCTACAGACACGGAATTGATGGTGTAGGTGTCGGTATTCCAGCCTTCACCAGTCAGGTATCCCCAGATATCTCCGTCGTTGCTAATCTGCCACTTGTATGACAGACCGTATCCGCTCGCGGAGACCTTGAAGCTGACCGAGCTGCCGGCGCGAACGACGCGCGTTACCGGATGAGCCGTAATGACGGGCACAGCGACGCCTGCAATGACCTCGGTATCCGCGTCTGCCTTCAGCTCGTTATCGCCGTTGAAGTAGGTAATGACGCCCTCCGTCTGGGACGAGCTGCCGTTCTCGACCGCGTCGGCCAGCAGCGGGCACTTGCTTATATTCAGCTCCGCCAGATCATTGCCGTTGACATAGGTCCGATACAGCTTGGGGCAGCCCGTGATGTCGAGAGAGCTCAGGGCGTTCTGCGAGCAGTCCAGCTGCTCCAGATTCGGGCACAGGCTCACATCCAGAGCGGTCAGGGCGCAGCCGCCGCAGTAGAG
>JAEEGH010026779.1_pt1 | contig 11467 bp, 15 predicted proteins | sample 9134181 | NCBI WGS metagenome assembly JAEEGH01 (sample SAMN16246544, study PRJNA631951) | gut metagenome | biome: gut microbiome; feature: rumen; material: DP-attached | host: Bos | place: Iran: Karaj | collected 2018-10 | reverse complement strand
AACCGACAGAAGATGAAGCAGTTGCCAATGTCATGCTTGATGAAGCTTTCCTGACAGGAATGATCGACGAGAGCATATTGAAGGGGATCAAAAATGCCGCAGAATATGAGGCCGATATCCTGACGATCAGCATTATGAGGATGGATTTCGAACTGTTGGAGGATTTCATCGAGGCTTTAGAAGATGAGGATGTTGAGTGCTTAAGGGCCTTTCTCAGAAAGCAGAAGTTCATAAAGGAACTCGCTGCTGACCGGGGAAAGACATATGAGGCGATGAAAAAGAGAATGGACAGGCTCCGCGAGAGTATCCGTGAAGAGATCATAGACTGCCTGGAGATGAACTGCAGGGGAGGTGAGGAGGATGCCTAGAGCAAGAGAAGAGATCAAGGCTGAGACGCTGGAGAAACTCGTGAAGTCCGGACAGAAGAAGTTCGTAAGATACGAGGAAGGAAAGCTGCTCTACTCTATGGGCCTTCACTCCTTCCAGGAGATCGCTAAAGAAGCCGGAGCAGTGTATCACGTCAAGCGGATGGTCCTGGTAAATGTCGAGAAGGTTGACAGATATCTGGAGAATTTCTGTGATGAATTGTAAGACGGTAGCGATATGGACTAAGACGGACAAAGATGGACGAAACACTGATAAATACTGAGAAAATTCGACGAGGAACAGTCAAAAAACACTTGAAAGATGGAACCCATTTATCTATAATATGGACATAGACGTAATGCGAGGTGCACAATGCCGAGAAGAGAAGGAGCCGGAAGGCCGAAACTGGATGATCCAAAAGCAAATAAAGTCAGTATGAGGCTGTCCAATGAGGAACTGGCCCGCTTTGAAGCATATGCCGTCAAGCATGGTCTTTCAAAAGCAGACACCCTGAGAAAAGCGGTAGACGAGCTTCTCAAAAGGGACAAATAGTTTTTTCTCTGTTCCTCTCGAAAGAGAGGAGAAAGGATGGCAAGAGAGAAGAGAAAAGATAAAAAAGGCTACTTACTGAAGGATGGTGAATGCCAGCGCAAGGACGGAAGATATTCTTACGCTTACACCGACAGATTCAAGAAGCGTCATACGGTATATGCCAGGACACTGGTCGAACTCCGCGAGAAAGAAAAAGAGATCCGGATGGATCTGGACATGGGGATCGACCCGAATGCGGCAAAGAAGATGACGCTCAATGATGTGTTCGACAGGTTCATCAGCCGGAAGTATGATCTAAAGCCGACTACCAGATCCAACTACCAGTTTGCATATGACCATTATGTAAGGGAAGGATTTGGAAAACAGAAGATTGGAAAGATCCACTACTCGGATGTGAAGAAGTTCTACTACGAGCTGCTTAGCGAACGGGGACTCAAGCCGAGGACACTGGATGGGGTCAATACCGTGGTCCATGGAGCCTTCAAGATGGCTGTACGTGACGAGATCGTGAGGGGAAATCCTACCGAAGGAGTCATGGCAGAGATCAAGAAGAGTGACCTGTGGGTGAATACCAGAAAGGACGCACTGACGCTCCCGCAGCAGAAGGAGCTCATCGCCTACATGGAGGACAACCACCGTTTCACAGGATGGGTTCCGATAATAACGGTCCTTCTCGGGACCGGGATGAGGATCGGGGAGTGCCTGGGGCTCCGCTGGGAGGACATCGATCTTGATAACAGGATCATCAGCGTGAACCATAACCTGGTTGATTATCAGGACAGGTCGATCAAGAAGCAGGTACGTGCCATCCAGACGACCAAGACGAGAGCCGGTGTGAGGACCATTCCTATGGTCGATGAAGTATATGAGGCGTTCATCACGGAGTTTGAGCTCCAGCAGGCCATCGGATTCTGTACTGAGGAGATCAGCGGATATTCGGGATTCATCTTCGCGACCGTCGATGGCAAGCTGATGAGCAGAGGTGCCGTGAACAATGCGATCCACCGGATCGTTGCCGAGCATAACAAGGATGAGGAGAAAAAGGCGAAAGCTGAAGGAAGGGAACCGCTTCTGATCCCCCAGTTCTCAGCCCACCAGCTCAGGCATACGTTCTGCACGAGGTTTTGCGAGAACGAGACGAACCTCAAGGTGATCCAGTCGATCATGGGGCATTCGGATATCACGACAACGATGGATATTTACGCCGATGCCACCCAGGAGAAGAAGCAGGAGATCATGGCCAATCTTAATGGAAAGATTTTTTAAAATTGCATTTCGAGATGTACTGTTTTGGAAACGTTGTGTCAAATGTACCGATTTGGATTCAGATGGACACATACGGAATGGCTACGGACAGGGAAGTTCAAAGCCGGATTTGTACGTCTCAGTCCAAATAAGACCCATGTTGGACCTAAATAGCGATTCGCTCTATGGACTTGATTGGACCTCTATGGATTTTGGTCAAAATCATCTAAAGAGCTGGATAGGCCTCTATGGACTTCTATGGAAAGAGCCAAGGGCGCGGTCCCGACACTTAAGAGCATCCAGTAAGAAAGCCCTGTGATTTGCGTGTTTCAAGGTCTTTCCTCACCGGTATTTGACCAATTTTGACCACAATAATTATGCATACATAAGTTTCTTTAGAAAACCGGCCATATTATTGGTACTCTAAAATAGACGTTTTCATTCAGCGGTAAGTTTCATGTTTTTGATGACTTACCGCTGATTTTTTTGAGACTTGACAGACATACACAGACGCGGTATAGTGCGATATACGGAAATATTCGCAAAGGAGAATCCCGTGACATGACGATCGGAGAGAGGGTATTAGATCTTGTTCATGAAAAAGGAATGACACAGAAAGAATTTTCGGACAGGACCGGGATCCCACAGAGTACCATGAGCAGCTGGAAAGGGAAAAGACAGAACCCTTCCATAGACAAACTGAAGGTTATATGTGACGTATTAAATGTAGATCCTTACTATCTTATATCCGGCACAGAGAGCAACGAGAATCTTAATAATGATTATGTACTGGTATATAAAAAGGACGAGGAGTATCAGCTATTGATGGAGTATCGAAAGTTTGATCGTGATCGGAGAAATCGATTGATCGGGTATATGGCAGCATTGAAAGAGCTGAGAAAGAAGTAGTAGGAGGGCGTGCAAAATGGCACGCCCAATATTGGACGGCACAATTCGACAAAGCGAAGCATCCCGAAAGGAGGATATATGTCAAAGAAGAGATTTGATACAAAGGGAAGGGAGTTATTCTGTGGTGAGTATGAGAGGGCGGACGGAAGGTATGAGTATAGATACAGAGATCGCGAGGGGAAACGCATTTGTATATACGCAACCAATCTTGCTCCACTACGTCGTGAAGAAGCCAAGATACATCTTTTGGAGCACATTAACATTTCGAAGCAGATAACAGGAGTCACTTTGAATGACCAGTATGAAATCTGGATAACAGGGAAACAGAACATCAGACGGAGTACGGCCGCTTCGTATATGTATTTGTACGATTCCTATTTACGGAATTCTCTGGGAAGGAGATTGATCGATGAGATCAATACGTATGATATTAAATGCTTTTATATGTCTATGAAGACTGAGCGACGGCTTTCGACGGAGACTATATCACACATCCAAAATGTTTTGTACCAGGTGTTTCAGTCCGCGGTCGACCGGGATATATTATTCAGAAATCCAGCAGAGAGAGCTTGCAAAGATTTTAGCCGCAGTCACTCAAAACATACCAGTACTCGAAAGGGTCTTTCGCAATACCAAGCGGATATGTTTCTGGAGTTCGTCAGGAATACGGATGAGTGCAAAAGATGGTTTCCTCTTTTTTGTATGCTCACATATACCGGTCTCAGGATCAGTGAAATGTCTGGCCTTTTTTGGGAGGACATACACGAAAAGGAGGAAATGATAGATATTAATCATGCGCTGACATGGTTTGGGCCCAGGGGCGAAAAGGGGAGATTTCAAATAAACCCACCCAAAACACCAGCAGGATTCAGACAGATTCCAATATCCTTGAAAATCAAAGAGGCGCTGGAAATGGAAAGAGCTTATCAAAAAAAGGCGGGACTTCGATGCAGTGTAGAAGTGGACGGCTATTCGGATTTTGTTTTTCTAAACCGGTTCGGAAGTGTTATCACACAGGCATCGGTCAACAGAGCGTTACGCAGGGTGGTGTTTCTTTTCAACAATAGTAATCTGACAGATGATGACGGACAGATGGTGGTTTTGCCCAGCATTACGAGCCATTCTTTAAGACATACGTTTGCAAATATTCTCTGTGAGAACAATGTGAATATTAAGGTCATACAAAAGCTTATGGGGCAGTCTGATATCGAAACGACGATGAATATTTATACAGAAGTGTCAGAAAGAATGGCATTTGAGGAATACAAAAGAAAGCTGCAACAGAAAAAAAGAAGAAGGGGAGCATAGCATATGAATAGACATTACCCCATAGTAGATGTTTCTTGTATCGTTACTGGGAAGTAACTAAGATAGGAGGAAAAAACCATGTCAGATATAATGGGCTTTGGAATAGACCCTGATGATTTTGAGGATTGGAACGAGTTTGATGATGAACTAAAGAAACGTCGAGATGATTATCTCGCAGCATGCAATCATGAGCAGATTTCATTTACTCTTACAGATTTCTTTTTTGTAGAAGATGGAGTATACCCCGATGATTTTGAATTGGTTTTAGTTGTTCTAAAAGATGGGAGACTTAGCGGAGGATGCGCAGAAAGAGGGCTGGAGCATACGAAGAATAATCCGAAGGGTGTGATCCATCAAAGCCGAGGTGGTGTTATTGAATATGAAGATATTATCGCATGGAAACCACTAGAGGAAGTATATATAAATTTACCACAACATAAGAAGCAAGAAGGTAACTAAGCAAGCCCCTGTTCAGAACGGACAGGGCTTTTACTTGTTTAAACCAACAGTTCATTTTATACAAAAAATGAAAGAAAACAATTGATATAACACCAAAACAAAGAAGAACAAAAAAGATCTATTTTATGTATTGAACTATCATTAAAATGCTGACCAGGAACTGAAGAGGGGTACAATCTGTGCCCCTTTTTAGTTTTCATTTTATACTAGCAGTACAATGACAATTGTTGATTTTTACAATAGAATTAAAGGGAGAGTATTTCTTGGGAGGATAGGCTATGAAGAGAAAAGACACAGTTCTTGATATGGTTAAGACAGGACAAAACTTAAAGCGGATCATGCAGTTGAAGGGCTATACGGTTAAGGATATACAGGAGCATCTTAAGCTCAGTACACCACAGGCAATCTATCACTGGTTTGACGGAAAGAGTATGCCAACTATAGACAATCTGTATGCGTTATCGGATTTGTTCTGTACATCTGTTGATACCATGCTTATAGGGAACAGAAAGTACAAACCGGTATTATATTGGGATGCCAGGTGTGGGCGGCTTTATATGTATTACGAGAGACTGACAGCACTCCGGTCAGCATAGAGATTTCCAAAGCCCTGATGGTTATGTAGTTGAGTATAGAAGATGAGAATAATCGATAAACAACACGATTTTTATGATTATCTGCAGGATCCGACGGACAGGATTGTGTTTGACAGGAGAGGGTCGTTTCTGCTCACTAAGGAAGAGTTTTGTGTTGGATTAAGGTATCAGCGGTACCATGTTGACTCCCACTATAGATTTGTTTTGCTTCAGTGCGGCGCTACTCATTGGCTATTTTTGGTAACAATCACTGCTATGGATAGCTATGAATTTCCGATAGACTATAACGTAGAGCTTCTTTTAAACTGGAAAAACTATGAGAGACCAAACAAGCTTATTGACTTGCATACAGTTTCGTTTGGCGTAAGTATGTGGGATTATATGATCCATGATATTAATCCTGAGAAAGTAAGGATCCGTGTGAATGATCTGAAGGCTGCAATTGATCAAGGGAACTATCGAGAGGAACATAATCTCGGATGCCATACAAGGAGTAAAGATCATAAGGGCACCTTTATCCATGAGATCCAGGACATACCCATTCTCAAAGCGTGCGGGATAGCTGACCTTGTGGATCCTGTGAGTGTGTTCTGTGCAATAGAGGAACACTTCTCCATGGAAAAAACGGCTTCTGAAACTACAGAGGCAAAAGGAACCACGGAAAAAGACAGGATTATCATGCATGGATTCGATGCAAAGACATCTTTTAGAAAAATGGACCGAGGGTAGTTGACTGACCAATAAGAACAGAGAAAGTGACATTTATATGGTATATTTTACCGCCGATATGCATTTTGGACATAGGGCAATCATCGCTATGCAGAATCGCCCGTTTGGATCGATAGAAGAAATGGATAGTATTATTCTGCAGAATTATAATGCTGTGGTTAACCGGGATGATACAGTATACATCCTTGGGGATGTCTGTCATCATATGAAGATAGATGCCGCTGACGGGTTGATCAGAAAAATGAATGGAAAGAAATATCTCATATTGGGGAATCACGATAAGAAGTATGATCCTCGTTTATTTGAAGATGTGCGGGATTTTATGAAAATCTCTGTTTATGGAGAATGCTTTGTTCTTATGCATTACCCGATGCTGTCATGGCCGAAGAAGAATAGCGGAAGTTTTCAACTACACGGTCATATCCATGCCAGAACGGATTATAACGAAACCAATCGAGCAGAGGGAATAAGAAGATTTGATGTCGGGGTAGATGCTAACAATTTTCATCCTGTATCCGCAAAACAGATAATTGATTATTTTAATCAGCAGGAGAAAGTAGATGATAACAACGCTTTATAAGCCGTTCCGTCACTGGTCTGAGGGAGGATCGGTATATATACTTTCAGATACACATTTTGATGATACAGACTGTAAGTTGATGGATCTGAACTGGATCACTCCCGACGAACAGCTTAAGATCATCAATTCTGTAGTTGGGAAGGGTGATACTTTTGTATGCCTCGGAGATGTAGGCAGTCCGAAATATATTCCGATGATAAAAGCACGGAAAAAGATCCTGCTTCTCGGAAACCATGATGCGAGAGGAGCATATAAGGATCTGTTCAGTGAGATCTATGCAGGACCATTGTTCATTTCGGACAAAATCCTGTTGTCACATGAGCCGGTGTATGACCTTAACTGGTGTCTGAATATCCATGGCCATGATCATAGTGGGATTGAGGCTTACAAGGATGGATGCAAGCATATTAATCTTGCCGCTAATGTCTGTGGATATACTCCGATAAACCTTGGGAAGATCATCAAAGATGGAATCCTTTCAGATATCGAAAGCATTCACAGAATTACTATTGATAAAGCTATAGAAAAGAAGATGAAAAAAGAGGAAGAAAAATGGGAAGAGATGAAAATGTAGCTGTATTTAAGGATACGGAGAAGCTTTGTAAGACAAATCTGAAAATATCGGAATCAGTAAAGAAAGCAACCGCCTCGCAGAAACTGATCCTTGAAGGTGATGATCTGGCGGAACAGAAGAAAGACATTTATGAGGATGCGGCAAAGGTTATCGTTTCTAGAAAGAGAACTTATGAAGCTGCGGCTGCGTATAAGGAGAACCATGTAGCAGTACATAATTTTGCATCGGCATCAAATCCCGGTGGAGGGGTGGTGAATGGAGCAAGTGCACAGGAGGAGTGCCTTTGCAGATGCTCCGGACTGTATTTTTGTCTTAATACTCCGACCATGTGGGATGGGTTTTACAAGCCGCACAGAGATGCACATGATCCGATACATAATGATGACATTGTTTACACACCCGGCGTTACAGTATTTAAGACAGATACAGCCTCTCCTCAGCTCATGAATGAATCCGAGTGGTACGATGTGGATGTGATAACATGTGCAGCACCAAATCTTCGGGACCAACCAAGCAATCGATATAATACCGGAGACGGTAACAAACAGGTGGTAATGAAGGATAAGGATCTTTTGGCACTTCATGAAAAGAAACTGCGCAGAATACTTGAGGTGGTTCTGTCTGAGGGCTGCGACACTGTTATATTGGGCGCCTTTGGATGTGGAGCTTTTCAGAATAATCCGGAGGTTGTGGCGTTGGCAAATAAGAATGTGATAAGGGATTATTTACATGCCTTTAAGAATATCGAGTTTGCGGTATACTGTTCACCGAGAGATGATCGAAATTTCAAGATATTTGAACGGGTACTGAAACCTTATTGTAAGTAAGAGGTCAAAAGCTATAAGAAGTCGAAAAGGAGCTGTACGTTGTTCCGTCCTGGAGCTGCGTATGGCTCTTTTTTTTATGATGAGCGTGATCTTATCATCCGGAAGATCGGGAAGCAATAAACGGATCATTTTATACTAGCGGTACAATGACAAACGTTGATTTTATCAGTAATATCAAAGAGAAGACATTGCTTGGGAGAGGACCGGAATGGGTACTAATTACTATCTGTTTACAGGAAGCAAACAACTTGCCAGGAAGTATTTTGCTGAAGTCTCAGAGTATGGCTATGTTGATGCAGAATATGAAATCGTTGATGAACCTCGGCTTGGATATGAGATACATCTGAATAAGTGCAGCTGCGGATGGAGACCACTGTTTCAATGCCATAAGGCATTTAAGTCTTTTGCAGAGCTGGAATCATTCTTTAAGAAGCATGAGGAAAGCCTGATCATTTATGATGAATATGGAGAAGAATTTGAATGGTCAGATTACAAGCAAATGGTAATCGATCATGGGGACGTTAAACCGGATCCCAGAAAATGGATATATGAGAAAGATATGATATTCAACGATGGTAGAAAACACCTTATGACAGTCAGATGTGATCCTGATGAAGCCGAGATCTGGGCACCCTTTGATCATCTGAAATATGCCCGGTCAGAGCAGGAAGCAGCAAAGCGTCTTAAGTGCCCCGATAATTACCTTCACGATCCGAGTGATTGTTACAGTCATAACGATGAAGACTATCCAATAGATTGGGCAGTGGGAGATTTTTCGTAGATAAGAGATATTTGATGGTGCGCCGTCACCTTAATCCGGAGGTGGTGTGAAAATCAGATAGGGTCCACCTTTCGGGCCTTGCCGTAACAGTCGGATATACAAAATAAATGATATGGAGAGTGCAACATTATGGCTGATAGAAATGATGCGATACTGAAATTATTTGAAATACGATATAGAGAAGCCACTTTTACCACAGGTCAAAGAAAATGGAGCCAAAGCGCTCGGAATCGTATCCGGCATTGACGATATGATGAAAATGTTTGGACATTAAAAGATAGTGAAAGGAATAGAATCATGAGCAGGAAACTTGCTAGCATACAGAGAATATGGAAAGTAGAACCGATAGAAGGAGCAGATAGAATAGAGTTGGCACACGTTCTCGGATGGCAGTGTGTAGTAAACAAGGGGCAATTCAAACCCATGGATCTGGCGGTGTATTTTGAGATAGACAGCTTCCTGCCGATTCGTCCGGAGTTTGAGTTTATGAGAGCATCCAGCTATCGGAAGACGGATATCATGGGAGAAGGATTTAGGCTACGGACTATGAAATTCCGGGGACAGATATCGCAAGGGCTGCTACTTCCCATCAATCAGTTTCCAGAGTTGCCTGTAGATATTGAACTCGGTGCAGATGTAACAGAGATCCTTGGAGTACGCAAGTGGGAAATCGAAGAGAAGGTGACCACCGGCGGAACCGTGATTGGAACACTTCCGATTGATGTGCCGCATACCGATGAGACCAGGGTTCAGGCTGAACCGGATCTGATCGGAGATTTTGCAGGCCTGGAGTATTACATCACTACAAAGATGGATGGTTCTTCTCATTCAGTATCCATAGATGAGGACGGCTTCCATGTGACCGGTCATAATTATGAGTACAAGGATGACGGTAAGAGTGCATTCTATGATCTGGTTAAGCGCGAGGATATTGAAAGCAAGCTTCGGAAGTATTATGAGGAAAACGGCCTGCACTTACTGACCCTACAGGGAGAACTGTGTGCTCCGGGAATACAGCAGAACAGATTGAAGCTGACCAGACCGGAGTGGTATGTGTTCACAATCCGTATCGATGGAAAGAGAGTAGGACTTCGTAAGATGCAGGAAATCTGTGACACATTAGGATTGATGATGGTTCCGGTTGAAGAGGTTGGTATGGATCTGCCATCAAAGTATCCAACAGTGGAAGCATTACTTGAAAGGGCAGACGGAGAATATCCGAGGGGAGGAAAGAAGGAAGGTATCGTGATCCGTCCAACGGAACCGGTATTTAATGAAAGGATCAGTGCTGCTCTTTCCATGAAGGTTGTGAGCAACAAATACCTTTTGAAGAATGAGGGATAGTAAATGTGTTTTAAGCGAAAAAAGAGATTACCGGAGCGTACCTTAAACATATGGAACAGTCACGAATTTGCTATGGCAGGACTTGGTGAAAAGAGCAGGATTATTGCGATGATCAAGCATTTTAGAAGGTGCCTGAAATGGAGCAGACAGAGGGTAGTCCGGGGCTATGCTGATTGTGATGTATGGAGTATGTTTTCATATTTGCAGGAACTGATTTCAGAAGCGAAAGGGCATTAAGGGATCAGTACAGTTCTTTTGCCGGATTTCCGGTGGCGGGGGCTACCCTTCCGGTGATTGCAGTTTTTCTTCTGGGGCTGTATTCCATGAACCTGATAGTAACCTTTTCAGGCATCATTCTGGGAATCGGGCATATTGGAATACATTTGATGCACTATAAAGAAATAATCGGAAAACAAACAGAGATCATAGGTGGCGCCGACGGCCCTACCACTGTCTTTTTTGCGAACAGAGAGCAAAAACCGACATTAACTCAGAGGATAAGGCGATCGATCAACAAGGCTAAAAGGCATTTCGTAGAAAAAAGAATAGTTCCCGGGGCGCACAGCTTTGAAGAAGTGGAGAAGTATCTTAAGAGCAAATACGAGTTTGAAGAGATTGACGCGTCGGATGCAGGATTTATCGAAGAATATGAAGAGATGCGGACAAGCTTTCTGTTCCGGTACAGGCCGGATCTGGTCGAAGGATGCAAAACAGATATTGATATTTCAGCGTCTGATGATAAAGAGGAAATCTATAGCCGGATTAAAGAAAAAATAGAAAAAGAGCGCAGCATAGCAGCCTCCTTGCCTAAAGATGTATTTGATATCGATTTTCACAAGTATGTGAAAAATGGAAAAGACGTCAATGAATCCATGCATGTTTTAATCGAAAGACAGTATGGATATCTTGCTGGAGGTGCCCAAGGCAGCAAAGCTTTCCTGCGGAAGTGGAATAGGATATATAAAGATATTTACAGGTACTATGGCGTATCCGAGGATGATATTCGGAACAGGACAGGGCGATATAAAGATCTGGTCATAGCAATAAGTCGGTGAATGGACTGTTGGGAGATTTTTGCGTACAAGACTGAAAACTTATCGGGCGTAAATGGCACAAAGACATACCGGAAAAAGAAAAAACTTTCCATAACGGAAAGTTTTTCTTTTATAACACGTACAATAAGTGTATTATAGTTTG
>JAEEGH010026778.1_pt1 | contig 11467 bp, 8 predicted proteins | sample 9134181 | NCBI WGS metagenome assembly JAEEGH01 (sample SAMN16246544, study PRJNA631951) | gut metagenome | biome: gut microbiome; feature: rumen; material: DP-attached | host: Bos | place: Iran: Karaj | collected 2018-10 | reverse complement strand
CATCGCGTGACCGCCGTCCGTTTTAAGACCGTTCCAAGTCCGTGTATGTGCGGAGTGGCTGTCCGCTGCAAGTCCGTAACTTGTCCGTGTTCTGTCCGTCAGAAGACCATGGGGGATTAGGTGGAGTTAATCGCTGGTGGATTGTGATCGGCGGTACTCGATTGGAGACATGCCGGTCTCTTTGCGGAAGAATCGGGAGAAATAGGCGTGAGACTCGAATCCAGTTTCTGCCGCAATCTGCGCAACGGGCAGTTCGCTGCTTCCAAGAAGGTTCATGGCGCGACGAATGCGGAGCGCTATTTGGTATTCAAGCGGAGACATGCCGTTGTATTCTCGGAACCGTTTTCTGAACAGCGAGTAGCCCATACCACATTGTTTTGCCAGCTCCTGGAAATCGACAACTTGCCCAAGGTGATGCGCAATGTGGAGATTGGCGCGGCGGATGGCTACGTTGTATGAAGTCCTTCCTGTTTGTTTCGGGTGTTCCATGAAGAGCGATACGACAAGTTGCATCGTCTTGAGTGCAATCGTGTATGGCTGTTCCGTGCTTGTCGACTGAATCTCCCCGACGAGTTCGACAATCTCCTTGTCGAACTGTCCGTTTGGCGGAACCTTGATGATTGTAGGTGGTCCGCTGAAGAAGGGCTTGGAGAATATCCGTTCCAGGAAGTTGCCGCCGATGCCGATGTAGGCTTCGCTCCAGCCCGTCTTTGGATTGGGGCGGTAGCGGTGCCATTCTCCGGGATGCAGGATGATCACCGAGCCAGCGCCGATGGCGATGCGCTTGCCGCGAGTGAACTCGATTTCTCCCTCTCCGCTCCTGATGTAAAGTATCTGGTATTCCCATTCCGCCAAAGTCCTGCCCTTGCGCCATGTGAAATAGTAATCTGACGAATGGTAGGCGTGGGGATAAGGTTCCCCCGGCTTCGTCGTTTCCATCCCGGCGCCAGTTACGTAGATGCCGAACTGGCGCTGCACCAGACCGATAGGGCAATAGTGTATCTTGTTCATGGAGATAGGAAGCCTTATCGGTTCAGTTTTCTGCCTGACAGAGCCATTCGTGAACGGGGACTATTTCAATTGGAGTTCCGTTTGGGGTGACGGCGCTTTCGCGGTCGTCATAAGTGACAAGTGTCAGGTTCCGGCATCCTGTTGCTGCGGATGCATTCTGAGCGCCACGCAATTCTCTGCTCAGGGCTTTCGTTGCAGATACGTTGTAACTTGCTTGGACGATTCGTTCGGTGTGCCGTCCTTTGCAGACGAGGAAGTCCGCCTCGGAAGTTCTGTCTTCGTAATAGTAGATGTCGTATCCCTTTGGCATGTAGCGGCGGCGGAGCTCCAGATAGACTATTGTTTCGAGTCGCCAGCCGAGGTTTTCGCCGGCAAAGGCATTAGGTCTCCCATCCAAGAGCGCCACATCCACGGGATATACCTTTGTGTTTACAAGGCGTTCCGCTGATTTTGTGGAATACTTTTTGACCTCGCCGACAAGGTATGCCTTTTCGAGATACGAAAGGTAGTTGCGCGTCGTGTGGTCACTTGATATGCTGAACAGTTTGGAGAAATCCGATATCGTTGCCTTTGTCGGGGCGATGTTCAGAATGTGATTGGCCAGTTCTCGGATGGCCTGCGGATTGCGTATGCGATGGCGGGCGCAGATGTCTCTTTCGATGATTGATTCCACGAGCGCGGAAATGTATCCAGTTTGATCCGTTTCGTTGAGCAGTTCTGGGAATCCGCCGTTGCGCAGATACCGGTCGAACGCCAACATGCGTGCCGCCGTGTCTGGCGTTGATGCCGGGAGCTTCGTTGGAACGCCGTGGAATTTGCAGTATTCGAGGAACGAAAACGGCAGAAGCCTTGTCTCCATGTATCGCCCTGTCAGATGTGTGGAAAGCTCACCGGAAAGAAGCTTTGCGTTGGAGCCGGTGATGATAAGATGCATCTTCTGTCGCAGGAGACGGTTGGCGAACAGGAACCATTCTGGAATGTTCTGCATCTCATCGATGAACAGGATGTCGAATTTGCCGTAGACCTTGTAGAGTGCTACAAGAAGCTGGTTCAGGTCTTCGCCCTTCAGTGCGGTCAGCCGTTCGTCGTCGAAGTTGACGTAGCCAAATGGTAGTCCTGATTTCTTGAGCACGTTCATGCACATTGTTGATTTGCCACATCGCCTAACGCCAAGGACGACTTGTGCGAGCCGGCTCGAAAGGTTCAGATGAGATTCTTCTGTGCGGCTGCAATAATCGGCAGGATTGAAAGCGTCAACCTCCAACTGCTTCTGGTCAATCAGTATTTCTTCCAATGACTGTGTTTTCATGGCACGAAGTATAGCACAATCTGCCGCGAACTGCAATAGATGCAGTATTTTGGTCGTCCAAACTGCAATAGATGCAGTATTTGAGATGTTAAAACTGCAATGGATGCATTCCGCCTCCATTTCCAACAATTCCATAGTGTGTCAAAAAGTACAAATCGTGGCAATAAATCATATTGAATTCGTCAGGGCAATGATGATATAATACATGCCATTTGAAAGACAAATAGGTTTTAGTCGGAGCAAAGGAAATGAATCATAAGGTTCAAATAACGCTGATAGGACGCACTGCGGCCCTGCTGCTGTCGTTGCCGCTTTGCACTTTTGCCGCGAAATACGATGTTGCCGCATACGTGTGGCCGGCGTACCACAATGAGCCGCGCTGGAAGGAGCTTGGCATCTTCGCGGACGGCAAGGGCGAATGGCAGAACCTCTATGAATCCACGAAGCGCACACCCGACGACTACCAGGGCGTGAAGCCGCTCTGGGGCTACGAGGACGAATCCGACCCGGTCGCCGTCGCTCGGAAGATCGACGCCGCAACCGCCGCTGGCGTGAACGTCTTCATCTACGACTGGTACTGGTACGGCGGACGGCCGTTCCTTGAGGATGCGCTCAACAAAGGATTCCTCGGCGCGGCGAACTGCGAACGCATGAAGTTCTACATCATGTATGCTAACCACAACGTCAACTATCTTTGGGACAATAGGGTCGGCGGCAAGGCGAAAACCGAAATCGTCTGGCACGCCAAAATATCCGACGCAGACTGGCGCACGATTGTCGCCCGTTGGATAAACCAGTACTTCAGACGCCCCAACTACTACAAGATAAATGGCTGCCCCGTGCTGATGATCTATGACATAGATGGATTCATCAAATGGGATGGCGAAGCTGCTGCGAAGGAACGCATTGCCTATCTTCGGGCAGAGGTGAAGAAGGCAGGGTTCCCGAATGTACATCTTCAGATCCTGTGTTCTGCGTATTTCCCGCATGAGCCGGACTGCTGCCAAGTTGATTTAGGCGCAGACTCAATGACCATCTATAATTGGCGGTACAAAACAGCATCGCGCCTTGAATCCAAGACTGAACCAGAGTTGACGTATCGCCAATGGGGAGAGATGTCGATAAAGGCTTCAGATGCGGCGAAAGCCGCCGCCGCAAAGATGGGAGCGGTGTACTTTCCCAACATTACGGTCGGATGGGATACGAACGCACGTTATCCGAAGGAGGAGCGGCGCAATATTGTGCATGGTGCGAACCCTGCGGACTTTGAAAACTTCGCGCGGCAGACGAAGGCATGGGTGGATGCGAACATCCCCGCCGATATGCCAAAACTGATTACGGTCAATTCGTGGAACGAGTGGACGGAAGGCACGTATCTTGAACCCGACGACAAGTTCGGCTATGGTTATCTCAATGCTCTCTGGAAGGTGTTTGTGCATGGGGAATAGCTGTCTCGTGCGCGCCGTTTCAAAAAAAGTGGCGTTCCTGGTCGGTGCGATGTCTTCGGTTTTGACCGGGACCGCTGCCGTCGCTCAGGTTTCGGATGCGACGCTCCTCCGTATGGCGGCGATGAAGGCTGTGCCTGCCATCGATGGCGCGATATCGATTGACGAGCAGAAGTATTCCTCTGTTCAGTACGGGCCAATTTCTGGAACCACGAAGCTGATGTCCGTAAGATACGGTTCGTTCTTTGTCGGCTACACCGACGACGGCATCTACTTTGCCGCCCGTACATCTGCGCCAACGCGCCCGCAGAAATTCTCAGGAACGGATCGCGTGTCGATTTCGCTTCTGCCGGAAGGCAGCAATGCGCCCAAGGAGTTTTTCGTGTGCGTGGCGGATGGCTCGTCGAATCTGCCGCCGTCTGCAAAGTCTGCCATGCGGCATCCTCGCGGTATCGACATCTGCGGCATGGAATGCGTCGAGACGGAGATGTTCATTCCGTTTGCTGAGCTGGGTGTCGTCAAACCGTCTGACGGCGCGAAGTGGGGCCTTCAGATGTCCGTCACCTACAGTTCCGAGCCTGAGACGGCTTATTGGCATCTTCCGTTCGTGCAAGGCGAGATGGGAACTCTGGTGTTTGATTCCCGTTGTCCGATTTCGGGGCTTGTGAATTTTAACACATGTGAACTTTGGCGTCCTCGTGGCGGCTACAACCTCCTTTTCCGATTTTCCAACCCAGCTGCATCTGCCGTGACACTGGCATCGACAAGTGTGCTTCACCGCGGAATAGGATTTGCCAAGTTGGACGACAACCCTGAGAAAGTAGAGGGTGTACTGCACAACAAGATAACGGAGTTTGCAGGGCAGACGATACCTGCTGGCGGGAACAGGGATTTCGTGCACCCTGAGTATGCGCTCTGGCCTGGCAAGGTCAATGAGCTGAATATTGGGATTGTTGCTAATGGTGTCGTCTGCTATCGCCGTCGCATCAGGTGGGATCTTTCGCGCGGTCTGAAATGGAAGGACGCCGATGACCTTCCGACATTGGATGTCGGGTTTTATCCTTCGGTCGGCAACCGCGTTATAGTGCAATACAAGGCTAATGGCGCAAGAAACCTTGTGAGTGGCGCGATCCGCGTATATGGTGCCGACGGAAAAGTGTATTGGGAAAAGACGCTGCAAGGGAGGCCCCATCTCAAAAGCATCGCGACATTTGATGACCGATTGCCGGAACTGCCGTTGCAGAATTATTACGTGCGTTTGGTCGCTGTCGGCGAAGACGGCAGAAAGTATTCCGACGAGCGGACTTTTGCCGTACGCAAATTTCCCTGGCAGGGGTTGAACCTTGGCTGCGAACGGGTGATTCTGCCGCCGTTCAAGCCGATAGAACTGAAGGACGACGGCCAGATCGCGTTTCTCCAGACCGCGTATCATCCAAACGGTGTCTTCTGGGACGAGGTTCACGCGCTCGGCGAGAATATCCTTGCCGCGCCCATCGAGCTTGAGGTCAATGGCGGACACTTCACTGTGGTAGATACCAGAATAGTATCTGCGGAAAAGGATCGCGTTGTTCGGGAAGCGATTGCGGAAAAAGACGACCTTGCGCTCAAGGTGACGCAGAACTATGATTACGACGGATTTTGCTGGACTGTGCTGGAGTTCGTGCCAAAGTCTCCAGTGCGTGTCGATTCATTGCGCGTGAGGGTTCCGCTCAAGAATGAGGTGGTGAAGTGTTTTGACGTATGTTGCCGTAACGACCGCCGCGCATACGCGGCACCAGACTTCTTTCTGCCTTCTGGCGACGGCGAAGTATGGACGAGCGCGACGAACGCGCCAAAATGGATGAAACAGCTATATCCGGCAAACATCCAGCCCTATGTCTGGTTCGGAGGGGCGGCGAAGGGATTTTGCTGGATGGTCAACAGCGTAAAAGGAATGTCGCTTGATCGTGATATCCCTCCTCAGAAGATTGTTCGCTCAAACGGTGCGGCGACACTTTATTCCGACATCGTGAACAAGCCGGTTGTGTGGGAGAAACCCGTCACTATCTGCATGGGCTTCCAGCCGACGCCCGTCAAACCGCAGAACCGTCGGCTCTGTTCGCTGGCGCGAGACATGTACAGCGGTTACATGTGCCCGTCGAATGCTGTGCGTTCGCAAGAAAACAAGGCGACCGGCTTTATGATGCCGACGTTGCTGTTCCCCATTCACTCATTTCCGGCAGAAGACCGTTCGCTTCTCGAGTGGACGTTTGCGCAGAAAGCCTCAAACCATCGCGAATATGAGCGAAAGCTCAAGGAGTTTTCGGATCGTCATGCCGACTGGTTCGCGGAAAAGGGGCGTATGAGTTCGGAATGCTATCGTCGCAACCAGATCATACTGCGGCAGATGACTGGGGCAAAGGTCAGGAAGTTCTATCTCGACCCGATGCTGATCAGCTGCTTTTGGCCCGAGGATGAAATGTACAAGGCCGAGTGGAGCGTCTATGAGAGACCACGCGATAATTACATGAGCGAGTATGGAGGCAAAATAACGAAAAGCCGCATCGATAAGCTGCTGTATGATGCGAATACGGCGCTGGAGCTTGGATATAACGGCATATTCTACGACGTGTTCGGCTGTCACCGCGACTATAACTTTGTCATAAATCCAGAAAGAGCATACTTCAAGCCAGACGGATCCCTGCAGATCGGCGGCAACGACCTTCTTGAACAGCGTGAAATAGTCAAACGTACCGCCACGCTATGCTATGTGAAGGGTGCGAGTTTCGAAGGAACTCCATACGTTGAAGTGCATACGACCGACTGCTATGTCGTGCCGGTATTGAGTTTCGCGGCGGTCAACAACGTCTGCGAACGCGGTGCGATGGGGGGTGATTGGCAGGAACGATTCCCGGAGGGATATGCGCTCGCGGAAATCTGCGGGCGGCAGGCCGGAACCGTCCCAGGCGTAATCGTATCCACCAAGGCGGGAGATGTGACCCGCCGCGGGAAGGAGTTGCGCTCGTTGTTTGCTCTCATGTGCGCATACGGATTCTTTTCGTTAGACGATCAAGGCATTGTTTATCGCGAATGGTTTGAGAAAGCATGGAACATTGTCTATGATTTCGGCTGGGGCCGCCCTGAAACGAGGATTCACTTTTACTATGACGAGGAACCGTCGCCTGTTGTGCACGACGGGAAGGACGTGCGCCTCACCGTTGCGGAGAAAGCGGATTCCGCGCTTCTTCTGTTCGGGAACCTCGGCGACGATGTGGACGTGACCTTTGATTCGTCAGGTTTACGGTTCAAGGTCGGCAAGGTGACCGATGCCGAAACAGGTGATGAACTGTCGTCTAACAGTTTACATGTCTCAAGGCATGGCTATCGAATGATAAAAATCGAAAGGAGCACAAAATGAAAACATCCATCGTTGCAGGCGCCGCATTGATTGCATTCACGGGCATGGCAGATACCGAACAGTCGTTGACTTCTGTCTGCGACCTCGGCACATTCACGCCAACGACCACGAGATGGCTTTATTTCAAGGCTAATACCACAAATGAAGCATTCACCCTATCGCAAAACGCCGACTTTGGTACGCTGGATTTCTGCTGTAACAGCGGGGATGTGCTTTTCGACTTCGCGCAGGGCGGCAACCATATGATCAAGGTCAAGACTTTCCGTGCCGCAAACGCCAACGCAAAGTGGGTCATCATGAAGGGCGGCACATGGGATCTGGGCACAGGGAGCGGACATGACTTCCGCTTCTGGTACAACCCTATCGAAGTTGATGGACGCACGATGGTTCTTGATTCTTGTACGGTAACAAATGTAGATTATCTGTATGGAATCCAGGCGGCAAACAGCAAGTTCGTTTTGCAGAACGGATCAACGTTTTATGCGAAAACGATCAGTTATCTCAATTCTCCAGGGGCCGTCGAGATTTCTGGCCGTACGAATAACCGTATTGAGATTAAGGACGGGTCGCAATTGCTTTGGGGCAATACGCTGTTCAATTTTGACGCGGGCGGTTCGACAGAATCATTGGCAGATGTGACGATGGAAGTGACCGGAGGAAGCGCAGTAAAGGGCAATGGAAGCGGGAGCAGCTCTTTCACGCTCGGCGCATCCTCATCCGGCAATACGGTTCATATCGGCGACGGCTCGCTTCTTTATGTGCCTCGTGTTCTCACAATCGGAAACGCCGCCAATGCGAAGTACAATGTGCTGAAGGTGGATGGCGGTTCTGCGGTGACGAATGGGAACGATCTTTTGATAGGCAACGTCGATGGCGCGGAGCACAACCGCCTTGAGCTCGTCGACTCCGAACTCTATGGCGGGGAATACAACGGCATCTATGTCGGCTATAAAGGCAGTTTCAACGAGCTGATTGTCTCCAATTCGGCCATCAAACGTTGTTACTTCTGCTGTGCGGGATACACTGCGTCGTCATCCAACAACATGGTGAAGATCATAGGCGCAGATTCAAGCATTGGGGGAACGAAATACGACATGAAGCTATTCGGACGTGGACCGAACAACATGTACATTCTCGACGGCTGTTCAATCGGCAGCCAAAGCAAGGCATGCTACTTCGCATATGAAAGTAGTTCGATCACCGATGTCGCGGCAATCGGCAACACGTTGAGGCTTGTCAACGGCGCGGAACTCTCGGAATCCAGCATGAACATGAGTACGAACTGCCGGAGCAATGTGATCTATGTCGGCGCGGGTTCGTCAATTAAGACCAAGGGGGATTTCGCCATCCGTGGTCGCGATAATCGCGTGGTTGTTTCAAACGGAACGCTCTACGTCTCGCAATCTGGAAGCAGTTTGAGGTTCGGCAAGTCCATCAGCGATGCGGACGAAACCGGTAATATGCTTGTTTTCCAGGGTTCCTCTCCTAAAGTGGCGCGCATCGACCCCGACAACAACTATCCGGCGCAGTTCTACAACGGGGCCGTTTTGAGGTTCGAGGTTCCGGAAGAGGATGGATATTCCGGCGTTATATTCGACAGTACGGCAGTAGAGTTGCGTGGTACAGCGAGACTTGAGTTTGCAGGACTTGATGTCTGCCAAAGAAAATTCAGACGTTCACGCGATATACAGCTGACAAGTGCTGCGTTCAGGGTGTTCGATTCTTCTGGGACGGATATTACCACAACCTATCTTGCCCAGCTGACGGCCACGCTGCCTGACGGTTGCCGCGTCTATCGTGACGGATCGAACTATCTCCACCTCTTCGTCGCTCGTAAGCGCCTGTTCTGCGTAATCTTCAGATAGCCGCTACAACGACGGGAGGACTTGCGCCGATGGGATGGCGTGGTTCATAAATTGCACGGTGCGCACAATCGCCCTACCGATGTATTTGATGAGGGGTATTGACTTGTGATGCTAAATGTGGCATAATTATGACGTCATTTTGAATCTCAATGGAGACATCAGATGGAAGCACTTACATTCAGGGCAGAACCCGAGTTCGTCGCTGCGCTCAGGAGCTACGCTGATGGGCTTGGAATAAGCGTCAACGCGGCGCTCAGGGAAATTGTCGCGCCGGTGATAGGCTTTTCCAAGCGGCTTCGCACGTCACGCCGTCCACGAAACAGTCTGTCGCGTTTTCGTGGAACGCTCACGAAGGACGACCTTGCGCCGATAATGGCCGCGCAGGCCGATTTCTCCAGAATAGACGAGGACATGTGGAAATGAACTCGGCGGTAATAGACACGAATGTCCTTATCGACTGTTTTCAGTACGAGCAGGGTGTTTCGAAGAAAGTGTCGGAATATGACCGCATTCTGGTGTGCCCTGCCGTCATTGGCGAATTCGCGGCAGGAATAGACATCGGAACCAAGAAGGGCCGAAAGGCCAAGGATCGCCTGGACGAGTTTCTTGACGATCCGGCAGTCGTCGTCGTTCCTTGCACATACGAGACGGCGGACTATTATGCCCGAATATACAAGGTATTGCGGGACAACGGGACTCCGATTCCCACGAATGACATTTGGATAGCGGCGTCCGCCCTTGAACATGGTGCGACGGTTATTTCGAGCGACGGCCATTTCTCGCTAGTTCCGATGCTGAAACTGGCCTGATCGTCCGGTTGACATGGAAAAGCTCGTTGGCCGAAGCTACCGCAACGAGAAATCGACGATGACCGGACAATGGTCCGAGACGTCAAGCGCATCCGCGGCGGCATCGACCTCGTGGCGCAGCAGTTTCACCGCGCCATCGGCAAACACGTGGTCTAGAGCGTTGGCGAGGGTGTTTCCCTTCTTCGGAAAAGCTCCGCGGAAGACGCCGTCCGCGCCCTTTGCCGGATAGTCGTGCCATGTCGTGCAGTCGCGCACGACCGTGGCGGCGGACTTCTGCGCATCCGAATAGCCGTGGCGTTCGAGAATCTGCAGCGCGTCCGTGCCGACGCGGCAGTTGAAGTCGCCCCCGCCGATCACGGGCGCGGGCAGGATCGACCTCAGGCGCTCCATGCCTTCGATCAGACGCTGCGAATTCACATAGCGGATGTAGGCGCTCTCGGCGCCCGTCTCCTTCCACCAGTAATGCGTGGAGAAGGTGATGAACTTAGCGCCCGTGGACTTGTCCCTGAACGCCGCCCAGGTGTAGCCCTTCGAGTAGTCGAGCTTGAAGTGGTAGCATTCGCGTCCGGAGAAAAGGAGCTCCAGACGGCTCTTGCGGTACATGAGCGGGTTGGGGTTGTGCTTCACGCCGTTCCAGTCGCCGCCATCGACCACGCCGTAGTCCTGGGACAGTTCCTTGAAGAATGCGCTCTTCCACCAGTTTGGCGAGACCTCCTGTATCGCTATCACGTCGGCATTCCATGCGCGTGCGGCCTGTATGGCCTTGACCTCGCGCTTGTCGGGCGTGTAGCCTACATTCTCGCCCCATCCCCAGATGTTCCAGGTGACGAACCGGTAGTCGGCCTTTTCTGGGGAGGCTCCCTGTGCCGCCAGCGCAGCGGCAACCATCAGCAGTGTCATTAGCTTCATCTTCATTCCAATCCTTGTCAGACGACCTTGAGACCGTTTGCGGCTATTATACCACAATTCCGGGCATGGAGGCGCACATAACGCCCGGCATCGCATATTTCCCTGCGCCCGAGCGGCCGGTTTGACCGTTTGGACGCGGTTTGATAAAATATGCGCAGGAAACGGAATCACGTGAAAACCGGAGAAAACAGCATGAAAACGAAAATGACGCAATCAGGAAGAATCGTGTCCGCAGCGCTATTCGTGCTTTGCGCCTTCGGCCAGGCGCGGGCGGCGCATGTGGTCCAGACGGGTACGATCGCCGAGGGAACGCATGGCGTTTCCACCGCCGAGACGATGACGCGCGACGGTTGCGGCACGTTGCTGAACCTGTTCGCGAACAAGTGGACGCCGGAGAAGGTGTGCGCCGTGGGCGAGCATTGCCGCCGGCATGGATGCACCTTCACGATGGACGAGATGTTCGACCGCCGCAAATGCGAATTGAAGGCGGAATATGCGCCGATCAAGGACGAACTTGTCGCGGCGTTGCGCGAATACCGGGACGTGTGCCGCGGAACCCAGCACTATAGCGAGACGGGCGGCGTGATGTTCTACTGGCCACGCCAGTACGTAACGTCTGGCGGCATGCTTTCACGTCATGTGCCGCAAGGTGGCTGTTCGCTCGCGCAGGCGAACGCCGCGACGTGCGAACAGGTGCGGCGCGACTATCTCCAGGCAATTGA
>JAEEGH010026777.1_pt1 | contig 11467 bp, 8 predicted proteins | sample 9134181 | NCBI WGS metagenome assembly JAEEGH01 (sample SAMN16246544, study PRJNA631951) | gut metagenome | biome: gut microbiome; feature: rumen; material: DP-attached | host: Bos | place: Iran: Karaj | collected 2018-10 | reverse complement strand
CCGCCGTTTGAATGCCATAAGCAATCTTTTCATCATTTTTGGCGCCTAAAATAGCCTCTTCATACCGTCCGCCGGTAATCTCATTGGCCCAATCCAAAACTCCGTAAATCTGCTCGGTGATATGATTGGCCAGATACCAGACTGTATTGTAAAGCTCCGGCAAAACCGCCACCAAAAATACAATGATGATTCCCCAAAGTACTACCAGGGAAAACAACGTCGATACCAGCCGTACGTTTTTCGCGGTTCGCTCCGGTTTTTTGCTCTTTTTCATAAAGATTTTAAGCAGGCGCTTTTCCGCAAAGAGCATCATAGGATTCATCAAAAACGCCATGGCGAGTCCCATGATAATCGGCATAAAGGCAGCAATGAGTACATCCACCCCTGCCTTTAATCCGTCATATCGTTTTACGCAAAAATAAAAGATGATTATTCCTACTGCTGCAACTATGGCCACAATTGCCAACGGCAGAAAACGTCGTACCATACTATGGGCATATTCTTTATCGTATTTCTTTTCTTTTTCTCCCATATTTCTTACCTCGCAAAAATAATCTCCCTTATTATTCTTCGCTTTATGCCTGGGATTTGTAGTAATTAATCAGACAACCTTTTTCGATGATTTCCCTCTCATCATCGGTAAGTTCTCCCATTTGAAGGCTAAACTCTTTCATTGTCTTGTCTTTTACAACAAAGGCTTTGATTTCAGTCTTCTTGTCTGCAATTGCATCATATACATCCGGAACGAAGAGATAATCTCCGTTTGTAAAAGGAAGGTCTCCTTCCGGAATAATAAAGGGAAGCATTCCCCAGTTAATCAAGTTCGAACGATATCTCTTGGTAGCATATTCGTTGGCAATGTTTGCCCAACCGCCAAGAACCTTCTGACAGGAAGCTGCCTGTTCACGGGCAGAACCATCACCGGGTTTTACGGCAAAGATCGTGCTTCCAACTCCGATGTTTCCACGATTCACTTCCGGATAATCCTCGCGGATGGTTTCCATTACTTCGTGGAACTCAGGATTTTCTTCTCCCGGGCACTGATCTGCTTCAATCTTCTTTTGAATCTTTTGTACTTCCTTGGCACGTCCCACATACTCGGGATCCTTTCTGGATAAGGTAAACTCTGCCAGTCCCAAAGGATTGGAACGATAAGAAGAGGTCTCTCCGGAAGGAATCAACTCATCTGTAGTGGTTACAGGATCGTGAATCTCAGATACTACCTTTAAAATCATGTGCTTCGGCAAAGGACTCATAGCCGGCCAATCCTTGATGTTGGGACCAAACTTAATCTCTTCGGAAGGATCTGCCACGCCCTTGGAATCAAAGACACGGTTTTCATAAATGGTTTTATCGAAGAAGTACTTCGGTTTTGTGTAGTTTACGTCAATTTCATCTGCTGCCGTTAAGTAACCCTTGTTTGCTGCTGTTGCCGCAATCGAACGGGCATCCATAAGAGCAACGGAAGAAATCTGACCGTTTTGCAACTTAGAACCTTCACGGTTCGGGAAGTTTCTGGTTGAATGACGGATGGAGAATCCATTGTTGGAAGGAGTATCTCCTGCTCCAAAACAAGGTCCACAAAATGCAGTTTTTACAATAGCTCCTGTTGCCATCAAGTCAGCTACCGCTCCGTTTTTCACAAGTTCCATATAGATAGGTGTACTTGCAGGATATACGGAAAGGGTAAACTCATCAGGACCGATGGATGCGCCACGTAAAATATCCGCTGCGTCTGTAATATTTTCAAAACCACCACCGGCACATCCGGCAATGATTCCCTGATCTACATACAACTGACCGTTACGAACCTTGTCTTTCAAGGTAAAGTCAACCTGTCCGTCCAAAGAAACGGCAGCTCTCTTTTCGCAGTCATCCAAAATATCCAAAAGGTTTGCTTTTAACTCTTCAATGGTATAGGTGTTGGAAGGATGGAAAGGCATTGCAATCATAGGCTTGATTTCTGACAAGTCAATCTCAATCATGCCGTCATAGTATGCAACAGTTCCGGGATTTAATTCTTTGTATTCCTCTACTCTTCCATGAATATCGTAGAATTCACGTACCTTGTCATCAGTCTTCCAAATAGAAGAAAGACATGTGGTCTCCGTGGTCATAACGTCCACACCGATTCTGAAGTCAACAGAAAGATTGTCCACTCCGGGTCCAACAAATTCCATTACTTTATTTTTAACATAGCCTTTATCAAAGACTTCACCGATAATGGCAAGGGCAACGTCCTGAGGACCAACTCCCTTTCTAGGTGTTCCGGTGAGATAGATACCTACCACTTCCGGCATATTAATATCATAAGTACGATTCAAAAGCTGTTTTACAAGCTCCGGTCCACCTTCTCCCATAGCCATGGTACCAAGGGCGCCGTAGCGGGTATGAGAATCAGAACCCAAAATCATTTTACCACCGCCGGCCAACATCTCACGGGCGAACTGGTGAATAACTGCCTGATGAGGAGGAACATAAATTCCACCGTATTTCTTTGCGCAGGTCAAACCAAACATGTGGTCATCTTCATTGATGGTTCCACCTACAGCGCACAAAGAGTTGTGGCAGTTGGTAAGTACGTAGGGAATGGGAAATTTTTCCAATCCTGACGCACGGGCTGTCTGAATAATTCCTACATATGTGATGTCATGGGAAGTAAGCTTATCAAATTTAATCTGCAACTTCTCCATATTTCCGGAAGTGTTATGGTCTTTTAAAATCCCATAGGCAATGGTATTCTCCTTTGCCGCTTCCTTTGACGTTTTCACACCACTCTTGCTTTCCACGATCGCAGTTGCATCCTGTCCGTCAGCCACAAGTTCTGTTCCGTTTACAAGATACATACCTGTTTTAGAAAGTTTCATCTTCATACCTCACAATCTTTTTTCTTTATTCTATGATTCCTTTTTTGAGAAAATGGAAAATACGGACTTCTCCTTCTTTTCCTCCTCCTTTGGAGTATCTCCTTCTTTCCAGTTGAAGTATTCCGCATCTAAATCAGCGGAAAGTGCTTCTTCCAAATCCTTCTCGGAGTGGGAATTGTCTTTTTCGCTACCGGGAATTTCCAAACCGGCCTTTTCAAAATACTCTGTATTTACCTTAATCTCAGGCTTTGCTTCCGCATAGGTGTTTGCCTGAGGCGGTAAATCCGATGCCATTTCTTTTTCTTTGGAACGACGAACGTTTTCCTCTTCAATTAACCGGATATATTTTTGTGTATCAATGAAATCCTGCAGTTGAGACTTCAACTCATACTGATTGGTCTTTACCTCATGACGCTTTTCTTTCATTTCAGACATAAGACCATCGTGGAGGGTTTGCACCTGCTCCTCCGCCAACTTCATAACGTCCTGAATCTGGGACAACGCCTGATCGGAATATATAACAGAAGCAGCATAAACATCTTCTGCCTGTTTTCGTGCTTCGAAAATCATTTCATCAATATGTTTCTGCTGTTCTCTCTCTGCTTTTTCACGACTTGCAACGGTAAGCTCATGCTCATCCATCATGTCGTACATACATTCATTCAATTCTTTTAAAAGATCCATCATTTCTGTCTTTTCAACGATGACTCTTTTTTTGCTGCCGTTATACGGCTCTGCTTTGGAAAATAAAACATGAATTCGTTTCAGAACATCTTCCGTACGATCTGCTGCGCCCATATATTTCTCCTAAAAAAATCTAGTTTAAGCCATTATTTTAAAGATTATCATATTCCACAATTTGTGACAACTTACATTTCCGATTTCAAACTACGGTTCATAAGCTCCCAAACTGCCTCTTTTACGTTCTTTCCTTCAAACAAAACCCGGTTCACTTCACGGATGATAGGAAGATCCACGCCATACTTTTCTCCCATTGCAAGAGCCGCCTTGGCGGAATAGGCACCTTCCACCACCATCTTAACCTTGTCATAGGCTTCCTGGGGTGTCATTCCCTGACCGATATAGTATCCGGCCCGGCGGTTTCTACTGTGCTGTGACTGACAGGTTACAATCAAATCCCCTACACCGGTAAGTCCGCTTAAAGTCTCGGGCAATCCACCTGCTGCCACGGAAAGTGCGCTCATCTCCTTAATACCACGGGTAATCAACGCTGCCTTGGCATTGTCGCCATAGCCTAAGCCATCAGACATTCCTGCTGCCAAAGCCATAACGTTTTTCAAGGAGGCGCCGATTTCAATACCCAAAACATCGGTACCGGTATATACCCTGAAGTTTTCGTTGGCAAACATCACCTGAACTTCTTTGGCAAACGCTTCATCCTTTGCCCCTACCACAACCAAGGTAGGCAAGCCCATAATCACTTCCTCTGCATGGGAAGGTCCGCTTAATACACCAACCACAGCGTCGGGAAGTTCTTCTTCCAAAATATCCGTTTGGGTATAAAGAGTGGTTTCTTCAATACCTTTAGAAACCGTAATGATCTTTTGACCGGCAGAAAGAAAAGGTGCAATCTTTTTGGCTGTCTCCCGCTCCGCAACGGAGGGCACTGCCATAACCAACAAGTCCTTATTTGAAACAGCTTCTTTTATGTCCGCGGTAAAGCGAAGGTTTTTGGGTAACTTCACTCCCGGAAGCTTATCATTTTCTCCCCTCTCTTTCATTTCCCGAACCTGGCTTTCTCTGTGTGACCAAAGAATTACATCCTGTCCGTTATTACAAAGAAGTGCCGCCAAAGCACTTCCCCAACTTCCTGCTCCAAGTACTGCTACTGTTTTCATAATGTCCTCTTAAATAAATAATTCCGATGCCCGGTCCAAAATACCGTGCAAATAAGCAATAAATACTCCGTAATTGGTGATGGGAACTCCCAAAGAAGATGCATGGGAAATACGATATCCCATCTCTCCCACCGGCAGAGTACATCCGCCGCAGTGAATCACCAACTTGTATTCTTTCAAATCCTCTGGGAATTCTCCGCCACTGGTAAAGTGAAAATCGAAGTCCTTCCCTGTATATTTTTTTATCCATGCAGGAATCTTTACCGTTCCGATATCCCCACACTGTCTTCTGTGGGAACATCCTTCGGAAATGAGAATCTTGTCATTGTCCTGCAACGTATCTATGGTTTTAGCCCCTTGAATCTGAGTCTTTAAATCCCCTTTGTAACGGGCCATCAAAATGGAAAAAGAAGTCAAAGGCACGGTGGAAGGAACAATCTTTGCCACCATTCCAAAGGCCTGAGAATCCGTAATCACCATCTTTGGTGGTTGCTTCAGAGAAAAAAGGGTATCTTCCAACTCGCTTTCCCGACAAATCACAGGAATTCCACCCCCGTCCAAGACGTCACGAATCACCTGCTGTTGCGGTAGAATCAAACGACCTTTCGGTGCTGCAGAATCCACCGGCACAACCAATACCACTTTATCTTTCGGTAAAATCATATCCCGAATCAAAGGGCGCTCCTTTGGCACATGATAATTGGAAATAATCCCTTCCTGCACCTTTCGGCCTTCCCCTTTTTCACACAAACAAATCTGGTCTGCTTCCAAGGAGAAACGCGCCATTACTTCTTTGCATTTTTCCTCTGCCTTGTCTTCCAAAAGACTTCTCTTTGTAAGTACGAACAAAAAAGAAAGATTGCGCTGACGTATCTCTGAAAGAAGGGCCTCTTCCAAATCAAAGCTTTCCTGTCGAATGTCGCAGCAGATAATTGCCATATCGATTTTTCGAAGAATCTCTTTGGCCTTTTCGATACGCTTTTCTCCCAGTTCTCCCTCATCATCCAATCCAGGGGTATCCGTAAATACCACTGGACCCAAAGGAAGGAGTTCCATTGCCTTTTTCACCGGATCCGTAGTAGTGCCCAAAGTGTCGGAAACCACCGCCAACTCCTGTCCGATTAAGGCATTGAAAAGGGTAGACTTACCTGCGTTTCTTCTACCAAAAATTCCGATTTGAATCCGTTCTCCCGAAGGGGTTTCATTTAAGCTCATACTTTTCTCCTAGAATCTGAAATCTCTCTGACCGTTATGGATGTTCTCAATGTATTCTGCACACTTGGTACGAACGGTAGGATTGGTGATTACACCAAGTTCCTTCTGAATCAAAGCTTCACCAATTGTTTTTGTATCAGGCGTTGCATAGTCCTCCAAGTATTCCTTCAATGTCATAAGGGCATTGGGATGACAGCAGTTTACAATCTGCTTGCTCTTTAACAATTCCATAAAGCGATCTCCGGTACGGCCGGCACGATAGCAAGCGGTACAGAAGGAAGGTACATAGCCCAATCTCATCAACCAATTGACTACTTCATCCAAAGAACGGTTATCTACTACGTCAAACTGAGCAGAGTTGTCCTCTTCTGCCTCTTCTTCCGCATAACCTCCCACAGAAGTACGGCTTCCACCGGAAATCTGAGAAATACCAAGTTCCAAAACCCGCTCTCTTGTGGATACACTTTCTCTGGTAGATACAATCATTCCGGTATAAGGCACTGCAATTCGGATGCAGGCTACAATTTTGGCAAAAAGTTCTTCTGACAATCCGTTATCAAATGCATCCGGATCAATATCATCTGCAGGACGGACACGGGGAACAGAAATGGTATGAGGACCAACGCCCACATAAGCTTCCAAGTGTTCTGCATGCATAATAATTCCTGTAAAGTCATAACGGTAATTATTTAAACCAAACAAAACGCCCAACCCTACGTCATCAATTCCACCGCCTAACATAGCACGATCCATTGCTTCCGTATGCCAAGCATAGTCATGCTTCGGTCCTGTGGGATGAAGCTTTTCGTATTGTTTTTTATCGTAGGTTTCCTGGAACAAAATATAAGTTCCGATTCCCGCATCTTTTAACATACGGTATTCTTCCGGAGTGGTTGCGGCAATATTTACATTTACACGACGGATATCTCCGTTTTTGTGGTGAATACCATAGATGGTTTTAATGGAATCCAACACATATTCAATGGGGTTGTTCACCGGATCTTCTCCGCATTCCAAAGCCAAACGCTTATGTCCCATATCCTGCAATGCAATTACTTCTTTACGAATCTCTTCCTGTGTCAGTTTTACACGACGAATATGTTTATTCTTTGCGTGATAAGGGCAATACTCACATCCATTGATGCAATAATTGGATAAATACAAAGGAGCAAACATAACAATACGGTTTCCGTAGAATTCCTGCTTGATTTCTCTTGCCAATTTGTATATTTCCTCATTCTTTTCCGGAATATCGCAATCCAAAAGTACCAGAGCCTCCCTATGGGAAATACCCTTCATCTTTCTTGCCTTATTTAAAATCTCATCTATCAATGCCACATTGGACTTATTCTTTTCAGCATAATCCAAACTTTCTCTGATTTCCTCATCGCTGATAAACTCTTCCGCTTTGGGAGATTTTACATTATACATGTTGTCTTTCCTCCTTAACTTCCTTTGGTCTGTGAATGGTTTCCTTGGTGGAAACAATCTTATCTATCATACATACAATGAAAGCCTCCCTTGAACCCGGAACCCGAGTCAAATTCAAAGGCCACATGTGGGTGCGAATAATCCCCTGCACCTTCTCGTCGATTTCAAAATCCCGCAAGGCATTTTTTAATGCCCGGTCCGCATGGTGATATCCATGAAGGTGATCCCCATAGGTGTGCCAATCATAGAGATAATAATCATGCAAAAAGGCACCTACCACCAATGCTTTTTCATCGCAGTGAATATGAAATCTTCGCACAAATCGAAAACACCTTCTTGAAACATCCATACAATGATCAAAGGTGGTAATATCACTGTGCTGTATATAGTTTTTCATCTTCAGGCAACGGGGATCTTCCGACAAGTCCCGCAGCAGCTGTTGAAATTCAATGTCCTCTTTTGTCATTGTCCTTTAACTCTTTCTTTAACCGCTCAAAAAGCCCTGTGTTTTTCTTAGGCTTATAGGTCTTAATATTACACAAATGATGCTTCTGTCCCAGGTTTAATTTCATAACCTCTGACATCTTCTCCTTTATGGCTTCCGGAGCTTCTGACATCTTTACTTTTATAGCTTCGGGAGCTTCCGACATCTTTACCTTTATAACCTCAGGAGCTTCCGATACTTTTTCCTTAATTACTCCAGGGGCAGATGCTACCATCTCCACAGATGCTTCCATCTTTTCATCGAATTTTTCCTGTACGTTGTCCAAATAATCCAAAAGTTCTGTAATGGATGCAACGGAAAGAGCCAAATCCATTCCAAGAACCATAATAAAAAGAAGAGCCATCACTTCATTTACCAAGGGATGATAAACCATCTTGTGTGTATGCTCTATAAACCAGGGAAAAAACATTTTTACAATAATCACCCCGGCCACTCCAAATCCCATGGTAGCAGGCAAACAAACTCTTCCTTTTATATTGAAAGGAACTTTGGAATAGTCCCACCACATGGCATGAAATTTCTTTTCCAATATAAAGGATACGCTATATTCCAATACTGCACTTCCCAAGGCACAAATCAAAAAGATTTTCCACCAGGGAGTTTCAGCTCCGGAAAAATATGGCAATTCATTAAAAATCACCATCGCTGTTACAGCACCAATTCCATAAATCGGACAGATGGGTCCGATTAAAAAACCTCGGTTGTCCCAATGTCTTGTTGTTATGGAGCAGTAAATGCATTCATATACCCATCCCATAAAACTGAAGATCATAAACTTTATTACATATGACGAGACAATCATCCTTTTAACTCCTTCCATATATACAGTTCGTCTTCCTTAACTTTACATAAGAAAAACAACACTTCTACCCCTTGTTCTCTAGCCTCAGAAAGAGCTTCCTTGAATTCCGGATGCGTCTGTTCATTTGGGAAGACCTTGTCTACTCCCTCCATTTGTATCACAAAGCCTACCTTACAATGATACCCCTTGGAACTTAATCGGGCAAGTTCCCTTAGATGTTTCACCCCTCGCAAGGTAGGTGCATCAGGGAAATATCCCACACCATCTACCTCCAAAGTACACCCTTTGATTTCCATAAGATAGCGGTTTTCACCCTTTTCCATATAAAAGTCAATGCGGGAATCCCCAATGGTATACTCCGGTTTAACAAAATCATAGCCTTTTGTCTCCAACCATTCTCCCACCACCTTGTTCGGTGCCTGGGAATCCATATTAATAAGACCAAATCCTTCCTTATAAACTGCTACAAGGTCATATTTGGTCTTCCGATTGGGATTTTGTCCCTCTTCCAATATAACGGTTACGCCAGGAATCAATAATTCCTTACAACGTCCCGTATTTTTCACATGAACCACTTCCGGCTGTCCGTCAATTTCCACATTTGCAATAAAGCGATTTGGTCTAGACACAAAAACAGCCTGCCTGGTTTTTAAATACTTCATATGATTCTCCAAATAAAAAAACCAAGCATCCTGCTTCGAATCAAAAAGGCCGGCCGTTACCAAAACAGTTAACTCAACCCAGGCACCCTCACGGCACATGAGAGGTCCTACTTAGTGCTGCTCCATTCCTGACCTGACACGGTTCGCAGGTTCCCATCGCGTAAGACCCAAGTCTCAACGCCACTTATCTTGGCCAGCACCGACCTTCAAAAAACCCTCAGCAGGATATCACCCCAGCTATAGCGGATTGCTGGTTCAGGGTACCGCTACCACCCCGGCTGCTCGGTCACTTCATTTTATAGGTTTCTTATTCCAATGTCAACGATTACTCAAAATCATATCCCTGAGCTTCATCAATTACCTGATAGAGGTCAAGGAAGGGATCTTCGGTCATTTCAACCGTCTCTCCCAACTCCAACACACGATTGGGCATTTCTTCATAAGTAGGCCAGGTAGGTAACCCTTCACCGTTGGGATCTCCCGTCTTTGCAAAGTTTGCAATGTAGTCCGTAATCGTTTCTGACAAAGCGTAATCGCTGTCAGTATAATTCTGAGGCTGTGTTTCCAAACAACCGTAGAAATAAGGAAGTTCTCCTGCATGGTTGGTGGAAAGCCCTTTGTTCTCTTTTGTAAAATAATACTCATACACCGGCTTGTTTTGCGCCGCCAAATACCTTGACCAGGTATAGTGACTGTAAGCAAACCAAGATGCAGACATTACCGCGTTGTACTGGGATTTTACACCATCTCCTGCGGTAGCGGGATATAATTCCATAATCTTTTCCGTGGAATCTCCAAAGTAAGAACGCAAAATCTCTTCGTAATTTTCCTCTGTAACCTTGGTTCCCAGTATAGTAAACACATCTGCCTCATGGGCATTAAATCCGTTAATCAAAGCCTCTTCATTGTTTTCGCCAGCTTCATAGGTTAAATAGGGCTGCTTGGTAATGGCATATCCGTCCACTGTCATGGAGTTATACTGTCCTGCTGCCCCTACCAAAGTCTTTGCATCCAAAGCCCTCATCTCTTCCACAGAAGAAACTCCCAATGTAGCAAAGGCTTCCTTTTTCATCTCAAGGGCTTCCTTTAAAGAACGGAAGGTATGGTAAGGAGTATGAGCAACAATACCACTGGATTCCGCTACAGCCTTTTTAAACAATCCCTTTGCCAGAGGGGAAACACAAAGTGCATTTACACTGGATGCACCGGCAGATTCTCCTGCAATGGTAATATTGTTCACATCACCACCAAAGGATGCAATGTTGGCATTTACCCATTTCAAAGCTTCAATCTGATCCAACAATCCATAATTTCCTGTGGTGTTATTGGGAGATTCCGCTATCAGATCCTCATCCGCATAATAACCAAAAATATTCAATCGATACGTTATGGAAACAAATACGATTCCTTTTTTGGCATAGGTCTCTCCTCTATACTGGTCGTAAGAGCTTTGTCCTGTCTGAAGGGAACCGCCGTGAATAAACACTATAACCGGACAATCAGAAATATCTCCCGCCGGTTTCCAAATATTCAAATACAAAGAATCCTCACTCATGGCTTCTCTGTAATTGTCCGAAAAATCAAAGAGCTTTAGATTATTATAAATATAAGCTCCAACCAAGGAATTCCACAAAGTGGAACTCTCAGACTGCATAGACATGGGAGCAAAGTGGTCACAAACCTTTACCCCCTCCCAGCTCTCTGCCGGCTGAGTCTCTTTAAATCGAAGGTCTCCCACCGGAGGGGCCGCATAAGGAATACCGGTGTACACCTCAACGGATTGATCTTCGTTGTATACTCCAGTCAAATCTCCCTGTTCCACAGAAACCACATCTGTTGCCACAGGATTTTTGTATGTAACGGCAGGAACGGTTTTATAAGGTGGATAGCTTAATTTGTATATACCAAACAACAGCAAAAACAACACAATCCATCCCAGCAATCGCAATATCCAGGACTTATCCACAAGAAGCTTTTGGTGTAACAGGAAAAATCCACAAAGAACAACCACTGCTCCAAGCCACCCGGCCAATACATTTTTTGAAAGTTCCAGTAGCACCAAATACACAAGGGCTACCAAAATAAAAACAACAATAAAACTCACTTTCATCTTTCCTTTTTTCATA
>JAEEGH010026774.1_pt1 | contig 11467 bp, 9 predicted proteins | sample 9134181 | NCBI WGS metagenome assembly JAEEGH01 (sample SAMN16246544, study PRJNA631951) | gut metagenome | biome: gut microbiome; feature: rumen; material: DP-attached | host: Bos | place: Iran: Karaj | collected 2018-10 | reverse complement strand
AGCCTTAACCTTCTTCCAGTCGATCTCACCCTGAAATCTTGATACATCGATCCCGTTTTTGACTTCAACGGTAGAGTCATCTCCTACATATGTAAGAAAGCCGTCTTCATCAAATTCAAAATCATCCTCTCCGAATCCATGATGCTCAATTTCATCCAGGATCGGGAAGAAATAATATCTTCCGGAACTGGCCACAACTATCTGATCCGGGAAAAGAGATCTGATAGTGCTTGTAGCTCCGTCACCATTTTCAAGTTTTTGCTGGATCATTGCTCTGATGGAGTTTTTTGTCTCTTCCGCAGCTTCTTCTTTTGCGTCTTCAACAAGCTTTGATGCCTCTGCCTCAGTATAGTAGCCCTCCTGATTCAGTGCATCAAGCTCACTCCTTATGGCATCTTCCTGTCTCTGAAGGTTGGCGTTTCTGATAAGAAGAACAATGCTGAAAGTCAGTGCCATCAGCGCAACCAGACTAAGGAAGATAATAGATACTATATTCTGTGTATTTCTGACACCCCTGCGAACTCTGTAATCCCCTGAATTATTCATACCTTACATTCTCTCGTCGAAATAGCTTTTGTAACCCTCACCGAAGATCTCACTTGCACTGGTAATGATCATAAATGCGTTTGGATCCTCTTCTCTTACAATGTCTTCTGCAAGAGGTGAAAGTCTCTTTTTAATAGCGCACATTATTACTTTCTTTTTCTCTCCGCTGTATGCCCCCTGAGCGAATACGTGTGTTGCACCGATATCCAGCTCGTCTAACAGCCTTGCGGTAATAATGTCCGGTCTGTCTGAAATGATGTAAATAAGCTTGGCACCGTCTCTTCCGTACAGAACAAAGTCAACAACAGCGCTGACAACAAGAACTGATAAGAAAGAATACATAGCAGCTGCCAGATCGTTAAATACGATGGCTGCTATTACCAGAACTATCATATCTGTCATGATATAAAGAATTCCGGTCTTAATATGAGGGTACCGAAGCCTTAACAGTTTAATTATAACATCCGTACCACCACTTGTGGCATGACATTTAAATATAAGTCCGATAGCAACGGCTGTCATGGCACTTCCGATGGTAACAGCCAGGATCATATCGTGTATTATGTACTGCCCGAAGTATTTGGTACAAAGATCCGTAAATACAGATATCATTGTTGTGGCATAGATTGTAGATATGGTAAATCTTATGCCGAATTTCATAATGGCTATGAGAAGAATAGGTATGTTCAGTATAAGAAACCACATACCTGTTCCTATTCCCACAAGCCTGTTAAGTACGATTGCAAGACCGGTCATTCCACCGGGTGCAAGGTTATTTGGGTCTACCAAAAGACTCGTTCCAACTCCGTAGATAAGAGCTGCAAATGTTATTATCAGATACTCCTTGAGTCTCTTCTTTGGTGATATTTTCTTTGAATTCATTAAATATTGGTCCTTACGATTCTGGGTTTGTAACCGTTGTCGTTAAGAGCATTCATTATCTGCTCCTTATGCTCGGTTCCAAATGCCTCCAGAGTGATTCTAAGCTCAACTGCAGCGTTTCTGTTGATGGAAACAAACTGGTTATGCTCTAATTTTATAACATTTCCTTTCACTTCGGCTATAATTCCGGAAACTCTTGACAATTCACCGGGCTTATCAGGTAAAAGAACTGAAACCGTAAATATACGGTCTCTCATGATAAGACCCTGCTGAACCACTGAAGACATGGTGATTATATCCATGTTTCCGCCGGAAAGTACGCATGCTACCTTTTTATCCTTAAGATCAAGCTGCTTGAGTGCTGCAACTGACAAAAGGCCTGAGTTCTCAACAACCATCTTGTGGTTCTCAACCATATCAAGGAATGAAACTACAAGGTCTTCATCGGGAACAGTTATGATCTCATCAATGTTCTTACGAATGTATGGGAAAATATGCTCTCCCGGAGTCTTAACAGCTGTACCGTCAGCAATTGTGTTAACTGAAGGAAGTGTTACTACATGACCTGCCTTAAATGACTCCTGCATGCAGTTAGCGCCGGCCGGTTCTACACCTATTACCTTGATCTTGGGATTAAGAAGCTTGGCAAGTGTTGAAACACCTGTTGCAAGTCCGCCTCCTCCGATTGGTACAAGGATCACATCAACTGTAGGAAGTTCCTTTATTATCTCCATGGCTATAGTGCCCTGGCCTGTTGCTACATCGAGATCATCAAAAGGATGAACCAGTGTATAACCGTGTTCCTTGGCAAGCTCAAGCGCTTTCTGGTATGCCTCGTCATATACGTCTCCGTAGAGAACAACTTCTGCACCAAGTGCCTTGGTTCTGTTAACTTTGATAAGAGGAGTTGAAGTAGGCATACAGATAACAGCCTTTACTCCGTACTGTTTTGCAGCATATGCAACACCCTGTGCATGATTGCCGGCAGATGCGGTAATAAGTCCCTTGCTGCGCTCTTCGTCTGTAAGAGTCGTAATCTTGTAATAAGCACCTCTTACCTTGTAAGCACCGGTCCTCTGAAGGTTTTCAGGCTTTAAATAAACCTTACCACCAGTAACTGAGCTCCAGTAGTCACTGTAAATGAGCTTGGTATCAAGGGTTACTTTCTTGACATCTTCATACGCTTCTTCAAATTTGTCCAGGGTCATCTTGTTTTCGTCAGCCATTGCTATTCTCCTGTTCCTCTTTATTTTCTTCATCTTTATCATTATCAGTCTCTGCATCGTCTCTTTCTACATCAAAGAGTGCATCGACAAATTCATCTGAATTAAATCTCTCAAGGTCATCAATACCCTCACCGACTCCCACATATTTGACCGGGATATTCAGTTCGGATACGATAGCAACGGCAATACCACCTTTGGCAGTTCCGTCAAGCTTTGTAAGAACTATTCCTGTAAGGTCTGCTGCTTCTCCGAATTCTCTTGCCTGATTGATGGCGTTCTGACCTGTTGTACCGTCGAGAACAATGAAGTTCTCACGCCATATTCCCGGAAGCTCTTTGTCAATGATCCTGTTCATCTTGGCAAGCTCTTCCATCAGGTTTTTCTTGTTATGAAGTCTTCCTGCAGTATCAACAATCAGAATATCGCAATCTCTTGCCTTAAAGGCAGATGTTGCATCATAAATAACGCTGGCCGGATCTCCTCCCTCACGTCCTGTTATTATAGGAGTCTGAGCTCTCTCAGCCCAGGCCACCAGCTGCTCGGTTGCTGCAGCTCTGTAAGTATCGGCTGCTGCGATAATTACTTTCTTGCCCTTGTTTCTATAAATAGATGCAAGCTTGCCTACAGTCGTTGTCTTACCGACGCCGTTAACACCAATTATAAAGATTACCGTCTTCTTGTTTTCAAAGCTGTAATCATCACCATCAGTTCTCATCTGTTCTCTGATATTCTGAATCAGGAGTTCTTTGCACTTGGCGCGGTGAATAATACCCTGTTCCTTGACCTGCTCCCTTAGTTTATCAATTATCCTGCTGGTTGCATTGATTCCGATATCAGCCATAATGAGGATTTCTTCAAGTTCTTCATAGAATTCCTCATCTACAAATGCATCGTCGTAAAAGACATTGTCCATTCCCCAAAGAAATTTATCTCTGGTCTTGGCAAGTCCGATCTGAAGTTTTGCAAAAAAGCCTTTTGCCATTAGTTTGTAAGCTCCTTATCAATCAGGTTTACGCTGACAAGGGTAGATACACCCTTCTCCTGCATGGTGATTCCGTAGAGTCTGTCAGCACTTTCCATGGTTCCTCTTCTGTGAGTAATAACGATGAACTGTGTGCTCGCAAGCTTGTGGAGATACTTAGCAAAGCGTACAACGTTATTCTCATCAAGAGCCGCCTCAATCTCATCAAGCAGACAGAATGGTGAAGGCTTTAAGTTCTGAATAGCAAACAAAAGAGCTATTGCAGTAAGAGCCTTCTCTCCTCCGGACATCTGCATCATGTTAACAAGTTTCTTGCCCGGTGGCTGTGCATTGATCCTGATTCCTGCTTCAAGAACGTCCTCGTCCTCAGCAAGCTCAAGAGCACCATGTCCGCCTCCGAACATCTCCTTGAATACCTTATCAAACTCTTTATTGATGAGTTCGAACTGTTCAATGAACTGCTTCCTCATTGATTCATCAAGGTCTTTGATGATCTCTTTAAGCTGTTCTTCTGCCTCAATAAGATCATCATGCTGTGTCTTCATGAAGGTATATCTCTCCATGAGGTTCTTGTAATCCTCGATGGCATTTACATTTACATCACCGAGCTTTTTGATAGAATCCTTGAGAGTATGTGTCTCCTTCCTCATGGATGGAATATCCGTCATCTCTTCATCTCTCATCTGCGCTGCATCTGCAAGAGTAATTTCATACTCATTCCACATGTAGTTGATCTGAGATTCGATGGCTTCCTGAGCTCTCTCTTTCTTTCCGACAAGCCTAATTACCTCTTTTTCAAGGTCTGACATCTGCTTGTTGAGTTCCTGTGTCTTGTCAAAGAACTCCTTCTGAGAAACAGAAAGTGCATTCTTGGCTTCCTTCTTTTCTTCAAGTTCCTTGGTTGCATCGGTCTGGACATCTGTAGAAGCTTCTATAGTGAGCTTGATCTCTTCAATATCCTTTTTGCTCTGTGCAAGTGACTCATCATTTTTCTTGATGGTCTCGAGGATCTCTTCCAAGGCATCCTCTTCGCTTTCAATATCCGCATTGATACGATCAAGGTTCTGCTTCTGGAAATCCTGCTTCTGTACGAATTTCTCGTACTCGATATCCCATTTTGCAACCTTTTCGTTCTTAACTTCCTCATCCTGATGGAGAGTTTCAAGCTGACCCTGGAAGGCCTGAACCTTCTCTGAGCACTGTTTCTCGAGTTCTTCGGATTCTTTTAACTGCAAAAGAGCCTGTTCCTTCTCAGCTGCTATTTCGCTGAGCTTACTCTCAATCTCGGCATTTTCTGTCTTGAGGTCTGAATATGAACCCTTTTGCTCTTCCTGCTTCTGCTCCTCGTTTTCAACGTTGATTCTTGCAGTATTCTGAGCAATGAACTTGCCCTGAAGTTCAGTCCTTAGCTCTTCTGCAAGGGCACGAAGCTCATTTCTCTTAGTCTTAAGGCCATCTATCTCAGCCTGTGTGTCTTCTACCTTCTGCTTGTATTTCTTAACGTTAGCTTCAAGGTCTTCCATTTCTCTTCGTCTTCCGAGGAGATTGGAGTTGTTCTTGAAAGCACCACCACTGATAGCTCCGCCGGGTACTAAAAGCTCACCCTCTAAAGTTACCATTCTTACGGTGTATTTATACTTCCTGGCAATCTTAACGGCATTGTCGACATTATCAACTGCAACAATCCTTCCTAACATTGCCTTTGCTACTTTTTTATACTTTGGATCGGTCTTAACCAGTTCATCAGCCATTCCAAGTACTCCCGGCTCTTCCAAGGCTTCTTTTGCCTTGAGCTCAGGAGGATTATCAAGAGATGTAAGCGGAAGGAAGGTTGCTCTTCCTGCTTTTGACTGCTTAAGGTATGCGATCATCTCTTTTGCTGTCTCTTCATTGTCTGTGACAATGTTCTGAATATTTCCTCCAAGAGCAACTTCAATAGCTGTCTCATATTTAGGCTCGGTCTTGATAATATCCGCAACGACGCCGATTATACCCTTGGTATCTTCCTTGCGTTCCATGACTTTCTTAACACTGCCGCCGTAGCCTTCATATCTCTCAGTCAGGTTAGCAAGAGCTTCAAGTCTTGATTTCTCCTGCTGGTAGAGTTCCTGGGTCTTTCGAAGCTCAGTATCCTTGATAGTCATCGTCTCGCGAATGCTGAGTACTTCTTTTTCTGTCTCTTTCTGTTTTTTGTTCATCTCAGAGATCTCAGCAGTGATGCTGTCAAATTCATCTCTGAGTTTCTTTAATGTCTCTTCCTGTCTCGATTCATCGGAACGAGCACGAACAAGCTTGCCTGTAAGTTCAGCCTTTCTGATGTTTACCTGTTCCTTCATGGTATCAAGAGAGCTGAGCTTGGACTTGATATTTGACCTGGTGTTAATTGTATTGATAATAGTGCTCTTGCACTCTTCAATTTCATTATTTATGTTCTCAATCTGAGAAAGGGTTGCCTCGAGTTCTTTCTTAGCGCCTTCTCTGTCAGACAAAAGACCTTCAGCCTCTTTGTCTATTTTCTCTTTTTCCTCGAGATACTTATCCCTTTCCGCGTATCTGACTTCAAGTTTTTCACGCTCGTCTTTTTCTCTTTTCTTGAAATGAGCGTCATTATCAGTTGCGGATTTGATCTTCTCGTTTAAGATACCGATCTGTCCCTCGAGTTTTTCTCTTTTAACCGATGAATCAGTGATCTTAGCTCTTGCTTCATCGATCTCTTTATCTATTTCTTCCAGCTGTTTCTGGATGTTTTCGTATTCTTCTTTTGTCTTTTCGTAGCTGCCTTTTGCTTCTTCCAAGGACTCTGTAGCTACGTTGTAGTTGTTTTCAGCTTCTTCGAGCTGCTGTTTCTGAAGCTTGTTCTCAACCAGGAACATGTTTACGTCAAGGGTCTTAAGTCTCTCACGGAGTCTTAAAAACTCTTTGGCTACTTCTGACTGCTTCTCTAAAGGTCCGACCTGTTTCTCAAGCTCTGAGAGAATATCTGAAAGTCTGGTGAGGTTGATCTTTTCCTCTTCGAGCTTCTTGATGGCTGTTTCCTTACGGGTCTTGAACTTAACGATTCCGGCAGCTTCGTCAAAAAGATTTCTCCTGTCCTCGGGCTTACTTGAGAGGATCTGGTCGATCTGGCCCTGTCCGATGATGGAATAGCCCTCTTTACCGATACCTGTATCCATAAAGAGCTCGTTTACATCCTTAAGTCTGCAGGATGATCCATTAATCATATATTCACTCTCTCCGGAGCGGTAAAGACGTCTGGAGACAGTTACTTCATCATAATCAATAGCCAGGGAATGGTCAGAATTATCCAATGTGATGGCAACATAAGCATAGCCAAGAGGCTTACGAAGCTCTGTGCCTGAGAAAATAACATCCTGCATGGATCCGCCACGCAGCTGTTTGATACGCTGTTCACCAAGAACCCACCTTACGGCGTCAGCTACATTACTCTTACCTGAGCCGTTAGGTCCTACGATTCCGGTTATACCGTTGTGAAAATCGAACTTTATCTTATTGGCAAAAGATTTAAAGCCATGAATCTCAATACTTTTTAAGTACATTACTGCTTATTCTTTAATACAAGAAGAGCCTGACTGGCGGCTTTCTGCTCCGCAGCCTTTTTGGTCTTTCCTGTCCCCTCTCCCAAATTCTTATCTCCGACATAAACGCGGACCTCAAATATTTTATCATGTTCAGGTCCACTTTCGCCACATATTTCATACCTTACTTCGCCCAAATTTTCTCCCTGGGCTACTTCCTGCAGCATTGATTTGCTATCTCCAAACATAACCACAGCGTCTGTGTTTGTAAGGATATAGCTGTCGATAAAACGCTTAGACTGCTCGATTCCCCCGTCAAGGAAAAGAGCTCCTATAACCGCTTCCATTACATCGGCAATGATTGACTCTTTATCCCGGCCTCCTGTTGCTTCCTCTCCCTTTCCGAGAAGAATGTAGCTTTTAAGGTCAAGTACTTTTGCATCAAAGGCCAGAGCACCTTCACAAACAAGAGATGCTCTCATTTTGGACATTTCGCCCTCTTTTTTATCAGGGAATTTCCTAAACAGATAGGCACTTGAGATCATCTCAAGCACAGCATCACCGAGAAACTCAAGCCTTTCATAGTCAGGGTGTCTGTTTATCTTTTGCTCGTTTACAAAAGAGCTGTGAGTAAAAGCCTGAACAAGAAGCTGCTTGTCTCTGAATGTGTAGCCGATGAGCTGCTCAAATCTGCTTATATCTTCATCCTTAATCATAATTTCTCCAATATATAAATAATGAGGCAGCTACAATAGCCGCCTCAAAGTCATCTTATTTACTTGCGATTGCGCTCTTAAGGAGTTCTACGGCTTCTCCTACAGTAGTGATATTCTCTGTCTTCTCAGGATCGATCTGAACATCAAATTCATCCTCAAGCCCCATGATGATCTGGAAAAGATCAAGTGAATCAGCTCCAAGGTCCTCTGTAAAGGTTGTCTCAGGCCTTATCTCCTCAGGATCAACGTTAAGTACGTTTGCAATAACTTCTTTCATCTTCTCGAATTCCATTTTAAATCTCCGTTCCTTTTATAAATATTTAGCACTAATTATCATTCTGATATCTTTGCGCTAATCTTCTCACTAATCTTCTGTTCTGTAAAGGTTACACATTGTAAAATTGAATTTTTTACTTCAATTTCGTTGGCACTGCCATGAGTCTTAACCACAAGGCCTTTAAGCCCAAGCATCGGTGCTCCGCCGTACTGATCCAGGCTGTAATTAGCAAGTGATTTCTTGAGGTCGTCCTTAATAAGAAGTGCTCCTATCTTGGTCTTAAGACTTCCCATTAGTGAACCTTTTATAATGTGCATCATGGATTTAGCGACGCCTTCATACATCTTAAGGATCACATTTCCGGTAAATGCCTCACATACAATAATATCAGCTCCTCCGGCAGGAATATCTCTTGCCTCAACACTTCCAATGAAGTTGATATCGGGGCAATTCTTAAGAAGTGGGAATGTCTCTTTTACTAAAGCGTTACCCTTCTCCTCCTCAGCACCTATATTGACAATTCCAACCGTTGGATTCTTGATCCCTAAGATGTTCTCCATATAAACGGTTCCCATCTTGGCAAATTGTACAAGGTGTGATGATCTGGCATCTACGTTAGCACCGCAGTCGATAAGAAGTGATGTGCCTTTCTCTGTAGGGATAAGAGGTGCAAGAGGAGCTCTCTCTACCCCTTTGAGTCTTCCGATGATAACCTGGCCTCCAACGAGTGTTGCTCCGGTACTTCCGGCAGAAACATAGGCATCAGCTTCTCCATGGCTAACCATATACATGGCCTTAACTATAGAAGAATCTTTCTTCTTACGGATTGCCATTACAGGTGGTTCTGCCATCTCGATCACTTCTGTGGCATTTACAACCTCAATCTTGTCCTTGGGATAGTCATATTTGGAGAGTTCTGCATTTACAGCCTCTTCCTGACCCACAAGAAATACCTTGAGGTTACTATTCTCCTTAACAGCATCAACGCTGCCTTTTACAGTGACAAAAGGCGCATTGTCTCCGCCCATGGCGTCAACTGCAACTCTAACAAGTTCAGACATATTAAGTCCATCCTCAAATTATTTTGCGCGTAAACAAATTCCGCAATCTTTAAACATTCTACTAAAGTGCTATACAAAAATCAAGGCTTTCAAGCATAAGCCTGAAAGCCTTTAATTCTTTGTAAAAATGAGGTTTTACTAAAAATTAATCCTCAACTTCAACAATGCTCTTCTTATTGTAATAGCCGCACTTCTTGCATGCACAATGTGGCTGCATAAGAGCTCCACAGTGACTGCACTTTACCAAAGTAGGAGCTGTCATTTTCCAGTTAGCTCTTCTCTGATCTCTGTGGCCTTTTGATGACTTATTCTTTGGGCAGATTGACATTTCAGTAACACCTCCTTACTGTATCCGTATAAGAAACTGCCTTTTTATGGGCAATCAATTACGTTTAATCATTTGCATACCTATGTATTGTAACTAGCAGGTAAGTATTTGTCAACAGTTTTTTAATCCTCTTATATTATATTTTTTCAGGTAAAAGAAATACATCATTTTTATAATTTCTCACTTTTTGATAAAAACATATCAAATCTTGAAAATAATGAAGTCATACTGTATCATAACTTCTGTCGGTATATATTTTATCATAAGCGGAGAAAAATCATGAAAGAACTTAATTCCTGTAAGGAAGCAATGGCTAAGAGTATTGAGAATAAGTATTTTGCCGTTGCACATCTGTATAAAGATGAAAAAGCTATGGAGATGCATATCCACGACTGTTATGAAGTATATTTCTCAATTTCCGGCGGGAAACAGTTCCTTATAGATAATCAGGTATATGATATTGCACCCGGCGATCTATTCCTTATTAATCAGTACGACTCCCACTATCTCACCCAGATTGATAAAGAGCTTCATGAGAGAATCGTTATCATGATCGATCCCGAGTATATGCGAAGCATATCCACGGAAGAGACCAATCTTGACGCCTGCTTCCAGGGAAGATCAGAACATTTCTCCCACAAGGTTAGCCTTACCCAGGAACAACAGGGTAGATTTTTATATTTTATAAACAAGCTTGTAACCAGCAACGGCTATGGTCATGACCTCTTAGAACGCGCAACCTTCACGGAACTATTCGTCATGATCAACAAGATCGTCGCTGACAGAGAAAATAACACAGAGGCTGAGAAACCTTCAACATACAACGAACAGGTTGACTCCATTCTCTCCTACTTAAACAACAACCTCCAGTACCCGGTAAGCATTGGCGATCTTTCCAAGCACTTCTACATAAGCGAATCCTATATATGTAGAATTTTTAAAGCCGCCACAGGAACTACTATTAACAAATATATGACTGCAAGAAGGATTTCTATTGCAAAGTCTCTTCTCGCAGAAGGCATCGGTGTCAGCGAAGTATGCGAACGCTGCGGCTTTTCAGACTACAGCAACTTCCTGAAAGCTTTCACCAAGTCAGTAGGAATATCACCAAAGAAGTATTCTCAATACTGCAACAAATAAAAATAGCCTCAGGCTCTTGGCCTGAGGCATTATTTTATTACATTTTGATTTCATGTATCCATCCTTCGGGAGCTTCTACTGTTCCCATCTGGATACCTGTGAGGGTGTCATAGAGCTTTTTGATTACAGGTCCCATCTCGTCCATTCCATTTACGAAGCAGATCTCTTTTCCGTGGTCATTGATCTTGCCTACAGGAGAGATTACTGCTGCTGTTCCGCAAAGTCCCATCTCAACGAAATCTGAAACTTCTGAGAGCTTAACAGGTCTTTCTTCTACATTCATTCCAAGAATCTCTTTTGCAACATAAACAATTGATCTTCTTGTGATTGAAGGAAGAATTGAGTCTGTGTGCGACTTAGGAACTACAAGTGAGCCATCCTTGGTTACGAAGATGATGTTAGCTCCGCCTGTTTCCTCGATGTAGGTTCTTGACTCAGCATCAAGATATACATTCTCTGCAAAGCCTTCTTCATGAGCTGTTACGATAGCATGAAGACTCATTGCATAGTTAAGTCCGGCCTTGATGTTACCTGTTCCGTGAGGTGCTGCTCTGTCGAAATCACTGATCTTAACGACGATTGGCTTAGCACCGCCCTTGAAGTAAGGTCCTACAGGTGTTACGAAGATTCTGAACTGATATTCATCGGCAGGCTTAACACCGATTACATTACCTGTTGCAAACATAACAGGTCTGATATAAAGTGTTGCTCCGCTTCCGTAAGGTGGTACCCAGTCAGCGTTTGCTGCAACAACTTCTTCTACTGCCTTAATA
>JAEEGH010026771.1_pt1 | contig 11468 bp, 9 predicted proteins | sample 9134181 | NCBI WGS metagenome assembly JAEEGH01 (sample SAMN16246544, study PRJNA631951) | gut metagenome | biome: gut microbiome; feature: rumen; material: DP-attached | host: Bos | place: Iran: Karaj | collected 2018-10 | reverse complement strand
TCGAGGCCTTCAAGTATCCCGCAGGCAACATCGTGTTGCGCAACCCGGCTCCACCAGGCATGGAGAATCGCAAGAGAGTAATCCTGCAGGCACACATGGATATGGTGCCCCAGAAGACGCCCGAGTCAACACACAACTTCGAGACCGATCCCATTGAGCCGTGGATTGACGGCGAATGGGTAAAGGCCAAGGGAACAACTCTGGGAGCCGACAACGGCCTTGGCGTTGCTGCCATCATGGCTATCATGGAGGCTAAGGACCTGAAGCACGGACCTATCGATGCCCTCATTACCCGCGACGAAGAAACAGGTATGTTTGGTGCCAACGAATTGCCCGAAGGCGAGTTGCAGGGCGATATCCTCCTGAATCTTGACTCAGAGCATTGGGGAAAGTTCGTCATCGGTTCGGCTGGCGGCATAGACGTTACAGCAACGATGGAATATCAGGAAGTGGTCACCGACCCCGAGGATGCTGCCGTCCGCATCACGGTCAAGAACCTGCGTGGCGGACACAGTGGCTTGGAAATCAACGAAGGTCGTGCCAACGCCAACAAATTGCTTGTACAGATTGTCCGCGAAGCCATCGCAGAAACGGAAGCCCGTCTTGCATCATGGAACGGCGGCAACATGCGCAATGCCATCCCCTTCAAAGCTGAAGCCGTACTGACATTGCCCAAGGAGAACATCACCGCGCTGAGCGAGATGGTGGCAGATTGGCAGGACACCTTCAACGACGAATTCAAACTCATCGAACCCCAAGGCGTCGAACTTACCGTTGAACCTGTAGAAACACCGGAAAAGGAAGTGCCCGTTGAGATTCAGGACAACCTCATCAATGCCATCTATGGCTGTCACGACGGCGTCATCCGATTCATCCCCGCTTATCCCAGCGTCGTAGAAACCTCTTCTAACCTGGCCATCATCAACATCGGTGAGGGTAAGGCCAACATCAAGATTCTGGCACGCTCGAGTCGTGAGGACATGAAGGACTATGTGGCAACCATGCTGGAAAGCTGCTTCTCGATGGCAGGCATGAAGGTGGAGACGTCAGGCTCGTATGGCGGCTGGGATCCCAACCCCGACAGCGAAATCCTGCATCTGCTGCTGAAGGAATACAAGGAGCTCTTTGGAAAGGACGGCATCATCCAGGTTGACCACGCAGGATTGGAGTGCTCCGTCATCCTGGGCAAGTATCCTTGGTTGGACGTTGTGTCGTTAGGCCCAACGATGAAGTCACCACACACCACAACGGAGCGTGCTCTCATTGAGACCGTCGAACCGTTCTGGCAACTGCTGAAGAAGACATTGGAAGACATTCCCGCCAAATAAGGAATAAAAGCTTTTTAAAGGTCAAGGGCTGCCTAACCTAGGCAGCTCTTTTCGCTTTTAGAAAGAAAAGGGAGTGATAATTTGCGTAATTAAATAAAATGTCGTACCTTTGCAGCTGATAAGAGTATCAAAGAGAAAGAATGTTGTTATGATTAACAGAGAATTAATTAGAATCAAGGTTGTTCAGTTAACCTACGCGTACTATCAGAACGGCAGTAAGAACATGGACTCGGCAGAGAAGGAGCTCATGTTCAGCTTGTCGAAAGCCTACGACATGTATAACTATCTGCTGGCACTCATCGTCGGCATCACCCGTGAAGCTCGCCGCCATTTGGAAGTGGCAGAGTCAAGAGCAAAGCGTGAGGGTACGGAAATGCCCTCGCAGCGATTTGTGTACAACCGTTTCGCCTTGCAACTGGAAAGCAACAAGATGCTGAACGACTTTCTGGAGCAGCAGAAGAAAAACTGGGACGACGAACCTGAGTTCCTGAAGAAGATGTACACGCTGGTTACGGAGAGTCAGACCTATAAAGACTATATGGCGTCCGACGAAGACAGCTATCAGGCTGATCGCGAGGTGTGGCGCAAGCTGTATCGCACGTTGATTCAGGACAATAGCGATCTGGATGCGTTGTTGGAAGAGCAGAGCCTCTACTGGAACGATGACAAGGAAATTGTCGACTCATTTGTGGTGAAGACCATCAAGCGCTTTGATGAGAAAAACAGTTCCAATCAGGAGCTGCTGCCTGAATACGACTCTGAGGAGGATAAGGAATACGCCCGTAAACTGTTCCGTGCCACGATATTGAATGGTGACGAATATCAGCGTTACATGAGCGAGGCATCACGGAACTGGGATTTCTCACGACTGGCTTACATGGACATTGTCATTATGCAGATAGCCATTGCAGAAATGGTGACCTTCCCTTCTATTCCCGTCAGCGTTACCATCAACGAGTTTGTGGAAATTGCCAAGGTCTACTCAACACCGCGCAGTGCCGGATACATCAACGGTATGCTGGATGCCATCGCACATCACCTGATTAGGGCAGGACACATGATGAAGCAGATGAAAGATGAAAGATGAGTAATTAAAAATGAAAGATTAAATATTAAAAATTTAACAATATGACACAGTTTATTTTAGCAGCTCAGGCCGCTCAAGGCGGTGGCAGCATGAGTTTCATCATTATGATGGTGGCCATCTTCGCCATCATGTATTTCTTTATGATTCGTCCGCAGCAAAAGCGTCAGAAGGAGATTCAGAACTTCCAGAACTCGTTGGCTGAAGGTGCTGAGGTCGTGACAGGCGGTGGCATCTATGGTACCGTCAAGAAGATTGACTTGGCTACAGGCATTATAGAGGTGAAGATTGCCGACGGCGTCGTTATCAAGGTCGACAAAAGCTACGTCTACAAGGACATGTCGAGTACACCGGCAGTACAAAAGTAGATAACAGATAAGACAATAAGGGTTAGGTGAAGGAGGACGGATTCTTTTATTCCATCAGGAACTTCTTGTTCAGCAACATGAACAAGCAGTTCCTTGTCTTTATATTCTTCCTGATATTGTCAGCAGCTTTTTGGATGTTCATGACGCTCAATGAGACGTATGAGCACGAAATCAAGATACCTGTACAAATCGTGAACGTGCCAAAGAACGTCGTGCTGACATCGCCCTCAGTCGACACCGTACGTGTTATGGTGAGAGATCGCGGATGGGTCATCATGTCGTATATGTATGGTGAAAAGAAGCGCATGGTGCGGATGAACTACAAGAGCTACGACAGAGGCAACGGCGGCGGCATTGTGTCTACATCAGACCTGCGCCGAGCCGTCGAACAGCAAATGGAGAGTTCGTCGAAAGTGACAGCCGTCAAACCCGAAAAGCTTGAGTTCTTTTATAACAATGGTGAGCGCAAGCGTGTGCCTGTCCGTTATACCGGTCGCGTAATTCCCGAACAGCTCTACTTTATATCGCACATCGAATACAATCCTGACAGCGTTGACATCTATGCGTCACAAGAAAAGCTGGACAGCATTCGTGTCATCCTAACCGAACCACTGAACTATGTTGGTTTCCGCGACACGCTGCAAATAAACTGCCGTCTGGCACATCCGTCAGACGTCAAGGTGGTGCCAGAGCACATCCGCATAGGATTCCATACCGATGTGCTGACAGAAGAGAGCCTCAACGTGCCCATCAAATGTGTGAACTTGCCTGAAGGCAAGGTGTTGCGTACGTTCCCAGCCAAGATGAAGGTAAACTTTGTGGTGGGCGTCAGCGAACTAAAAAACTTGCGACCAGAAGATTTTCAGGTGGTGGCCGATTATCTGGAAATAGAACAGAATCCATCAGAGAAGTGCAACCTCTATCTGCGCTCCGTACCACACGGCATCAGCAGAGCCACACTTGCAGCCAAACAAGTGGATTATCTCATAGAGGAGGAATAAAAAAAAGAGAGGAGAGAAAAAAAATGAGTAATGCCCACCAAATAAAAATTGGTATTGCCGGTGGCATCGGCTCAGGAAAAAGCTACGTCTGCAAACGGCTGGCTTTAAGAGGCATCGAAGTATACGACTGCGATGCTGCTGCCAAACGTCTAATGCGCACATCCCCTACCCTTCAGGCAGACATCAAAGCACTTGTCGGATCACTTGACAAGGCAGCTATCAGCCAGTTTCTGCTGGCCTGTGAAGACAACCAAAAAGCCATCAACGCCATCATCCATCCTGCCGTATTCCGTGATTTTGAGCAGAGTGGAATGGAATGGATGGAGAGTGCTATCATGTATGAATCTGGCATCTACAAATTGGTAGACTGCGTGGTTGTGGTCACGGCTCCCGAGGAAATACGCATCTGGCGAATCATGCACCGCGACAACATCAGTCGTGAAAAAGCCTTACAATGGATTGGTCGACAATGGCCACAAGAGCAGGTCAAGACACTTGCCGACTATGAAATCGTCAATGACGGCATTGCCGATATCGACAGTCAACTTGATCTATTGCTGAGTCGGCTACACAAAAAGAGGCGCTAAGGATCATTCTGGTATGAAACCTAAAAAGAATAATTGCTGACTCCCGACCATTCGCTTTCAGCCTTCATGGTGATGCCGCCTGGCGTATAGGTGTTTTCACCGTTATTATCTTCATTCCCGCCATTATCACCACCTCCTCCGCCAAAGAACGAGCCCGTATAGACTGTTATCTGGTCGACAGTCACTGGAACCTGTTCAAACAAACGTTCCATCAGGATATTCTCGCTGCTATCGTATATCGTCACCGTTAGCTTCAGAAAGTCGTTCAACTCATGAGGGAAAGTATAGACTTCAAACACCTTCTGACCAGCCTCAATATTCATCATGACTGTCTGACGTGAATTAACGCAGCCAAAGCCTGTAGAAGGATTAAACGTGGAAGAGCCACCGGTATAATAGAAGCGGATTTTCTGGGCATTAGAAGGCATGTCATCCGTCAGCTGCAGACGGAACATGGCTACTGGCCGCTGGAGAAGCAACTCGTGCGTATTCTGCGAAGCCTCAACCGTCAGATCACCCTCATAATAGAAGGTATCACTCACCACATTGCTGGGGAAGGTAACCTTCTCGGCAGAACTGATAGTGGCCGACCCGCTGCAGTTGTGAGCGATAACAACGACTTGATAGACACCTTCATCCAGCGTCAGGCTTACTGTTCCAAAAGATGAGTCCTCAGCTTTCTGGCTGACGGTCTTCACCTTAGTGCCATTCTGAAAAAAAGCGACGTTTACTCTTGTGCATAGCTGTCGGATATCCTGCATACTTCGTGTGCCAAACGCAACCTGCTCGTATGCAGAGAGTTTCAGCACTACATTACCCTCCGGCTGAGACTCCTGTTCATCCAACAACACTTTCTCACAACTCGTCAGCAGCACCATCGACATGACCGCGAGACATACCAGCAATATTCCTTTCTTCATAGTCTAACCATTTAAAGTTATGCAAAGATAGTATTTTTTTGTAAAAAGACAATGGATTAAGCTGAAAAATTTGTACCTTTGCGGCCACAAAACACAAATATCACAAAAAAAGAATATGAAACAGACCATTTTAGCTATCTCTGGGAAACCAGGACTCTACAAATTAGTGTCACGTGCCAAGAACAGCCTCATCGTCGAAGCACTCGACGAAACACATAAGCGTATACCTGCCTTTGGCACCGACCGGATTACGTCATTGGCCGACATCGCCATGTTCACTGAGACGGAAGATATTCCCCTCATGAAGGTACTGGCCTCTATGCGCGACTTGGAAGGTGGCAAGGCATCGAGCGTCGACTTCCGCAAAGCATCGCCGAAGGAGTTGCACGACTATTTCTCGAAGGTACTGCCCGACTGGGATCAGGACCGCGTTCAGAACAGCCACATCAAGAAGCTCATCCAGTGGTACGACATCCTCGTAAAGGCTGGCATCACCGACTTTGAAGAGGAGATGGCTCCCACCGATGGCGACAATGTCGATAACAGAAAGGAAGAGTAAAAAAGAAGAAGAATAACCAAATAAAAAAGGTAAAAGACCGAGCGAATCAGTTTTTTACCTTTTTCTTTTTATCTTTATTTTAGAAACCTCCACGGCGTCCGCCACCGAAGCCTCCACGACCTCCACCGAAGCCACCGCCAGGACCGCCAGGGCCACCAGGATTACCAAATCCGCCACGTCCACCTCGTCCGCCACGGCCTCCAGGACCTCGCATGTTCGACATACCGCCGAAGAGGTTCAGACGATAGATGACATGTAGCATTGCATAGCTGTTGATGGCATTATACTCTGTATCGCTGCGCTGCATGGCAGTCAGCGTACGACTGACGTTCGACTGCTGGTGCAAGATGTCGTAGAACTGTAGCGACAGCGTCAGTGCTTTGCCTGTCAGCATCGAGTGCGAAATCTGTGCATTCCAGATTAGCTCATTGGTATTCATCGAAGAGTCACTATAACCACGACGGCTCTGCATGTTCAGGTTCGTGGTCAGAGCTGTTCCCCAAGGAGCAGTAATGCCAATCATACCTCCGTAGGTGAACTGCCAAGTGTCGAGGTTGTTGTTGGGCTGCAGCTCACTACGCGAGCGGTTGTAGTTCACCGAACCGTTCAGCTCAATCTCCAGCCAGTCGTTACGATAGCTTCCTGCGATGCGCTCACCAAGGGTCAGCGTCTTCGTCACACTCTTCTCTGAATCGGACTGCATATTGAGGCTGACATAACCCACATTATGAGTATAACCCAGGTTGGTCATCGTGTTCACATTGAAGTAGCCCGTAGAGTCGATGGCTGTATTGAACATGAAGCCCACATTGCCGTTCCAGTTACCATTGATGTTCTCAGGACGTGTAATCGTTCCACCAGTAGACTCAACATACGTGGTCTTCTGAGCCACCGAATTGCTCGTAGTCGAGAAGTTCACGAAGGTCATCACGGCACGCTGGTGCTTGGTGAAGTAGTCGTTATAGAAGAGGTTGAAGTTCTGAGTGAACGAAGGCTTCAGACCTGGGTTACCAGTTGAGATGCGCAGGGGGTTGCTGTCGTCATAGACATCAAGCAGGTCGCTGATGGAAGGCTGCTGACTGCGTCCGCGATAGGTGAAGCGCAACTGGCCTGTCTGTGACTTCTTCCAACGGAAGTCGAGGGTCGGTGTGAAGTTGGTCACGTTACGGGTTGTATCAGCACGCAGACGCATCGTCTCACCATTGACGCGCGTTGTGTAGTCCTGCACGAAGTGCGAATGCTGTGGAATCACCTGGAAGCCGACATTGAAGTTGTAGGCCTTGCGGACAATACGCAGCATCACCTCGCCGGTATGGGTATCGTTGGTGTACTCTGAATAGCGGCTCAGCTTGGTATCTTCGTAGCTTTCAAGGGGATTCGGCAAAATGCCCAGATAGGCATCCCAGTTACGATAGAGGGGAACAATACCGCTATAGTCCACATCTGTCAGGCTGTAGGTCTTACGGTCGCTCTTGTTGTAGCTGCGCTGATAGGTGTAGCTGAACTGCAGGTAAACCTGTCGCATGATAGGCTCACTATAGGTCAGGCGTGCACTGTAACCCCAGTTGTCCTGAGGTGTCACACTATAGCGGTTGATCTGGTAGGTCGAGTCGCTGGTACCCAGATAGTTCAACACCTGGAAGAGCTCCGAGAAGTTGGTTGACATCGACTTGCTGGTACCCTTGCCCCAATTGGCATTCAACTGCAAGGTGATGTTACGTCCGCTGTTGTTCAGTCGGCGGTTGAACTGCAACATACCTCTCAACGACTTCGAGTCGCTGTAGCTGATGCCATTGTTTGCGCTGTAGTTCTTGACGATGCCATACTTCTTGGCAATCTCGTTCACTTCCTTCAGCGGGTCAAAGGAATAGTCGTAGGGGTTCGCATCAAAGGTAGCATCCTGGCTGATGCTTTCACCATCGTTGGTGCCATAGCTGAAGTTCGGACGGAACATGATGTTCGTCATCGAGTCAGGCTGCCACTCCAGTCGCATCTGACCATTCCACTGGTTCGAACGCGAATAGTTCTGGCTCAGGCTGTTGCCGAATGACGAAGTCGTTCCGCTGAAGAAGCTCTCCGTAGCACTCTTCGAGTAGGTGTCGCCATCGCTGTGGTTCCAACGGATGCTACCATCCAGCGTCAGCTTGTCTTTCTTTTCGTAGTTGAGGTTCACACCCGTCATCTTCGTAGCCGTCAAGCCCTGACGACCACCACCGAAACGACCACCGCCACCTCCGCCAGGGAATCCCATATCGTTGGTATTATTGGCGTTGGCCATTAGGAAGACGTTCAAGTCATTCTGCATCACACCTCCGAAGATACGACCGGCATAGCGGTGCTGCGTACCAACAGCAAGGTCGGCATTGACCATCACACCTTTGTTCATGCCCTTCTTGATACCAAAGTCAAGTACCGTCTCCTCTTCACCGTCCTCAATACCTGAGACACGAGCCAAATCGCTCTGCTTGTCATAGGCTTTGATACGGTCAATGATATTCGTGGGCAGGTTCTTCATAGCTGTTTTCGTATCACCAGTCATGAATTCCTTGCCATCCACCAGAATCTTCTTCACCTGCTTACCATTAATCTTGACGCTTCCGTCATCGCTCACCTCAGCACCAGGCAGGCGACGCACCAATTCCTCGACCACCGAGCCCTCTGGCGTGCGATAGGCCGAAGCATTATATATAAAGGTGTCGGCCTTCAGGGTCACCTTGGCGGCCTGTCCAGTGATAGTAGCACCCTTCAGCATGATAGCATCGGGCTTCATCATCACATCACCTAAAGCAACATTCTTGTCACCGCTAACGTCAACACGCTTGGTAAAAGGCTTAAAGCCCACACACGTCACCTGCACGATATACTTGCCATCCGAGGGGGCTTTTAGTGTGAATTTACCTTCCATGTTGGTCAGCGCACCCTTCACGAGCGTGCTATCCGTTTTCAATAGTTTTACTGTGGTCTGGGGCAGTGGATCTCCAGTTTCGTCTTCCACTACGGTTCCTGTTACATTGCGCTGAGCCATAGCAACAACTGCTATCAAAGGCATCAGCATGAGTAATAAATGTCGTTTCATAAATACTATAATTGTCTTTTTTCTTGTCTTATGACGCAAACGATTTACAAAAGTTTAATTCATTTTTCATTTTTCATTGAAATTTCTCATCTCTCATTTCTCATTTCTCATTTTTATTTTGTACCTTTGCGCACCGATGGAACCACAGAAAGTTATTATATCCGAAGATTTGCAGCAGTCGCTGACCAACGCCATTGCCGAGGTCCAGCACGACCGCCTGTTCGTACTCACCGACGAGACCACACGACAGCTCTGCTTACCAGTAGTTGCTAATTTCCCGTGCATGAAGAACGCCCATTGCATCACCATTCCTGCAGGCGACACCAACAAAACGCTGGAGTCACTAGCACACGTATGGAGTGAACTACAACAGGGCGGTGCCACACGTCATTCACTGATGGTCAACCTCGGTGGCGGCATGGTGACTGACCTCGGAGGATTCGCTGCATCGACATTTAAGCGCGGTATACCTTATATTAATATACCCACCACGCTGCTCTCGATGGTTGACGCCTCCGTGGGTGGCAAGACGGGCATCAACTTCGGAGGCCTGAAGAACGAGGTCGGCGTGTTCAACAATGCCCGCTCCGTCATCCTCGACACCATCTTTCTGCGGACTATGGACAGCGAAAACATCCTCTCCGGTTATGCTGAGATGCTGAAGCACGGACTTATCGACTGCGAAGAGCATTGGGCAGAGCTCCTCCGTCTTCAGGTAGGAGAAAGCTCAAAGTTCAAAGTTCAAAGTTCAAAGTTAGAAAAGAGCGTTGCCGTCAAACAGCGTATTGTACTTGAAGATCCCACCGAACACGGCATCCGCAAAGCCCTCAACCTCGGTCATACCGCTGGCCACGCCTTTGAGTCGCTGGCACTGGAGCGCCGTCCCATCCTTCACGGCTATGCCGTAGCCTATGGTCTCATCGTCGAGCTCTACCTCTGCTGTATCAAAACCGGCTTCCCTGTCGACAAAATGCGCCAGACCGTTTCCTTCATCCGCGAGCACTACGGTAGCATGCCCATCACCTGCGACGACTATCCCAGTCTCCTTGAACTCATGCGCCACGACAAAAAGAACGTTGGCACCACCATCAATTTCACCCTCCTGGGCAATATCGGTGACATCCGCATCAATCAGACTGCCTCGGAAGACGAAATAAAAGAAGCCCTCGACTTCTATCGAGAGGGATAATTCATCTTTACCAAAAGTATCGCCTATCATCACGATAGCAAAATTAAAAGAGAATCCCTTGTTACATCGTAAACGTGAAAAAAAACGTGCAAGTCATAATGATTTGCACGCTTTCTATATAGAGAAATGTATTTTTACTTCACCTCCTCAAAATCAGCATCCTGGATGTTGTCATCCTTCGGAGCGTCCTGCTGAGAGCCTGCCTGCTGGTTGTAGAAGGGACCCTGCTGCTGGTCTGCACCGGGCTGAGGACCGGCCTGAGCACCTGCGTTTTGATACATCTGCTGAGAAGCTGTCTGCCAAGCAGCATTGAGGGCGTTCATGGCATTGTCGATAGCAGCTACGTCGCCAGCCTTGTGAGCATCCTTCAGCTGCTGGAGAGCCTGTTCGATAGCGGGCTTGTGCTGAGCGGGAATCTTGTCGCCAATCTCGTTGAGCTGGTTTTCAGTCTGGAAAATCATCGAGTCAGCCTGGTTCATCTTGTCGACACGCTCACGCTCCTTCTTATCGTTCTCAGCATTCTGCTCGGCCTCGGCCTTCATGCGGTTGATCTCGTCCTGAGAGAGACCTGACGAAGCCTCGATGCGGATGGCCTGCTCCTTGCCTGTGGCCTTGTCCTTGGCGCTGACCTTCAGGATACCGTTGGCATCGATGTCGAAGGTCACCTCAATCTGAGGCACACCACGACGAGCGGGTGCAATACCGGTGAGGTTGAACTGACCGATAGACTTATTCTGGTTGGCCATCGGGCGCTCACCCTGCAACACATGGATGGTCACCTCGGTCTGGTTGTCGGCTGCAGTAGAGAAGGTTTCACTCTTCTTGCAGGGGATAGTGGTGTTGGCCTCGATGAGCTTGGTCATCACGCCACCAAGGGTCTCGATACCCAAGGTCAGCGGAGTCACGTCGAGCAGCACGATGTCGCCCACGCCACCTTCCTTGTTCAGGATGGCACCCTGGATAGAGGCACCTACGGCCACCACCTCGTCGGGGTTCACACCCTTTGAAGGCTCCTTACCGAAGTAGTTCTTCACCAGTGTCTGCACAGCGGGGATACGGCTTGAACCACCCACGAGGATGACCTCGTCAATATCGGCAGTATTCAGACCAGCATCGCGCATTGCGTTCTGGCAGGGTACGAGACAAGCCTGGATCAGCTCGTGAGCCAGCTGTTCGAACTTGGCACGTGTCAGCGTCTTCACCAAGTGCTTGGGTACACCTCCGACGGGCATGATATACGGCAGGTTGATTTCTGTCGAAGTAGAGCTTGACAGCTCGATCTTAGCCTTCTCGGCAGCCTCCTTCAGACGCTGCATAGCCATCGGGTCGTCCTTCAGGTTGGCACCCTCATCGTTG
>JAEEGH010026770.1_pt1 | contig 11469 bp, 12 predicted proteins | sample 9134181 | NCBI WGS metagenome assembly JAEEGH01 (sample SAMN16246544, study PRJNA631951) | gut metagenome | biome: gut microbiome; feature: rumen; material: DP-attached | host: Bos | place: Iran: Karaj | collected 2018-10 | reverse complement strand
AACCATTTTTTAACCACATCACTCAAAAACATCTTATTGACAAATCCATATAAAATAATTATAATATAATTATAGAAAACACTAAACGATTATTGGAGACTATTATGAGAGAAGAATACGATATCGAAAATTTAAACCCAAGAAAAAATCCCTATTCAAACAGGCTTAAAAAGCAAATTACCATTAACATTGATGTCGGCACAATAAGTTTTTTCAAGGAGCTTGCACAGGACACGGGTATACCTTATCAGACCCTGATAAACCTTTACCTTACCGATTGCGCCGAAAACAAGAGAAAACTTAGTCTCTCGTGGAGCTAAACAAAAAGTGGTCTCATCGTGAGACCGCTTTTTTATACCCGAATTTTCTTTAATTTCTTATGCAATCGCACGAAAAACTTTATTCCCTTTATTGATTTATCGCTTAAAATTTGGTAAAATATATATAATATCAAAAAAGTGCGACAATATCACCTTATGGAAGTTTTTTAGGACTATAAATGTGATACAATGAAGAATAAAACTAACGGCAGAAATTGAGGGATACTATGTTAAGCAAAAACGAAATAGATGCAAAAAGCCTTGAAAACGCGAAAGAGCTTTTTTCAAGCGGCAAAATAGATAAAATAGAGGTCGGCACGACAAAGGGCTTGCAGGACATACACAAAGCCTTATTTGACGGCTTATATGATTTTGCGGGCAAGATACGCGAATTAAACATTGCAAAGGGCAATTTCCGCTTTGCGAACAGTCTTTATTTAAAAGAGGTTTTGGCGGCAGTCGAGAAAATGCCCGAAGATACCTTTGAAAACATTGTTGCAAAGTACGTTGAAATGAATGTTGCGCATCCGTTTATGGAGGGCAACGGCAGAAGTACGCGTATTGGGCTTGATATGATACTTAAAAAGCGTTTAAACAAGGTCATAAATTGGGCGAATATCGACAAAGAACAGTATTTACAGGCAATGGAGCGCAGCCCGATAAACGACCTTGAATTAAGGTTTTTACTGCAACCCAATCTGACCGACAAGGTAAATGACAGAGAGGTCATATTTAAGGGTATCGAGCAATCATATTATTACGAGGGATATGAAAAATAAGCAGATTTGAGAGCTTATCAAAGAATATGCCCCAATATTGTAAAAGTGGTCTCACGATGAGACCACTTTTTTAGTGTCTATAACAGCGGCAACTGTTAAGAATTACTTAATAGTTCAAAAGCAAGGCAATTTGCTGTTTTTAACTATTTTAATACAATTTAAAGGTTGCCAATACCGCCTCAACATCTTTATATGCTGTTTCTGCAAGCCCCGCAGGAATTTTATTCATTCTTTCCCCGTTTTCGTCATATATGCTAAAAGGTGCGCCGACATCACATTGGGAATTAAAATCATAAAACCTCATAGTGGGCATACCAACTTCCTGCGCTTCGAAATCTGACACCATAGTAAGATAACTGTCATTTTCGGAATAAACGCGAAATTTATCAGTGGTATTTGCCAAATGTTCTGCAAATTCCTCTTTTGTGTTGTAAGTTTTACCATACAAATTTGGCGCACGAAGATGGAGATAGTATTTTTTACCATCAAATTCAAGCTCCTTTACTTTTTCGTTCATTCCCGAAATAAAACCGTATTCGCTCGATATTTCATACGATGTATATGTTTTTGCGCCGTAATCTCCCTTTGTATCGTAAATATAGCGTGGGTTCTTGTTTGTATTTCCCCTGCACTCTATTCGCACCGATGTCATTGATGAGTCCGCACGGCTGAATGTTGCCCTGACAAAACTATCGGACAACAGCGGCTGCGAGTCTTTGCAAACAAGGTACAGCGCATTGGTGTCGCTTGCATCCTTTCCGTCACTCCACGTATTTTTGAATTCTTCGAGTTTTGTATCCGTACCTAATCCGCCTGCAAAATAAACAAGATTGGAAGATACTTCTTTGCCGTAATTATCCTTTTGTGTCGTTGAAAACGCAGGAAAATCAGCCACACAAACAGAACAATCCTTTAATGCCGACTCTGTACCGTTATCATTTGTAATACATACATCAAATGAATAATCTTCAAATCTGAGGCTGACCTTTCCCTCGTCGTCTATCATTACCATATAATCGGGATTATATTTGCTGTCGGCAATTTCAACACCGCAATCAAGCAATGTTGAAAGGTTTGTCGGGAACTGAACGCAGGTATCGCCTATCTGCACCATATAATCCGTAGCCACAGCGGAAAGTATCTCTTCCGTAGGCTCATAGTTTGGCTCTGATTGTTCTTCAGTATCTTCCGATTCTTCGGTTTCATAAAGCTCTGACATATCAGCTTCATCATTACCGTTATTTTTGCCGCAGCCTGTCGCGGATAAGATGATTGCTGCTGCCATTGTTGCCGTCACAATTCTTAAAATATATTTTTTCATTGTAATATCTCCTTTTATTTTTTGTATTCCAAACAGATTTTATCACAAACACTAAACATTTGTCAATACTTTTAGATACTTATACTTCATATCTTTAATAACTTGAATAGTATCTTTAAATACTATACTTTAATAATTAGAGAGAGGGTGCAAAAATGGAACTCGACAAAAAAGATATTACAATAAAAACAGGCGAAAGAATACGTCACTTCCGCACTTTAAAAAGACTAAGCCAGGAAGACCTTGCGCTCGCTGCCGATATCAATCCCGCATACATCGGTCATATTGAGCGCGGATTAAAATGTCCGACCATTGCCACATTAAGCAAGATATGCAAAGCTTTGGAAATAAGCCTGTCAGAGCTGCTCGACTTTGAGCCGAAAGAAAACACGGCAGAATCCGAAAGTATGCAGCGAATACGCCTTGATTTAAAAAAATTAAATGACTTTGAATTGGAAAGCGTGGCAAACATCATATCCGAGATAATAAACATTAAAGCTTCAAAAGATAAAAATGAATAGATTTTGCAACAAAAAAGCCGCTGGTTTTTACGCCAACGGCTTGATTTATAAATGCTGATTTTTATAGTCGCTCTGGTCGACCAACTTTTAGTACCTGCCATAACGGCGCGAACTTCAGAGTTTCGGATACGACAGCACGCCTTTCAGCGCACGCCCCCTAAAGTGTCAGCCCACTAACGAAAGCGACGCATCACTTCCGTCAATGATATTATATTCCTTTTTTAATGCTTTGTAAATAGCTTTTTTATTACGTTTTTGTTTCAAGTAAAAAGCAATAAAAAAATGTTCTCATTGTGATAACACTTTTTAATCATCATAATGACCGCGAACGGCAGCAATCAAAATAGCATCATCTTCAACTTTATATACAACTCTGTTTTTGTCGTCTATTCTTCTGCTCCAATAGCCCTCGCGATATTTCAGCGGCTCGGGCTTACCGATACCGCCAAGCGGACTTCTCATTATATCATTCAAAAGAGCATTGATTTTCTTCAACGTCTTTTTGTCCTGTGTTTGCCAATAGAGGTAATCGCTCCAAGCATCTTCGTCCCATTTCAGCTTCATTCGTCCACAACCTCTATCAAATCGTGTTCAACAAGAGGACGGGTGCCGTTCTCAATACCATCAATAACCTTATTCAAGTATCTTATATTGCTTTCGGAGTAAAACGGGTCAGCTGTTAATTCAAACGGTATTCGCCTTTCATTGCCTACTTTCTTTGCAAAAATAGTAAAAGCCGCGCTCATAGAAAGCCCTATTTCGTTGCATACTTCTTCCATTTTGTGCTTAACATCGGGGTCTAACTTAAAATTTACATTTACCGTATGTGTATTTGCCATTGTAATCCCTCCTTTTTTCTTATTATATCACTTAATAAATAAAAGTGCAAGTATTTTTCTTTATTTTTTCTTCATTTTTGAAGCTAAAAAAGCCGCCATATACTGACGGCTTAAGAGCATTTTCTTTCGGTAAAACCTATCCAAATTGTGGTTATTGCACAACCCCGCACAGGCTAACAATATGTGGCATTTTGGAACGACATATTGCTTCAAACACCTACAAGCAATCCCGCATACGCTTCGTTGCTTGCTTTATAAAAAATCGGTAAAAACTTCATTCCATAGGGGTCTAATTCCCCAAGGAGAACAAATTTATCGACTTTTTTGCTGATTTTTATAGTCGCTCTGGCGACCAACTCCTAATACCTGCCATACGGCGCAACTCACAGAGTTTCGGATACGACATACCATAAAAGGTTGCCCCCTAAAGTGTCAGCGCACTAACGAAAGCGAACGTATCACTTCCGTCAATATTATTATATTCTTTTTTTGATGCTTTGTAAACTACTTTTTTATTACAATTTCTGTCTAATTTTTTAACCTCTTGCTTTTCAGTTTTTTTACTTCTTGAAGTAAAGTTTCTTGACTTCTGTGAAGTTAAGCGGTTTTCGGGGTGGTTTTAGGTTTTCTTGATTTAGGTTTTCTTGATTTAGGTTTTCTATATCAAGGTGCAGTTTTGCACCTTGATTCAGGTTTTCCGTATCAAGGTCTTCCACACAAAAAAGCCGCTGATTTTTACACCAACGGCTTGATTTATAAATGCTGATTTTTATAGTCGCTCTGGTCGACCAACTTTTAATAGTTGCCTTACGGCGCGAACCTCAGAGTTTCGGATACGACAGCACGCCTTTTCGGCGCACGCCCCCTAAAGTGTCAGCGCACTAACGAAAGCGACGCATCACTTCCGTCAATATTATTATATACCATCTCAGTTTGTTTGTAAATAAAATCTTTTTTTACATTTCTGTTTCAACTAAAAAAGTCTTGCTTTCACAAGACTTTTAGGTCATATTTCTTTTTCAGTTAAGACCCTTTGCAGCAAAGGGTTTTCTCCTTAACCTAAGTAGGTATACGGTTTATATGCAACCTCCTGTCGGGCTCTGTAATAGTTCAGCCTACACATTCCTATAACTTCCTCACCCACAACACACTGCTACGACTATTAAGTTTCGTCAATGTGTCTGGCAACTCCTGTCGCCTGCGTAACGGATTGCTCCGTTTCTATAATTATTATATGCTATTTTCGGCGCTTTGTAAATTATTTTTTTATTACATTTTGGTTTCAATAAAATAAGGTGTGATTATCAAGCAACCACACCTTACAATTTGAATTAAGGCTCGCACTTATGGTAGGCAGCGATACTCCTTGAATGTAAAGTTCGCACTTATGATAGGCTGCGATACTCCTTGAATGTAAAGTCCGCACTTATGGTAGGCTGCGGTACTCCTTGAATTATATTATCAAGCCACTCACTTATATTCCGCCAGTGGTGGGCGGTAAATATTTTCAAAAGATCATTACATATAATCTTTCTAAACTATAATATAAAATGCTGATTTTTATAGTCGCTCTGGTCGACCAACTTTAATGGGTGCATACTATACTTTCAAGTAGCAGTGAGCCTCAGAGTTTCGGATACGACAGCACGCTTTTCAGCGCACGCCCCCTAAAGTGTCAGCACACTAATAAGAGCAGCGGACCACTCTTATCATTTACATTATACTCAATTACCCTATTTTTGTAAACAGTTTTTTTATTACATTTCTGTTTCAACTAAAAAAGGTGTGAGTAACCACACCTTTTACAACTAAGTTCTACACTAAAGTAGTAGCTCTCTTGACTGTTAAATTCTACACTAAAGCAGTAGCTCTCTTGACTGTTAAATTCTACACTAAAGCAGTAGCTCTCTTGACTGGAGTAGTTGCCACTCCGTAGTAATATTATTATACATAATCTATCTGATTATGTCAAACACTTTTTCCATAAAAATCACAGCTGCTCCTGCTTTTTATCCGCCCCGAAATCCTCTTTTACGGCTCTTTCAAGCAGATATATCACATACTCGGGCGGCAGATGCTTTTTTGTTTCCCAGTCCTCCAAGGTTCTTTTGGGTATTTTATATATCGCGGAAAAAGCCCGTTGACTAAGCCCCGTTAATTCTCTTATTTGTTTTATATCCATAATCTCGCCCCTTTCAATTTATATTTTACCACAAACATCGTGGTAAAGCTACAAAAAAATAAAAAATATATTTTACCGCTTGACAATACCACGATATTCGTGGTATACTGTTTTTACAAAAAAGGTATTTAAACAGGAGGTATTATTATGGCTGTATCGGAAGAAACTTTAAGAAACCCCAAAAACAGGATTATCAACGGCAAACTTCACATCTATTGCGAGGAGGACGGCAATTTCTATCCCAAATTCGAGGACAGCGGCGAAGGCTACCGCTTGGAGCTTGACGAGGAATATTTTATCTATATTCCCGAGGGCGATAAACCCGATTTAAGCGACGAAAGAGTCAGGGAAAGCTACACCTATATGTTGACCCCTTGGTACGGCAAGGCAAGACAAGAATATTTATATGACCACTACCACGAGGTATATGTTGACCTTGTAACACACAACAAAATGCACGACTATCTTATCGAGATTGACAAGCAGGCTATTCAGATGGAAGAAAGCATAGTAGCTGCACAAATGGAAGCCGAGGGGCTTGACGAAGCATACAAGAGAAAAGACCCTATCCGATGGGCAAGACTTTTAACTGGTATAGAACACGCCGCACGCTATGACGTGCAGGAACAACTGATATTTGTGCCGCCACTTGGCTACACCGAAGAAGATGCGGACGATTACGAGCCCGACGAAGACGATTTGGAGGAATGGGAACTCGAAGAACAGGCCTGGCTGTCAGCCGAGGAACAGGACGACGAGGATTCTTATCCTATACACATTTTGTAAAAATACAGCGCCCTAACATTCAGCTTGGGGCGCTGTTTCATTTTGCGTATAATTTATCTACCGAAAAAAATCTCTTAATCTTCTTTTTATCCTGTCATCCCTTGTCTGTTTCTCTGTTTGACGTTCCCGCTCCGCTTCATTGCAAACGGCACTTTCATCACATTTATAGCCCCAACCGTCCTTACTCTCACAGTTAAAACGTGCTATCTCGTGGTTTTCAAAAATCAGACGGTCAACTATAATCCGTTCATTCGCCTTTTTAAGCTGCGCCTGCACCTCGGCAAGCTCGTCTTTCAGGTCTTTCATTGTAGAATGTTCAAACCCGTATCTGTTTATGACTTCCTCGGCATATTTATATTTGCCGTATACAGACTTATAATTTGCCTTTTCTGCGCCCTCCAAATTCTTAACACCTTTTCTATGGCAGCGCATAATCTGCGGCTTAAATTCGGCGTAATTTTGCAGAGATTTAACGCCCTGCGACAATTCCTTTGCCCTCTGTTCCAATGCCTTAATTTGCTCCGCCTGCGCCGAGATTTTATCCTCTAACGGGCGATAGATTTTTTTCATAAAATAAACATAGTTGTTGTACGAGCTGCCGCGATCACCGCCGAGGTGTTCGCAGAGAATATCTTTTATGTAATTGTCTGCTGCTATCCTTGCGTTTGCGTTCTCGCCCGAAGCCCAGTTATAAAGACCGCTTTTCAGCTTGGTTTTATCAATTACCTTTTTCAGCTTTGCGTTATTTATCTTATCAAACAGCTCTTTATGCTCTATCCTAAAACGGATACCGTCGCGGCTGTATCGGTAGGAATGTTCCTTGTCTATGCTGCCGCAGCGGATAAACCGCTCCTGCCCCGCACCCAAAAACGCGAGCTGCGCCCCCTCTTTTGCGGTATAGCCCTTGCGCTCCATATCGACAATAAACGCTTCATAACTGCCGCTCTTTTTTATTGAGCTGTCAATTTCCGCTTTCAGCTTTTTGCGAGCGGAACGATACATTAGCTTATCATCGTAAATCGTCCGCGACCCCTTAATATTTTCTTTTTTTGATGCTATCCTGTGCCTTATGATAGACGGCTTATAGTCATAGGAAATTGACGAGGAGCGCATATAACGCTGCATTTTATCATCCTTAAAAGACATCTGACTGCCGTCCGTTTTTACATCATAACCCGCCTCCTGCATCAAGGCTGTAAATTCATCAAAATCCACCGCTTTTTCTATCGCCGCATCAAGGTTTTCTTTAAGCCTTTGTTTATGATTTAAGCTGTCTTTTTCAATAACCGACAGACCATTTTCGCGGCTTATGTCGTTTGCTTTTTCGCGCAAAACTTCAAGCGTATTTTTGTTGCTGTGCAGTTTGTGATAGTCCTCAAAATTTACGGAATTTATCAAAATATGATTGTGAATATGCCCTCGGTCGATATGCGTGGCAATGATATACTGATGATTGGGATACATTCTTTTCATCAATTCCTTGCCAAGCTCCAGAGCCTTTTCGGGCGTTACATTATCATCGGGCGCAAAGGATTGTTTCAAGTGCCAAGCGATATTATTTCCCTTTTTCATTGCCTTGTTTCTTATCATTTCAAATTCTTTTTCCGCAAATACAAACGAGCAATTAAAGCTGTCTGCAAGAGCCCAATCATTTGTCTTTTTCTTATTTAAAATATAGTCTACAGCATTGGATAAATGCGCCTCGCTTTTAACGGGATTTATTTTTATATAAGCCATTTTTTACTTGCTCCCCTGCCTTATTTTATCTATCTCTTTTGCCAAATCAAAAAAACTCGACAGGGCAGCTTCCGCCTTGTCCAAAACCCGTCTGCACGCTTTGATATCTTCTTCGGTTGCCGCATTATTTGTATTTACTTTTTTGGCAATTTGATTAAAATTATTTCCCAGTCTGTTTATCTCATACGACAGTTTAAGAAGACCGCTTGTTTCAATATTTACGGGCTGGGTCACAGTCAAAGCAAGGCGAACAAACTCGCCCATATTTGTCATTCGCATTATCTTCATTTTGCCTTGAATAGCCTGCTTTTCTTCCTCGGTAAGATTTACATTCAATCTTATGTTTCGGTATCGTGCCATAGTAAAAATCTCTCCTTTTTATCAAAAATTGTTTATATAAAAATACCGAAGGATTTTTAAAAATTCCTTCGGAAAATTTTTGTAAGGGTCTTAGGGATTTTCCCTAATTCGGTCTTAGGGCAAGGCTCTAACAAGATGCAAGGCGTACACACGCTTGCTATACTTGCAAAGTTGCGTTTACCCCTATTTTAAGCCCTAAATCCCGAAAAAAATTTTTTAAGCATCAAAAAAATAAAAATATTATTTTCTTTCACCCAGTACACTGTCCAAAAGCTCAAGAACGGTCTTTAACGACAGCAAAACATCTTCATCAAGCTCCTCGGCTTGGCTTATCCCACACAGATGTTCGTCAATTATTTTTATCTGATTTTTTATGGCATCAAAGGTTTTTACATTACCGAGTACCGTTATTTTTTGGTGCAGGCAGCTGTTAATAAAAAACTCGCTTTTGGAGAGTCCCGACAGCTCAATTCTGTTTTCGATTTGCCTGTGTTCTTCCTCCGAAACGTGAAAATTTATGCACCTGTTCCGCTTTCTGTTTTTCTTTTTTGGAGCTGCTTTTGTTCCACTGATAAGAGTCGCTCTCCTAAAAATGTCTCCCATTATCGTCTTCACTTTTCTTTCTGCAAGCATCTAACTTTTCAATCATTTCTTCTTGCTTTGACGGATATAAATGCGCGTATAAATCCGTTATGGTTGAGTTCTCGTGTCCCATCCTCTCGGCAATTTCTATGGTCGAAAAACCGAGGTGTACCAAAAGCGCAACGTGACTATGGCGGAGGTCGTGAATTCTTATCTTTTTAACGCCCGCCTTAGCTGCTCCACGCTGCATTTCATTAGCAAGAAGACTTTTGGAAACGGGAAAAAGTCTTGTATCGCTGTCAATTTTATAAATCGAACAGAAGTAGTCCTCCATCTCGTCGCACAAAGACTTTGTCAAGCGTATCACGCGGTTGCTTTTTTCAGTTTTGGGCGTGGTTATATAGTCCTTTCGTTTAATCCTCTGATACGATTTATTTATCGTTAGTTTTCGGGCTTCAAGGTCAAAATCTCCCCGCTCCAAAGCAAGCAATTCCCCCTCACGAATTTCCGTCCAAAAAAGCACCTCAAAAGCATAAAACATAACAGGCTTGTCCTTTATGGCTTCGGAAAATTTCAAGTATTCATCTTGTGTCCAGAATTTCATTTCCGAGGCTTTAGCCTTGCCCATTTTCCCTGCCTTGGTCGCAGGATTTTCTCTCAACGAATAATATCTTACCGCGTGATTGAAAATCGCGGTAAGATTGTTCTGTATAGTCCGCAGATATGTCAGAGAATACGACTTGCCATTTTCATCGCGCATTTTAAGCAGCTCGTTCTGCCACTGGATAATATCTATGCTACTTATCTCGGATAGCTTCTTATTCTCAAAATATGGCAGTATTTTGCGGTTTATAAGGTATTCTTTGGCGATATATGTATGCTCCTTTATTCTTGGTCTTACGTCCTCAAGATACTGCTCCACAAAGGTCTTGAACTCCATATTGACATCTTTTTTCTTGCGCTGTAAAAACTCCCTCTCGTATTCAAGCCCCTCTTTCTTTGTTTTGAAGCCCCTTTTTGTGTGTATTTTGGGCTTGCCCTGCCAATCTTTGTAAGTGATATAGACCCGCCACGTTCGGCGCTCTTTGTCTTTTATTACTGCCATTTTAAATCTCCCTCCCATATATAAAATTATAAATCAAATTATATACTTTATTTTTTATTTGGTCTCCTTGAATTTGCAACTAACTCATCAAAAAACCGCTTAATTACATACATTCAGCAAATTCGCAAAATCAAGGAGACCAAATTTTGTATATTGAGACTCTTGGTCTCCTTGAAATTATTTAGCCAAAATGCAAAAACCATTATGGCAATTTCCAATACCATTTATTATCTTTTCTTTTTGATACAACGCCCAGTTTATTTTTTGCGCGCTTCAATGTTGTATACGATATTTCGGCTTTTTCTGCTTCATTTTGCACTTTGGTTTGGAAAGCACCCCCTTTGGAAAGTTGCTCAGACAAGAAAGTAATCGCTTTTTCCAGTCGGCTGCTTTTATTTTTCCCATCCAATAAATCATCGGCAGTAATATCATATTCACCAATCCATTCAAACCCTTTTTCTTCATCAAGTTCAAAAGCAATAGATACAGCTTCGGGTGCAAGTGAATTCTTTATTTGACAAACAACTCTTATACTGGGCTCATTTTTTATACGCCCAACAAGAAGTACACTCCTTGCTGCTGCCGCAAAGTCAATAGACCCCAACCCCTTGTATGCAGCTTTTGCCTGACTGCACTTGTTCATATGTCCAACAAGTATTACAGCACAATTATATTTCTCCGCAATATCTGACAGATGCTTCATTACTGGGCGTATTTCATTAGCTCGGTGCATATCTATATCCGAACCGAGATAACCTTGTATCGGGTCGAGTACCAAAAGCTTTGCTTTTGTTTGTGCAACAACTGCTTCAATTCTGGCATCTTTCATAGTCAAAGGCTCGGTATCTCTGTCATCAATTACCACAACTTTGCTGCAATCCGCCCCTGCATCAAGAAGTCTCGGCTTTATAGTATCGCCAAGCCCGTCCTCACAATT
>JAEEGH010026769.1_pt1 | contig 11469 bp, 11 predicted proteins | sample 9134181 | NCBI WGS metagenome assembly JAEEGH01 (sample SAMN16246544, study PRJNA631951) | gut metagenome | biome: gut microbiome; feature: rumen; material: DP-attached | host: Bos | place: Iran: Karaj | collected 2018-10 | reverse complement strand
AGGAATCGGTTTTTCCTACTAAACTAAAACAACTGAAAAACTCAAAAGTAAAAGTAACGATGGCGGTGAATTTGCGGTAGCCGACAGCTCCTTGCAAACTTGATTGCTTGATTGCTGAATTGCTCTTAAACTTGCAAGGTGCTGGAACGCCCTAATAATTATCAACTTTCGAACAGAAATCTTTAGATTCGACGGAGTCAAAACGTAGAAACAAACGAGCCAAAGGCAGAAAAAAACTTACAGTTTCTGACGAATATTGATTTTCGGAAGCCGTTTCTTTCTCATTTAAGGTAACGAAGGCGACCCCCATCGGGAATCGCCTTTTGTTGTTTTTGTTTGTAGAGACGGTGTGCACACCGTCTCTACATTCATTTTCCACAACGATAAATGATTTCCTCTCCCCTGCGTGCCAGATGCATCCGTTCGCGCTGTTCCGCTGAAATCTCGTAATAGATCCTGTCTTCCGTCACCTTGAACCCTGCTTTGCGCAACACGTCAGCATAATCGCGACCAAACTGTCGCACATGGTCGTATTGTCCAAACAAACGTTCGCGTTCCTTCGGGTCGGTAATGCTTGGATCTTCAAAGGTATCCACATCGGGGTTGATGGGCACCAAAAGGATGGCCCAGCCTCCAGGCTTCAGTATTCGCTTGATTTCCGAAAAAGCCTTGTTGGCATCGCTGACGTGTTCCAACACGTGGTTGCAAATAACCACATCGAAAGTGTCGTCGGGCTGGTCGATGGCGGTTACGTCGAGATGCAAGTCGGCGATGGGCGAATCGAGGTCAGCCGTGGTGTAGTCAAGGTTTTTCAAGGCACGAAAACGTTTCAAAAACGGCTGTTCGGGTGCAAAATGCAACACCTTCAACGGTGCAGTGAAGAAATCCGTCTTTTCTTTCAAATAGAGCCACAACAAACGATGGCGTTCGAGTGACAAACAATTGGGACACAAACGGTTGTCCATAGCCTTGCCGTAGCCGTATGGCAAAAACTTGCGGAAGTGCTTGCCACAAACAGGACATTCCACCTTGTTGCCCCAATAAAATGGACGAACCAACAAACTGAACACATAGCTCAGTCTGATGAGCCATTGGCGGGGGAAGAGTTTGGTGAAAATTGCTATTAACTTCTTCATAATTATTGTATTAACTTATTTTGTAACGGACAATATGGTTTTCACCATACGTTCCCAAGAATACTTTTTCTTTTCAACTGCGATGTTCTTCTCAAAACCCTCTGCGCGAGCGTTCTCGTAGAAATCGACAAGAGCATCAGCAATGGCCGAAGGATTGGGCTGAGTCACATAACCTACTACACCGTTGGGAACAATCTCACTCAAACCTCCGACATCGGTCACCAGCATGGGTTTCTCAAAATGGTAGGCTATCTGCGTCACTCCGCTTTGGGTGGCCGACTTGTAGGGCTGCACTACTATGTCGGCGGCGTTGAAATAGTCCTTCACTTTCTCATCAGGGATAAACTCATCATAGACCAGCACTTTATCCTCCAACCCCAACTTTTTGATTTGACTCAAATATGCCTCCTTTCCCTCATAAAACTCGCCTGCTACAATAAGCTTGGTAGAAGCCTTCCGCAACCTTTCATCTGCAAAAGCCTCAAGAAGCCAGTCCAGACCTTTATATGCACGTACCAAACCGAAAAACAACAAATAATGGTATTGACCATCCAAGTTCAGATTGAGCAAGGCAGTCTCACGGCTTTCTTTCGCCCCGTAACTATCATAGATGGGATGAGGCGACCAAGCCTTAGGTTTATCCATTTTGTCCAATCTATCGATGTCCTTCATTACCGACTCCGACAACGCCACAAAGCCATCCATCGACTTCACAAAAAAAGGTGTCAACAACTTGTCAAACCATGAACCTTCATGAGCCATCATGTTATGAATCAAAGCAATGCGCTTCGCATTTTTGATTTGACGGGCAATCATAGCATAACATGGAGCGAAAAACGACATCCAATAAGCGAACACCACCAAATCGTAGTTTCCCTTATTGACCATGCGTCCGACGCTCAACCAACTCAAAGGATTGACCGAATTCACACCTCTTTCAATATGCAAGTCCTTGGGTGCTGGTTCGGCGGTATATTGCGTTTTCCCAGGAAAAAGGAAATCAGGATATTGGAGCGTAAACGTTATGATTGTAACCTCACGGCCTTCAGCCTGAAACTGACGCGCCAACCGCTCATTGAAAGCAGCAATGCCGCCACGATAAGGATAGGCCGTTCCCAAAATGACTATTTTACTCATAATTGTTTAAAACAATAGTGATGCAGGGACAATTCTGCGTCCTTCAAATCGGGGCAAAATTATTAAAAAATGGTGGATTAGGGTCTTGAAATATTGTTTTCGACAAAAAGAACCATTTTTTTTCGTAATTTCGCGGCATAATTCTATATTTGGTCATTCATATGGGACTTCTCAGAGCATTACTCGTCATCATCTTGTTCTTCTACGTATTCAGCTTGATTGTCAAGCTGATATTCAACAGAAAAATCAAGAAACTGAATCGTCAGATGGAACAAACCTTCACGGACAACAGTCAAGCCCCTCCCCAAGAACAAAAGAATCCCCGCATTGACCCAAACATAGGAGAATACATTGAATTTGAAGAAATTGAATAGATAATAATGTTTTAAATCAACAACTGAATCATGAAAAACATCGACTGGAAATCATTGCTTTTAAAGATATTGCCTCACATTGGAGCCATCGCCGTCATGTATCTCCTCACCCTAGTTTATTTCAGCCCCGTCTACTTCGACGGCAAGACCATCGCTCAAAGCGACATGGTCAACTATCAAGGTGCCACAAAAGAAGTAGTAGACTTTCACAATGAGACAGGGGAATACTCTGGCTGGACCAACTCCATGTTTAGCGGAATGCCAACCGAGTCGATGTATGCCCAAAACCCTTTCAATGTGTTCGTAAATCTTTCAGCAGTGTTTCGTGGAGGGTTCGACTATTACACCGCCGGCATGATGTTCAGCTATCTGATTGGTTTCTATATTTTCATGGTCTGCATAGGTTGCAGTGCCTGGCTATCGCTCCTTGGAGCCATAGCTTATGCTTTTTGCTCCTACAACTTCATTATCATAGAGGCGGGACACATCACCAAAGGATACGCCATGGCTTTCATTGCGCCCCTTTTGGGAGGCATCATCCTCGCCTATCGCAAGAAATATTGGACGGGATTTCTAGTCACCGTAGTGTTTTTGGGACTCGAAATATCCAGAAACCATTTGCAAATTACCTATTATGCCGCTCTCATGGTAATTTGCTTCGTCGTGGGTTTCTTCATCCAATATTTGGTTAGGTACATCAAAAACAAAGAATCCTTCACTCCTTTTTGGAAAGCCAGTGGCGTTCTATTGCTGGCAGTTGTCCTCTCCATTGGGCCAAATATGGCCAGTCTGTATTCCAACTATGTTTTCAGCAAGGATACCATGAGGGGAGGTTCCGAATTGAGCATCAAGCCTGATGGTGACAGCAGCAAGGTCTCCCCCAACGAGAGCGGTTTGGATATCGACTACGCTTATGCTTGGAGTTACGGAAAAATGGAATCTTTCACCCTGCTCGTGCCCAACATGTACGGCAGTGGTCACACAATTCTTGAAAAAGGCAATCCCACCATACAGAAATTGCGACAGGTCGGTTATGGTTCACCTTACCTTCCCACCTATTGGGGCGCTCAGCCTTTCACCTCGGGGTCCGTTTACGCAGGAGCTGTGGTATGCTTTCTTTTCGTTTTAGGCCTATTTGTGGTGAAAGGTCCCGAAAAGTGGATGCTCCTTGCTGCTTTCATCATCTCATTGGTACTCGCATGGGGAAAGAATTTCATGCCATTCAACGAATGGACTTTCCATCATCTGCCCTTATACAACAAATTCAGGGCACCGTCCATGGCACTCATCATTGCGGGGGTCGCTATGCCCATGTTAGGCATGATGGCATTAAAGGAAATATTTATAGAAGGTTACGACAAGAAAAAAGCATGGAAGCATTTGCGCTACAGCCTGTATATCACAGGTGGGCTTTGCCTATTGGTACTGTTGTTAGGTGCTACCATCTTTTCCTTCAGTGGTATCAACGACATTCAATTCCAAAACCAACTCGCCTCTGCAGGATTCGACCGCAACGGCATCGGCAGAATCATGGACATCCTTCATGATTACCGCAAGTCCATGCTCACAAAAGATGCTGTCCGCTCCCTAATTTTCATTCTTTTGGCATTTGTAACCCTAACCCTCTATTTAAAAGGGGTAACGAAAAAAGCATGGATTCCCGTAGTGATACTCTGCGCCATCACTACAGCAGACATGTGGCCTGTTGCGAAGCGCTATCTCAATAATGATGACTTCGTCACCAAGAAAAAATCGGAAAGCGGCCTCGAACCCACACAAGCCAACAAAATCATTTCGCAAGATACCGACATCAACTACCGCGTGGCGAATTTTGCTTCAAGCACCTTCAACGATGCCCAAACCTCCTACTTCCACAAGTCAATTGGTGGCTACAGTGGAGTCAAGCTTCGTCGCTATCAAGACATTATCGATTTTTACCTACAGGACGAAATACGACAAGGATACTCCGCAATAGTAAACGCACAGGGAGCAATGGAATTGGTCGACCCCAATCAGTTCAAATTACTCAACATGCTCAACACCAAGTATTTCATCCTTGCGGGCAGAGATAATCAGACCATACCCATTGAGAACCCCTATCGTTACGGAAACGCTTGGTTTGCTGATCATGTACAATGGGTCGAAAACGCCGACGAGGAAATCCTTTCGCTCAAATCTACCGACCTGAAGCATGTTGCACTTGTGGACAAGAGGTTTAGCGACAGGATTGATCAAGAGAACTTTGGCATCGACTCCACCGCCACTATTGTCAATACGCTGTGCAAGCCCAATAGACTGCAGTACAAGTATAATGCAAACTGCGAACAGCTCGTGGTCTTCTCAGAAGTGTTTTACGAAAAAGGCGGTTGGGATGTCACTATCGACGGGAATCCTACCAAGCATTTCAGGGCAGACTATCTGCTGAGAGCCATGACTGTTCCGGCTGGCAGCCACGACATTGAGTTCACCTATACACCCCATACGCGTCTGCTCGGCTGCAAAATCAGCAAGATAGCTTCCATCATTTGCATTATTATCATGCTCTTGGGAGTTGCGTTGGCTTTGAAGCCAAAGCAAAAAGCTTAATACACATGCTTTCGCGTAACGAATGGATATTTCAAGAGTATGCACAAGTGCGACCACAATGTCGGAAACAGTCCGAAATGCCGTTTCATAATTACAAACCTTTCCTTAAGGCTTTGTTTGCGGCGTTGCGACGATAACCCTGCTGTTTGGAATTTCGATAGGTAATCGTCAATATACACGTTTTTACGAGAAGCGTCAAGTACTCGGCACATCCAATCGTAATCGGCGGTCAGTTTGTAGCCAAGATCATACTGTGGTGCTATGCTGCGACGCACTATCACCGACTGGTGGCAAACCACTAGACCGTCAAGGAGGCTTTTCTTGCTGAGATTCGCTGGCGCAATCCGATGCCTTTCTCCCAGCACCTCGTCGTTCTCTCCGATAATGACTGTTTGACCATACACCACATCCGTATCAGGATTTTGATCAATTGCATCCACCACCATTTGAAGAGTATCTAAGGAAAAAACCTTGTCGCCCGCATTGATAAACCAAACAAATTCTCCTTTGGCGAAACCAATGGCTTTGTTCATGGCATCGTACAGTCCCTTGTCAGGTTCGGAAACACAGCGTAATTGTTCCCGACTAATCCTAAATTACCCTTCCAACAAACGGCTTTCGAAATAACGGCCAACGTACATTGTAATATCCGTCGACTTGCCATCAACAACCAAATATTCATAATCATGGCATGTCTGGTCCAACACGCTCTCCATAGTCTTTGCCAGAACTTTCTCGGCATTATATGTCACTGTAACAACTGAGACTTTCATTGAGAGTTACATTAAGGTGTTTGCTTTTTAATGACATAGTAACAGCTTTGAGGCGCTATTCGTTGCATTTTGTTTTTAGGATAATAGTGTATGTTCCAAAAGAAAAGCTCTGATAATAAATGATCAATATGTAAAAAGAATTTTCCATTAAGGAACTTCTCATTTTTTAACTTTCTTTCTAAATACGAGTGAATGAAAAAATGGTATGAACAATTCATCACCTTTCCATGATGTTGTTCAATAATCCGTTTTATGTAAAAAGCCGGAATTCCTCTCTCATTTTTAGTTAGGCCAACGCGATTATCAGTTCCCAATTCCATAGAGTGTACTGGTTCTCTAATAAGCATATATCCTCCCGGTCTTAACACACGCAGCAATTCAGATAACACAAACGAAACATTAGGTATATGGTGTAATACGCTGAAGCAAGTGATTAAATCCATACTATTGTCAGGCAAATCAATATCACCCTGCATCGAAGCCTTTAAATACCTTGGCACAATAGATCCCAATTGTTTGGACATCATGGATTCTGAAGATTCGATTATGGTTATGTTTTCCATGTTTTTAATAAAAGGCAAAAACTCAAAACCCCATGCCGACCCAAGTCCGAGAACATCTTTATATTTTTTGTTTGGAATTTTCCCATATCCATATAGAACATCCATGTCTTTGTATTTGAAATCATCAGACTTGTCACGCTGGATACCTTGAAGTTGGGCATACGCTTCTGCTTCCTCTTTATACCATTGTTGGATTTGTTTCGGCGAATAATCATCCCCGATTAAATAGAAATCATTGTTATTATTCATATTAATTGAATTTTTTAAATCATTTTATCAAATAGCATCTCCCATTTCTCCACTATATTTCCTATTTCAAACTCCCTGCTTTTTTCCACCGCATTGATACTCATTTTCTTACGAATGTCATCATCCAGCATAAGTTTGGTAAGTTCATTTTGGAAGGCGGTCAGATTGTTGTTTGGGACAATCCGACCATTGAAACCATCCTCGATGATGTCGTGAAGCGATCCAAAGGAATCGAAAGCAACCATTGGGACACCCATTTGCGAGGCTTCCATCAACACCATTGGCCAACCTTCAGCAGCCGATGTCATCAAAAACAAAGATGCTCTTCGATAATATTCAAGAGGCTTTTGAAGTCCAGTGAAAACTACCCGATTCAATTTCCACTTTTTGACAAGATACTTGTAAAAGTCCTCAGCCTCACCTGTCCCCACTATGGTCAGGCTCCAGTCTTTCAAACGCGGGTCGTTTTCAATGCTTTTCCAAATCCTTAACGCAATGGAGATACGCTTACTGAATTCATCAAAACGGGCAACCACAATGACTTCTTTCTGTTTGTTTTCAATATCTTCGGAAGAAGCATACGCATTAAATGTCAACGCATTACCTATGGCATCCATCTTCCCAGTATCTTTCTGCCCGATAATGTCCAAATATGACTGACGATAATGGGAGGACAGCAGCACCACCCTATCACTGTTTTGATAAGGTATTAGGTATTTCTTTCTCAAGATCAAATATGAGACAGGTTTCAAAAGGGGTTGAGCCAATGAAATCAACCACCTTTTCATTTCACGCAGAGGATGGTCTCCATGAAGAATGCTGAATTGGACACGAAGCCATGAGCCGTAGGCTACAATTTCACCACCCGGGCACACATGTAAACAATAGACAACCTTAACTTGATGTTTTTGAGCGATACGATAAATATGCGGGATAGTACAAAGGTTCTCTTTTTTCAGGAAATTAATCTGTACAACATCTATACTGTTTCGAGTCAAAAAAGCTTCAAATTCAGCTTCATTGAAATCCTTTTGCAATTTGATGCGATCACAGAAAGGAGCAAGGGGTCGACCCTCTGGCTGGTTTTCATAAAAGCCAAGGAAGCAGCGATATCCAAGCTTCTCTTGCAAATATTGTGACAAGACATAAACAATTCTATTCACTCCACCGCTTGAATCTGGAGAGCAATCGAAACTGTTGATGTAAAGAATATTCATAAGAGAAAGTTATTGCAAAATGTCTTTGAGTATATTCATGATTTTTTGCGACGGCATGACCCCGTCCTTAGGAAATAAATAGTCATTGAAGAACTGCTCACGGTCAGTTCTCATTGGATCGTCCCCTTGAATTACCACGTTGTTGATGAATGCCTCGATTTGTTCAATGTTTTCTGCATGATAGTGCATGTCGAAACATTTCTTTCCAAACGGGTTCCAATGCGCAAGCACCTTCGGGTCACGCAGCATGAACAGCGATGGTTTTTTAGTATAAAGGTACTCAGCCGTAAAAGAGGCGCAATCATGAATCATCGCATCTGAAGTTTGGAAAAGATCCATATAGTATCCCTGCTCAATTTGGGTGTTTGGCATTTCATTCCATTTATTGTAATAGGCTTCAGTTTTCTCCTTTCCCCATATATTAATGAGTTTGAACTTCAATACAGGATGTGGCTTAAATGCAAACTGAACCTTATCCTCGTACTTTTTGGCCATCTCCAACATTTTATCGCAATAGACTAAAAAGTTGGAGAAATTGAAAAGATAATCTACCGTGTGGTGAGGTGCCCAAATGATTCTTTTTTTGGGATGGGATTGCGGCTTCCACACCTCTTTCGGTTGAAAATTGGGGTTGATTAATTTTTCAGTTGCTAAAGCACCCACCACAATGGCGTTGTCACCTTTACACAATGAATACTGTTCGGCAAAACCTTTTTGGTAATCCGTTTCAACCAACAATCTCCATAATAAATTATTAAAAGGAAGATTATAGTTTATCCTGTAAATATCAATACAACAAATGCCGTATGGAGCGTGTAATGTTAACTTGTCCATGAAATGATACAAATGATACTTTGGAAGAGTATCCTTGTAAGGCTTGGTAAAGAAGACAATATCAGGATTGATCGTTTTCTTCACATCCAACCATTCATTAGCATCAAAATCATAAGCGCAGAGGGTGTTGTAGCCTTGAGCTTGGGCAAAAGACAACGTTTCACGCATCACCCTGAAACACTCTTGTTTATCGTATATAAGGTGAACATTATAGGGAGAGACAATCACTAAGGGATCAAATCGCTCGGATTTTTCAAAAAGCCAATAAAGCTCATCGTATTTCCAAATAGAACTACTTTGCAGGAAGAAAGCAACCGTTAGTTTGATTTTCCCTTTATTGTCACGGATTAACTCATCTTGTTTCTTTCTGATTTTCTTTATTTTGCATTTTTGAACACTGGGGAAAGTCGCTATGAAAAAATCATGGAATATCAATGTTTTATACAAAGTATCAATCATTGACAGTCCTATATGCTCTTTTATCTTTTTTACAAATCCCATGGTATTTTTTGACCTTTATGAATAACAGGCAATCTTTTATCCTTTATTTTAAGAAAGCAATTTCTTTAAAGTATCTGATATTGTTTCTATATTGACTCACACCGTTTCTGAATATGCTTGACGATCCACATACAAACATTGAAGCTCCCATTTGACCAAGTGTTAAAGCATGTTGAGGGGTGATATTTCCATCTGCTTCAATGACAATGTTTTCGTGCCCTTCTTTATGAAGTAGCTCTACAACTTTTTCGACTTTTCTGACTGTTGAAGGAACGATTTTTTGCCCCGCAAATCCAGGATTCACCATCAAGACATTGATACCATCAATATAATCCAACACCTCTTCAAGCACATATACAGGAGTAGCAGGATTAATGGCCAAAAAACGCTTACAACCATACGGTTGCAAGTAGTCTAATGCTCGCTGCACTTGAAAAGTACTTTCATAATGAATGGAAACGACATCGGTATCCTTAATACCAATCCACTGAAATTTATATTCCGGGTCTTTTATCATCAAGTGCAAATCCAAGGGAATACTGGTGAGTTCGCGAAGACTCCTGACATAGTCCACTCCAAGGCCAAAATTGGGCACGAAGGTTCCATCCATCATATCAATGTGAAGATACTCGACTTTTTCCTCTTCAAATATTTTCAATGTCTCCTTCAGATTCACCAAGTCGGAGCACATCATCGATGCGGATATTTTTCCTTTTATCATGATTGTAAAATTATCTGTTCCACAAAGTCATTACTTTACAACAAGGTTCCTTATGCTGTTTCATCAGCAAAAGGCCTTCCATCAATTCATCTTGCCTAAAACGATGGGTAATAAGACTTTTAGCTTCGATTTCATGGTTAGCCAATGCCTTTATCGAATCCGTCCAATCAGAAACATTGACACCATCGTACGAAGAATTCCAAGTCCCCGACACATGCAGTTGCTTGCGTAAAATCTTCCAGTAGGTTGCCTGAGACAACAATATATCGCTGGCAGGATTACCCATAAGCACCAATCTTCCGCCACGTTGAGTGGCGTTAATTGCAGTTTCAACAGCCTCAGATGAGCCGACAGCTTCCAAAACAAAGTCGTAAGAATCAGCCTCATCCCCAAAAAGACTAACAGAATATTTGAGACGGCAATTTTCTATTATTGAACGCTTTTTCTCATTCCTCCCTATCACCACGACCTCGTTTGCGCCCATCTTCTTGGCCCACTGTCCCGCGGCAACACCTATCATACCCGTACCAACGACTGCCACCCTCTCACCAGTTTTCACATCGCCAAACTTCACGGCATGCAAAGCCACCGAAAACGGCTCAAGCATCGCAGCGATTTCAAAAGGCATATCTGGAGGTATTTCTATCAGATTCCAAATCGGGACCGACACATATTCCGCGAAAGCCCCATTTCGACGAGAGCCAATATAATCGTAATGCTCACACATCTCGTATTGTTTGTGTTGGCATGACTTGCATTGACGGCAAGGAATCAGAGGGAACACTCCCACACGTCTTCCTATTAAATTCGCATTTTCGGAATCAGCCACCGAATGAACGATGCCCGAAAACTCATGCCCCGGGATAGTAGGAAAATGATAAGTCCCTTTGGTGAAGACACGAGGCACATCAGAGCTGCAAATTCCCGCTGCTTTCACCTCAACGACGGCCCATCCGCTTTCACATTCAGGCATTGACACTTCTTCGTATCTGAAGTCATTAACAGCGTGGAGATTATATGCTTTCATTTTTTACGATGGTTTCAAAATGAGACAAATCTTCCTTGGTCGTGATTTTGAAGTTATTGGAGTCTCCAGGGATAAGGACACACTTCAAACCAGCCCTGTAAGCCACCTCAGTACTACCTGTAATACAATTCAGTTCCTCTTTGGTCAGCTGCAGATTTGCTTTATAGTACGGACCAAAACGGAATGCTTCTGGAGCCTGTCCATTCCACAACGTCTTGCGTTCAATCAAAGAATCGATATGCACGCCATCATTGCTTAGATAGGTTGTATCTTTTACAGGGACAACAGGCAACACTGCATCCGCATCCAAACAAGCATTCAAGCAAGCTGAAACCATTTTTTTTGAAAGTA
>JAEEGH010026768.1_pt1 | contig 11469 bp, 8 predicted proteins | sample 9134181 | NCBI WGS metagenome assembly JAEEGH01 (sample SAMN16246544, study PRJNA631951) | gut metagenome | biome: gut microbiome; feature: rumen; material: DP-attached | host: Bos | place: Iran: Karaj | collected 2018-10 | reverse complement strand
GGTAGCGGCGATCCGATTCGAACGGATGACAGGTCGGGTATGAACCGACTACTCTGGCCAACTGAGTTACACCGCCATTGGTACGGTTATTATAGCGGATGATTTCCGCTGTGTCAAGGGCTTTTTTACAGGAAAAAATACTGCACAAGCCCGCCGATCGCCAAGCTCAGAACGTTTGCCGCGATCGAAAACAGCAGGAGTTTTGCGCGCCGGACGTCCGTGTATTTTCTGACATAATACCGGTACTCGATGAACACGACCGCAATCTCCAGCACCGCGAGCACGATCCAGTAAGCGATGCGCGCAGACGAAAGCATTGCCGCGGCGATCAGCAGCATCAGGTTCAGCGTGGGGTTGGTGATCGCGTTGATCGCAAAGACGTATCTGACCGGACGCAGCTTGAAGCACAGCGCGGTCAGCCATTCGACGAGGAACGTGATCGCTACCGGCACGAAGAAGATCAGCAGGATCACGGAAAGGATCGCCGAGCCCGTTTCGCAGTTCGCTTTGGTGTTATAATACGCGGTTTTATCCTCCAGAAGGTTCCTGCCGCCGTCATACGCATAATTCCCGTACAGCACGATGCCCACGTCGTTCGAACGCGTTTCGGTCCCGTCCGGCGCGACACAGACAAGGCAGAACCGTTCGTCGCCCTCGCGGAAGAAGAACCGGACGTCCTGTCCGCTTTTGCCGGTCGCCGTGCGGGACTCCGCCTCCCGGAAGACGCCGTCCGCGCCCGCAAACAGGATCGTGACTGTCGTGCCCTCCTCCACCTTTTCCAGATAGACCCGGAGCTCCCACGGATCGCGCGCAACGGAATTCGCGCTTGCGGCGTGCGGGATCAGCAGGATCAGCACGACGAGAAGCAGCAGGCAGATTCGTTTTTTCATGGGCGGTCCTCCGGGCGTTTTTTTCAGTATACCATACCGGGCGGTTTCGTTCAACCCGCGGCGAAACGCTTGCAAAGTCTTTTCAAATGCCGAAAAATGCGGTATACTGTATAATTAAGAAAAAATGTCCCGTCACAAATCCGACGAAAACGGAGGCCGTATGAAAAAAAAGCCGAACAACAAAAAACTTCTTCTGCTCCTCATTCCCGTCGCGCTGATCCTGATCGCCGGCGTCGTGTTCGCCGCGCTGTACTTCCCCGCGGAAAAAACATACCGGAACGCGCTGCAGGCGAAAGAGCTGCCGTACGAGGAAGCATGCGCCGTGCTGAAGGACGCGATCCGCGATCTGGACGGCAAGCCGCTGTTTGCGGAAAAGCAGAGCGAGCTCGCGATCCTGCTCGGCGACCTTGTCCTCGATCACACCTACGAAAACGCGATGGATCAGAGCGGCGATCTGCCGTATGAGGAGGCGTGCTCGATCCTTCGCGACGCCATGCAGACGCTCGAGGGAAAGCCGCAGTACGCAAGCCGGTACGATGCGCTGCAGCTGCAGCTGGATGAATTGACGAACGCGGAGATCGAATATGCGATCGACGCGGGCGAAACGGCGTACGCGCTCGAACTGATGCAGCCGATGGCCGAAGAAAAAGCGGATCCGTTCTATCGGAAGATTTACGACAAGGCGGCGGCGCTGGACGAGGCGGGCAAGCCGCTCGACGCGATCGACCTGTTCCTGATGATCGGCGATTATTCGGATGCGTCCGCCCGCGCGGAAGCGATCCGGGCGCGGATGCAGTTTGAGGAGGCGTCCGCCGTCTTTACCGGAAGCAACTACGACGAGGGCATTGCGGCGCTTTATGCGCTGCACACCGCGGACGGCGACGCTGCGGCAAAGGCGCTGGACGAAGCGCGGACCGCGCGCAGGGAATCGCTGCGCACCGAGGCACAGGGCGTTGTTTCCGCCGGTGCGTGGCACACCGCGTGGATCGAAAACGGCAGGATCCGCTATGCGGGCGACGCACGCTGCACCGTGCCCGAAACGAAAGTCGACCGCGTGTATTCCGGTCTCGGCTCGGTCTTCGGTTTGAAGAACGGAACGGTGATCCCGTTCGGCGAAACCTTCGGCGGCGAAAAGACGCTTGCGTCGCTGAACGACGTGAAGAGCATGGCGATCGGGCTGAACCACGCGCTGCTCCTGAAGGACAACGGAACGGTTGTCGGCATCGGCAGCAGGGCGTTCGGCAAGCTGGACGTTTCCGAGTGGTCGGAGATCGCGGACGTCGCCGCCGGCGCATGGCATTCGATCGGTTTGAAAACGGACGGAACGGTCGCCGCGCTCGGCTGCGATCTGTTCGATCAATGCAAGGTTGACGGCTGGTCCGGAATCGTGGCGGTCGACGCTGGGCTCTGGCACACGGTCGGGCTCAGAGAAAACGGCACGGTCGTCGCCTGCGGCGACAACACGTACGGACAATGCAATGTGTCGGGCTGGACGGATATCGTTTCGGTCTCCTGCGGCGCATGCTTCACGGTCGGTTTGAAAACGGACGGCACCGTCGTTGCCTGCGGCGACAATGCGGCGGGGCAATGCGACGTGACGAACTGGTCCGAGATCGCGGCGATCGACGCGGGCGCGTATCATACGGTCGCCGTGCGCATGAACGGCACGATGCTGACCGCGGGTCTTGTGCCGGAGGGCGAGCTTGCCTCCGCGCCGCTCTTTGCTTCGGACTGGGCGCTCGATCCCGTTCCGGATGCGCCCGAGCGCGCAGGCGCGGCCGCAACCGCATATATTGAAGGCAAAACCAGCGACGTCGGACCGTGGCTGTATCTGGATCCGAACGGCGCGGCGATGATCTGCATCGACGATTCCGAAACAAAACGGCCGTTCCGCGTCGACATGATCGCAACGGCGAACGCGCTGCCCGGCGGACGCGTGACGGAACCGGATGCGAAGCCGAACTTTGCCGGCATTATCCATATGAAGAGCGAAATGGTGGAGACCCAGGCGAAGAAGGCGCATGCGGTCATCGGATTCACCGGCGACTACATCGGCTTCACCTCGAACCGCAAGGGCGTCATGATCCGCGACGGCATCGTGTATTACGACCGCAAGGAGACCACGACGCTGGCGATCCATCCGGACGGCACGCTGAAATTCTACGACAAAAAACAGATCGACGCAAAAACGCTTCTGGAGCAGGGCGTAAAGGACAGCTTTTCCTTCGGTCCGCTGCTGGTGAAGGACGGCAAATCGCTGATCGAGAACACGGAATCGAACCGCGTCATCACCATGCGCGTCGCATTCGGATACAGCGATCCCTATCACTACCTCGCAGTCGTTTCGCTGCGGGACCGCGGAAATCAGTATTCGTATTATACGACGGCAAATACGATGGTGACTTACGGCGCAAGACTCGCCTATAACTTTGACGGCGGGCACTCCACCTCGCTCGACTTCCTGGGCAGGGAGCTTTCGATGATCAACTTCGACGGAACGGAACACCACAATATCCGCGGTCTTTCGGACTTTGTGATGTTCCTGGAAAACCCGGACGTCAATTAGCTTTCCCGTAAAAAAGCCCTGCCGGAATGTTCCGGCAGGGCTTTTTGTTTCGCCCGTTCATCGAAAAAAGCAACAAAACTTCTTGCTGTCCCATAAAAGACATTGTGCAAAAAACAAAAACAAGTATAATATTTTTAAAAGTTTATTATGCTTTTTGAAAAGGTGAGAGTATGCGTATTATGTTCGATTCAAATACGTTTGATAAAATGTGTGCATCAGCTGTTGATTTAGTGACAGTAATAAGATTTCGAATTCGAAAGAGAAATAATATTTGTAAAGAGGTCGGGCATGGAAAGTCAATATGAGTATCATGGTAAAGAAAAGGCACTCCTTGAAACATTAACGGCAGTGCATCCGGATTATAGATCCGCACAAATGCTGATTGAGGGCGGCGCGGATGTTAACGCACATAGAGGGAGTTTCTATCTTTTCTATGACATTGTTAATAAGATTCGCAGTGAAGAATCCTGCTATCAAGCAGCGGTGTTTCTGCTTGAACAAGGATTTGATGCTCAAAAATATGGTGTAAACGCCTATATTCCTTTCGCTTACGGAGAGACACGAGCAAGGCTGTTCACGCTATGTAAACTTCTGTTATCCGCAGGAATGGACCATGCGGATCCGGAACAATTGGAGCGCCTATTAGGTGCGCTTGGCACGGAAGAAAGCTACAGCAGTTGTTGCGAGCAAGATCATAAAAAAGAAAACCTTTACTATGCTACTTATGAGCTTGTGGACGCGGCATGGAAAGGCAAAGAATATGCTGGAATCGGTTATTGGAAGGATTGCATCGGGCTTCGAGTTGATAAGGCGTGTGCATTATCAAGGGCAAAAGAGATCGTTTCTCTTAATCCGCTGAATCGCTGTGAATACAGAAAACCCATCTTCTTCAAATGCGGCGACAAAGCCATTATCATGGAAACCGGGCCGAATCTTTATATGCAGTCATGGAAGATTGTGAAACGCCGGAAAAAGGAAACGCCGTTGAATGATTCCTTTACCGATATTGTAGGAGCAACCATTAAAAACATCCAATTTGAGCATAACAGTTGCAGACGGGGAAATACCGACTATATTCAACCAATCATTCAAGTATCTTTTGATAATGGTAAATCCTTAAAGCTGTCACGCAATGCGGGAGAGGTCCCTCCCCATCGTTCAAAAGCGTATTTCGTCTTTACGGAATCGACAAAACAGATTTAATAACAATAGTCTGATTCTAAGTCACTGATTAATTCTTTGATTTATCCAGTAAAATAGGCAAAACCATAAAAGTGTTTTAAGAAGTAATCCAAACGACTAGACGCAAAAAGTCCCCGCGAGGGGACTTTTTTCTATGCGTCGGGATTGCCGTTACGGCAAAAACGGATCGACCGGCTTGCCCGTTTTGAACATCTTGATGTACGCGTCGTAACGCGGATGCTCGCGCCAGCCCGCGCCCGTGGACGTGGACGCGGATTCCAAATCAAACTGTGCGTTCGGGAAGGCGTCTTTCAATGCGGAGATGCCTTCCTTTCCTATATCGTTCGCCGTCTTGACGCCGAACCAGATGCGCTCGAGCTTTTTGCACGACAGCAGCGCGGACACGTTCTTTACCTTCGACCAGCAAAGATTGACGTCCAGAAGCTCCCCGTGATCCGCAAGGGGCGAGATGTCCGAAACGTTCGTCAGAAACAGCTCGATGAACTTCAGTTTTTCGAGGTCCTTCAGCGGTGAAATGTCCGTCAGCTTGCGGTTGTCGGCAAGGATCAGCACCTGAAGTTTTTTCAGCGGACGGATCCATTCGATGTCCGTCAGATTGTTGTGCCCGAGATCGAGCGCAATAAGGTCCGTGCAGTAGCGCAGCGGATCCGCATCCTTGCTTGTGATCCGGCTCATGTTGTCCTTCATCTGCATCGAGGAAAACGCGACCGCATCGGTTTTTACGCGGCGCCCTCTGACGTGAACGGTCCAGACGACCTTAATGTCCGGATAGCGGTCCCGGATGGCGGCAAGCTGCGCGTCGGAAAGGGAGCAGTCGTGCATTTCGAGCCGCTTCAGCTTCGGAAAGCTTTGAAGCGCATCCGAGAACGCTTCACAGGACGCGATCTTCGCCTCGCTGAAATCGAGCGTTTCCGCAAAACTGTCCGTCGGTCTCCCGTTCAGCAGGATCATCCGGCGGAACGCGGCGTTCGGGAACCGTTCGCTCAGCGCGTCCTTCTGCGCGTCGGTCAGCGTCGTCTCCGTAAGATCGACCTCCGTAAGCGCGGGGAAACAGGCAAGATACGCCGCAAGCGCATCCGCGTCCTGGTCTCCGGAAAATGCAAGCGCCGTCGCGTCCGACGCCGAAGCGCCGTAAACCGCATCCGTCCAGAGGAGCTTCATCGCGGGCGCATCCTGCTCCGCGGCGGCGATGCTTTCGCGCGAAACCGAAGCGTTCGTCAGATCCAGACAGGTCAGCGCGGGGCAGAGCCGCAGCGCTGCGCCGAGCTCCTCCTCCGAGGAAACGGCAAGCGTTTCGACGGTCTCCGCCGGTTCGCCCGCGACCAGAATGCGGTCGGAAAACGCGATGTTCGGGAACGCCTCGAACAGCGCGGCGCGCGCCGTCTCGAACGAAGCGAGATCCGTCTTCTGCGGATCGACCGCAAAGGTCAGTTCAACGGCGCGGCACGCGGGAAGCGCGGAAAGCGCCTCCGTAAGCGCAGACAGGTCTTCGACCGGCGCGGAAAGCGTCAGCGAATCGACATCCGCCGAAACCTCTTCGCCGAACACGGTAACCGTCGGAATCGGCGCAGGCGTCGAGACCGCTGCGGTCGGCGCGCCGACAACCTCCTCCGCCGGCGCCGACGTGCGCTCCGGCGCTGCGGAATTGCCGCTTTCTGAAGGGGTATCGACAGAACCGCCGCACGCGGCAAGCAGAAGCACCAGCCAAATGCCGATCATCAGTTTGATCGCCCGAAAACGCCGCATCCTCTTTTTCTCCTGACATTGATGATACTTCAGTATACCATACCGCGGCGGCGCACGCAAGCGATCCGCGCCGCGGAAAAACGCATGATATATTTTCTTGCTGTCCCATAAAAGGACTTTTCTTTTTTCGCATCTCTGTTATAATATCCGCATACGAACGTTTGTTCGTATAATCCGCAGGAAAGGAGACCGGAAATGTGCGTAAAAGAATGGAAGCGGATTGCGGAATGGGAGGCAAGTCACTATCGGGAGCGCATAGCGTTTTTGAAAGGCATCGAGGACGCGGGCGGCGAATTCACGACGCGGGCGACGCAGTACCGGAAATGGGTGCGCGCAACAGATTATGTGCTCGACTACCTGAAGCGAAACGATGAAGAGAAGGAGCGTTTTTTCCGCATATGCTACGGGCTGGACGGCGGGCGGAGGCGGGCCGGCAAAAAGCAGATGCTCGCGCTGACCTTCACGTTTCACGCGGGGCTGTCCACGCTGTATCAGTGGCAGAACGAGGTGCTTTCGCTGCTGCTGATCGCTGCGGCGCAGACGGGCGCGATCGCTCCGTTTCAAAACGGGACAAAGGATTGAAAGCGAAAACCCCGCCGCATACCGACGGGGTTCTTTCATGCATCATACATGCGGATAACCGTTTGTTTGTGCCGGTTCGCTCGCTTTTTCGTGATTTTTGGAGCAAATTATGAATTATACATTGAGTATTCAAACCGCCTATACCGCATATGCAAGCGCTCAAAAACGGTGGATAACTCCGAAAAAACCGATGCCGCGCGCCCGAAATTGTGGATAACTGTGTGGACGGTGTGGAAATGTATGCGATTATACACCCTCTTGCATCGGAATGAATATACACGCATGGACGCGGCTTTTGTCAAAAAATGTCGAATCTGCTTCGATTCTCCGTTTTCGACCGAAAAAACATTTATGCATGCTGAAAATCGTTCAGAATACGCGAAACGCGCGCGGCGTCTTGATTTTCGGACGAAAAACCGCTATACTTTTCGTATGATGCAAAAAGCTGTTTTTCATAAACGCATATTCGTCCTTCTGCTCGCGCTGCTGCTGTGCGCATGCGCCGCGCCGGAACGCGATGCGGCGGTTCCGGACACCCCCGCCGCGCCCCCCGAAACGCCGGTCGACGATACGGTCTCCGTCCTGACGCCGGAACCCACGCCGGATTCCACGCCGATCCCGACGCCGACGCCCACGCCTACGCCGACGCCCACGCCGACGCCGACACCGACGCCGACGCCCGTTCCCACGCCCGAACCGCCGTTTATGATCGTCTGGGCAAGCGATACGCAGGAAATGATCGCGCATGAGCGCATGCGTCCCGCGTTCCGGGCAATGTGCGACTGGATCGTAAACGAAGCGGAAACAAAAAATATCGCCGCGTTTCTGCATACGGGCGATATGGTCGACAACGGCGACGTCGCCGGACAGTGGAACCTTTTCAACGAAGGAATCGCAGAGATCGAAGAGAAGGTGCCGTTCTTCTGGGCGGCGGGCAACCACGACGCCGGGTTTTCCGGCAATGCGCCGTGGAAACAGCAGCCGTATGTGAAGGCGCTTCCGAAGGAACAAAAGTATAACAACGGAGACGCCGCGTACATGATCCTGAACGCCGGCAGTACACAGCTTTTGTTCTTAAGCGTTGCCTACTATCGGGAAAAAAACGAAGACGCGATCTCCTGGCTCAAGAAGGTCTGCAAGGCGCATCCGGATATCCCTGCCGTTCTGATTACGCACGGGTACCTGACCGACGACGGAAAGCTGATGAACATTGCCAGACTTCTGGAATCCAACCTCGTCGCTTCCTGCCCCAACATCCGACTGATCCTTTCGGGCCATGCAAGAGGCATTTCGCGCGCAAAATTCACCTATGACGACGACGGCGACGGAAAAGCGGACCGTACGGTCAACGCGCTGATGTACGATATCCAGACGGATATGTCGCGATACGGGTATGTTTGCCTTCTTACCTACGACCCGGTTTCCAATACACTTTTTGTTGATTCTTACTCGCCGTTCCGCGATGATTACATTTATAACGACCGTAATCCGGACAAAGAACGGTTCAAATTGGACGGTGTCTTCTGAATAAAAAAAGCTGCCGCGTATTCCGCGGCAGCTTTTTGATTTCATTTAATCCCAGATGCGGTACGCCATCAGAAAATGGCTCTGCCAGTATTTGCTGTTCAGAATATTGTTGTCCGTGATGCGGACCTGCCCGCGCGAAGAGGATGCGTCGATCATTTTGCCGTTGCCGAGATAGATTCCGACGTGCCCGGTCGCCATCGACGAGCCCTTGAACACCAGAACATCGCCGCGCTTGATGGAACTCATCGAATTGATGCGCTTATACTTCGTGCAGGTACGCCACATGATGCTGGTCATGTAGCTCTGTTTGACGCCCGCCTGGTTCATGCACCAGAACACGAAGCCGGAGCAGTCGAACTGGTTCGGTCCCTTCGCGCCGCGGACGTACTTGCAGCCGACCTTGGTTTCCGCGATGGAAATGAACTTTTCGACGCCGCTCGGTTTCGGCGTCGTCTTCGCCGTGGGTTTCGGCGTCGGCGTTTTCTTTGTGCCGGGTTTCGGCGTCGGCGTCTTCTTGACCGATGCGGTCTGCGCCGCCTTCGCTTTGTCGCTGTTCATCTTTTCCTGCGTCTTTGCATTGATCTCGCCGCTCTGCGAAAGCCCGTTGCGCTTCTGGAACGATTTGACCGCGTCCACCGTTGTTTCGCCGTAATAGCCGGTGATCTGACTGGAACGGAGATATCCGAGCTTCACAAGGCGCTGCTGCGCCGTGCGGATCTTCGACCCGCTCATGCCGAGACGCATCGCGTACGCGACCGCGTTCTTGGAATCGATCTGCTCCATCGTCGCGGGGCCGAGACAGCCGTCGCGCACGAGACCGTTCGCCTCCTGGAACTCCTTGATCGCGTTGACGGTCTTTCCGTCCATCTTGCCATTACATTCGTAGCTGCTTTCAAGATAGCCGAGCTTTACGAGACGCTGCTGATACCGGATGACGTTTTCGTCTTTGTCGCCGGATTTGAAGTAATTGCCGACGACGTCGCCCGAATACAGCGTGTTCAGCGTTTTCGAGCCGACCTTGCCGTCGACCTTCAAGTTATTGTTGCTCTGGAACGAACGGATCGCCGCGGCCGTCTTTTCGCCGAATACGCCGGTGCGGCTGCCCTTGTCAAGATAGCCGAGCTCATAGAGGCGGTCCTGCACCTCCTTGACGTCGTCGCCCTCGTCGCCTTCCTGCATGACGTATTCCTTCGCCTGCCCGCTGACAAGCAGCGCATAGGTGGTCTCGCCGAGCACACCGTCCGCAAGGAGGTCGTTATGCCGCTGGAACGTGGTCAGCGCTTCCAGCGTCTGATTTCCGAAATAATCGGTCGGCTCGTCAAAATCCATGTAGCCGAGTTCCATCAGGATCGCCTGAACGTTCCGGATCAGTTCGTCGCTGTCGCCCTTTTTCAGCATCCTGCCTTCCAGATAATTGGTCGGCTCGTTCGGATCCGGCGTCGGTTCCGGCGTCTCCGGCGGCTGCGTTGCGGGCGGCAAGGTTGCGGGGATCGCCGTCGGCTCCTCGGTGGGACGCTTTACCACCACCGTGTCGTTCGGAAGCCCGGGGATCGGCACCGCGGGCTGCACGACCGCGGCCTCCACCGCTTCGCCGGTCACGGGATCATGGCTTGTCCCGCATCTTGCGATCGCAAGACTGCCGCAGACGATTCCGACGATCACGCCGAGCGTCAGCAGGATCGATCCGAACACGATCAAAACCCGCAGCAGTTTCTGCGGCACAAGCTTCTGAAATTGTTTCCTTAAGCTCTCGAAAAGAACCTTTCCGGATGTTTTTTCCTGTTGTTCCATAGCGTTTTCCTCAGTTTATACAATACCACGGAAATGTGTCATAAATGCGGACGAATCCAAAACATTTTCATCCCTGCGGATAGGTGGAAAGCGCGCTCAAAAGCTCCTCCCGGATCTGCGCGCGTCTCCATGCCGGCGCAAGCAGCGTCGTATGCTTGAGATTCCGCACAAGGAACCGGTGCACCATTTCCCACGGCGCGTCGATTTCGGCACGGATCGTTTCTCCTTCGGGACGCATCTTCACGGCGTCGCCGAACGTGTCGATGAGTTCTCCGGTCAGATGCTCCGCGCAGAGCACGGTATGGCGCTCCATCACGTCGGTGCGGTAGATCGTACGATTGACGTACGCCGCGATATCCAGTCCCTCCCGGCACTCGATCAGCGATTCCGCTTCGCGCGCGGCAAGCCCGGTAAGCGTTACCGCCTCCATCAGATCGCAGCGATAGTGCAGGAGCCGTCCGTAACCGGACATGGAAACGATCACATAATAGTATCCTTCGGCAAGGAACAGCGCGTACGGCGACACGGTGAACGGCGTTTCGCGCTGCGGCGCCTTTCTGCCGTCCTTCTGTACGACGGTATACAGGAAACTGACCTGCACCTTCTTTTCGATCGCTTCCTTCAAAAGATCGAGGGTCCCGAACACCGTATCGGACTGCTTCATCCGTTCCGCGTCGGAAACATAGACCGGCACCTTGTCCTGCAGTCTGCCGATCTCCGCTTCCGTCCGATCCGAGCGCGGCGCCCGCAGAAACGCGTCCAGCGCAGCGGGATCGTGCTCGTGCGAAGCGGCAGCGGCGTCGGTTTTCAGATAATATCCCTTGCCGTTTTCCTGATACGTGGAAAGCGGAAATCCCATCTCCTGCAGCAGCAGCAGATTTCGCCCGACCGCCTTGCGCTCGGCGATCATGCAGTGATCCTTTTCAAGATATTCGATGATATGACGCGTCGACAGCGGATTCGCCTTGTTCGCATGCTGCTCCAGCACGCGCAGAATGCACAGCGACAGCGCTTTCTTCCCCTTTACTTCCGACATACCGATCTCCCCTTATTCCTCGTAGTAATCGCCCCGACGATAGTCGTACAACACACCCTCGTATTTCTTCGGCTCTTCCAGAACCTTGCCGCAGCCGATCGCGACGCACGCGACCGGGTCCTCCGCAA
>JAEEGH010026766.1_pt1 | contig 11469 bp, 8 predicted proteins | sample 9134181 | NCBI WGS metagenome assembly JAEEGH01 (sample SAMN16246544, study PRJNA631951) | gut metagenome | biome: gut microbiome; feature: rumen; material: DP-attached | host: Bos | place: Iran: Karaj | collected 2018-10 | reverse complement strand
CCACCAAAGAGGCAGGTAAGGTTAAGATCTGTGCCGCCGAAGAAATCGTGGATATAGCAGTCTACGCCGCCACCGAAGAGGTTTACAAAGGTTGTCTTATCCTTGATTGATACTGTAAGTCCGTTAAGTACTACGTTTGAAAGACCTCTGAATGCAAGCATTCCGGCAAGTGTTGTGATGAAGGGAGGTATTCTTACGTAAGCAATCCAGAAAGCCTGGAAAGCACCGATTGCAATACCGATTGCAAACATTACTGCAATTGCAGCATACATGTTCCAGTGGTGATTCATCATAAGTACTGCACCGACAGCACCGACGAAACATACAACCGAACCAACGGAAAGGTCGATGTTACCACCTGTTAAGATACAGAGCAACATACCCGTTGCAAGCACGAATACATATGCATTCTGTGAAATCAAGCTACTGATGTTCATGGGTGCAAGGATTGAACCCTGCGTCATTGTTGTAAAGAAGATAACGACCAAGATCAAAACAATAATCATGGCATACTTTTTTACAAAAGTAATTGTGTCGCCTCTTCTTGCGTTTGTCTTTTCCATTTCTGTCCTCCTTAAGCTGTCCTTACGATGTGGGACATGATTTTTTCCTGAGTCGCGTCTTTTCCGTCAAGTTCCGCTACTATTTTTCCTTCGTTCATGACGTATATTCTGTCACACATGCCAAGTATTTCAGGCATTTCCGAAGAAATCATGATAACCGACTTTCCTTCAGCAACCAATTGATTCATGATGCAATAGATTTCGTATTTGGCACCTACGTCGATACCTCTTGTAGGTTCGTCAAGAATCAAAACATCAGGATCGGCAAACATCCATTTTGCCAAGAGAACTTTCTGCTGGTTACCACCGCTTAAGTTACCCACGTTTTGTTCAACCGTAGGACACTTGGTGTTTAACTTTTCCTTGTATTCAACAGCAACACCGTATTCTCTGTCTTTATCGATAACACCCCTATTGCTGACACCTTCAAGGTTTGCAATTGTTGTGTTTATCTTAATAGGATTTGATAAAATCAATCCGTTTCCTTTTCTGTCTTCTGTAACATATGCAAGCTTATGTTTGATAGCCTGCTGTGCGTTATGAAGATGTACGGGCTTTCCGTCGAGAATGAGTTCTCCGCTTATATTTGTGCCGTAGCTCTTTCCGAATAAGCTCATGGCAAGCTCTGTTCTTCCTGCTCCCATAAGTCCGGAAATACCTACGATTTCGCCTTTTCTTACGTTTATGCTTACATCGTCAACAACCTTCTTTTCGGTGTAAAGAGGATGATAAACCGTCCAGTTTTTGACTTCCATCTTAATATCACCGATGTTACTTTCTCTCTTAGGAAAACGGTCTTCGATTTCTCGACCAACCATTCCCTTAATGATTCTGTTCTCAGAAAGGTCATCTTTGTTTTTATCAAGAGTTTCGATTGTTGAACCGTCTCTTAAAACCGTTACTTTATCAGCTACGTAAGATACTTCGTTTAGTTTATGAGAAATAAGGATAGATGTCATTCCTTCGCTCTTAAACTTTAAAAGAAGATCAAGCAAAGCCTTTGTGTCTTCCTCGTTAAGAGATGCTGTAGGCTCATCCAAAATAAGAAGCTTTGCATTTTTTGCAAGCGCCTTGGCTATTTCTACAAGCTGCTGTTTACCTACACCTATATCTTTAATTAACGTCTGCGGATTTTCTTTAAGACCTACCATCTTAAGGTACTTAGCCGCAAGCTCATTTGTTTCATTCCAATCAATTTTGTATTTACTTCCGCGTTCATTACCAAGAAACATGTTCTCAGCAATTGACATATAAGGAATCAACGCCAATTCCTGGTGAATGATAACGATTCCTTTACTTTCGCTGTCTTTAATTACATTAAAATGGCAAACCTCACCATTATAAACAATATCTCCTTCATACGTGCCAAACGGATAAATCCCGCTAAGCACATTCATAAGGGTAGACTTCCCTGCGCCATTTTCTCCGACAAGAGCGTGAATCTCACCCTCTTCTACCTGAAAATTTACATTATCGAGTGCTTTTACACCGGGAAAAGTTTTGGTTATATTCTTCATTTCAAGTAATACGTTAGCCAACTTAATCCCTCCCTATATCTTTCTTAAAAACAGCAGGCGGGGGAAAACCCGCCTGCCATAAAGTTTTAACGATTACTGAAGATCACTTTCTTTGTAGTAACCAGAATCAATAAGTCTTTCCTTATAGTTGTTTACGTCTGCAAATACAGGCTCGCAAAGGTATGAAGGAATGATACCTGTTCCGTTGTCGTATGTCTTTGTATCGTTAATGGGAGCTTCTGTTCCCTTCATGATAGCGTCAACCATTTCTACGGTCTTAGCTGCAAGAGTACGTGTATCCTTAAAGATAGACATTGACTGCTTGCCCTTAATCATATTCTTAACGTTTGCGATATCACAGTCCTGACCTGTAATGATGGGCCAATTGTCGTGTGTACCTTCGTAGTTAGCTTCGAGTGAGTTTGTAACACCCATAGCTGTTGAGTCGTTTGATGCCATAACTGCATCAAGCTGTGTGCCGTCAGAGTAGTTCTTTGCGATGATTGCATCGAATCTTGACTGAGCGTTTTCTGTTGACCAACCTGCTGTTGCAACAGTAGCGAAGTCTGTCTGACCTGACTTAACAACGAGCTGTCCGTTGTCGATGTACTTCTGAAGAACGTCCATTGCTCCACCAAAGAAGAAACGAGCGTTGTTGTCACCGGGGTCACCTGTGATAAGTTCGATATTGAAGGGGCCCTTGCCATCCTTAAGACCGAGCTGTTCTTCGATGTATTCGCCCTGCTTTGTTCCTACCATGTAGTTATCGAATGTAGCATAGTAAGTAACTGCATCAGAGTTCATGATCAAACGGTCATAAGCTATAACCTTAACGCCTTTTTCTTTAGCCTGAGCTAAAACGGTTCCGAGTGAATCACCTTCGATAGAAGCGATAACCAAAACCTTACATCCTGATGAGATCATGTTCTCAATCTGAGAAACCTGTGTAGCGATATCGTTTGAAGCGTACTGAAGGTCAACTGTGTAGCCGGCCTTTTCAAGCTGTTCCTTCATGTTAGCGCCATCCTGATTCCATCTCTGTAAATCTTTAGTAGGCATTGCAACACCAACTTTGTTGGCGCTTCCGCCGGCGCCGCATCCGGTAAGCATAGCTGCTACCATAACGACTGCAAGGATTAAACTTAAAAGTTTTTTCATTTTAATTCCTCCCAAAATATTTAGTTTTTTGATACACCTAAATGCTACCATAATTAACTGGTAATTAATTTTTAGCTCTCTTGACTATTTTTCCAAAAAATATTGCTATAAAAAAAGAACCGTGTAATTTTTTGTCATCACACGATTCTTTAAACAATTTTTTACTATCCTACTTTGGCATCTTTTCGGGAACGTTTAAATAAACTTCTTCCTTTAAATGAAAACCGCTTCCTATAATTACATCGTTTATATTTTCTTTTGTAACGGGAGTGGGCTTTAATCCGATATATGGAATAACATATTTTCCGTCACTTATAGATGTAACGTCGTCGCCCTCCAAGGTTTTCCCGTTTGCAAGATCAATCGCACATTCAGCCGCTCTTTTTGCAAGCTTTTCAACAGGCTTATAAACCGTCATTGTCTGGGTGCCTTCCACTATTCTCTGGCAGGCTTCCAAATCTGCATCCTGGCCTACAACTTCTATTTCTCCCGCCATTCTTTTTTCAGCCAAAGCTCTTATAACCTGTCCCGCAAGGTTATCGTTTCCGCACATGATTGCGTCAATGTTAGAGACAACATCGGGATTATTGTAAATGTATTCTGCAGCAAACTCTGCTCTCCAGCCGTCGCAATGCATAGAATCAACAATCGTCATGTTCTTTCTGTTACATACGGCTTCAAACCCTGTTTCTACAAGTGGAACATTGTTGTCTAGAGGTGAACCTCCAAGCATTAGCACTCTTTTTCCGTCGGGATTATTTGCCGCAAGTGCTTCGCCCATCAGATTTCCAACCATTTCATTATCAAAGGTAATGTATAAATCTGCATTTGAATTTGTAACAAGTCTGTCGTAGGCAATTATCTTTATTCCTTCATCCTTAGCTTTATCCACAACGTCCTTTAAAGAATCGGAATCTATACACACAATTACGATTACATCCACACCTTTTTTAACAAAATATTCTATTTGCTCAATCTGCTTATCCACATCACCGTTTGCGTTTTGCACATTAACGGTGGCCCCAAGCTCTTTTGCGGTAGACACAAATACGTCTCTGTCTCTTTGCCATCTTTCTATAACAAAAGAGTCAAAGCTCATGCCTATCTCAATTTTATCGTTTTCATCCGCAGGCTTTTGCTGTTCGTTTCCTCTTTTTGAGCCACACCCTGTAATCAGGCACAGTATGAGGATAAATATAAGTAACCTCCCTTTTTTCACTTACTTACCCTCCCTGTATTCTGTAGGCGTCACGCCTACGTTCTTTCTGAATGATTTACTAAAATAGTTAGGATCCGAATATCCGCACATGGTGCATATTTCTTTCATTGAATATTGCGTTGTGTTTAAAAGGTCTTTTGCCTTTTCGATCCTAAGCTTTGTAAGATAATCGATAAAGTTTTCTTTTGTATTTTCTTTAAAGATTCTGCTTAAGTAATAAGAACTTATATTTACCGCCATCGAAACATCATCAAGCGTTATGCTCTTAGTGTAATTTGCTTCAATATAATCTTTTGCAGCTTTTATAACATCATTTGAGCTTTCAACCTTTTTATTAAGTACATTTACGCAGGAAAATTCAATCTTATCTTTAAACCAGTCCCAAAGACTTTCCATGTCCGTAAGCTTCATTATTTCCGGAAGATACTCATGTCTGTCTTCAAACCTGTATGTCATGCCTCCGCTCTCATAAGCAATAGACTCAGCTCTTAAAGCAAATTCTAAAGCCTTAAGCCTTGCATCCATAAAGTCTCTTTGGCCCATCCAGTTAAAGTATTCCTTACCTGTACTTAAAGCCGCCTCCACTCTTCCTTTTTCTATTTCTTCAAAGAACTTTCTTTCCAGTTCAATAGGATAGTCTCCTGAATATCCGCATCCTATGGGAAGATCGTCTGCGTGAGCTACTGAGTTTGTGGTAATGATTAAAGCATTTATTGCTTCTCTGTAGGAGCTTTCCATGTTTTCAAGCTTTGTTACTCTTCCTATTCCTATTCTGAAAGCAATATCCGTTTTTTCATTTAGTTTATGCACAAAGTCTCTTGCCTTAGAAATAACCGATTCTCTCTGAGAATACGTCATTTCTTCATCTTCAAAGGGCACCAAAACCGCAATTTTATTTCCCATAACAGAGCCGACCATAGCATCAAAGTATAGCTTTAAATACTCTCTTATGTCTTTATATTCTCTCTGAATTCGCACACTTGAACCAACGGCGTTTGTCATATGATTTCCTTCTTTTTCATCACCAAAGACAATTGCCATCATGTATGCATTTTCTGTTTTTATATCAAGCATTGCTTTATAGTTTTGAACATCTTCTTCAAAATGCTCATGGAACAATAAATCATAGATAAAACCGTTTTCCAATATAGGTACAACCGTTTCAAGTTTTTCTTTAACCAGCAAATCATTTGAGCGCCTGGTTTTTTCTTCTGAAACAATAGCCATGGCCTTTTTAAGCGCGGCTATCATCTTGTTTTTTTCCATAGGTTTTGTCAAATATTCGATGGCTCCAAGCTTGATTGCTTCCTGAGCATAGTCAAACTTATCGTAGGCAGACATGACGATAAAAATAACATTGTCGTTTGACTTTCTGATTTCTCGCATGGCATCTATACCGTTTATTCCCGGCATCTGAATATCCATAATGGCAATGTCCGGTCTAAACTGCTCTGCAAGCTCTATTACGTTTCGACCTGTTTTTGCATATTCAATTCTGCACTCGTCTTGAAATTCTTTTTGTATTAAGAATTTCAAAGAATCGATTACGATTCCCTCGTCGTCTGCGAGCATTATCTTATACATCGTCTGTCTCCTTGATATCTAGATATATTCTAAACTTTGAGCCTTTGTTTTCGCCTTCGCTCTCAACGCTCATTACATCTTCGCTTCCCACAAAGAGTTTAAGCCGTGCCATAACGTTATCCATTCCGATTCCGTTTGATGATTTCTTTGAAGAGCTTATAGGTGTACCGTTCATAAGGTGCTCGATGGTTTCTTTGTCCATGCCTATTCCGTTATCTTCTATACATATGCACGCAACATCATCAAGCCTGTAAACGCTCATTTTAATCTTACCTTCGCCCATCATGTCTCTGATTCCGTGGTTTACACAATTTTCAATTATGGGCTGCAAAATCATGGCAGGCATAGGCACATTTAAAAGTGAAGAATCTATTTCCTTTTCATAATGGATTTCGCCCGAAAAACGAACATTTAATATGTATATGTAGTTATCTACAAGTTCAAGCTCTTCTCCGATAGTAACGGTCTTTTCGCCCTTCTTAACGTTGTATCTGAAAAACTCTGCCATAACCTGCACGTATTCATAGGTCCTGTCTGCCCCTTCCATCATGGCAAGCTGGGCCCCGGCGTTAAGGGTGTTAAAAAGAAAATGAGGATTGATCTGAGCTTGAAGGTATTTTAACTGGGCATCTTTAAGGTGAGCTTCCATCTTAAGTTCTTTTTCTTTTAAAGCTCTTTCCGTTTCGGCGCTTTTACGCATCTTTTCGATGTAATCCTGGATGCTTACCACCATTTTGTTAAATGCCTTTGTAACAACGCCGATTTCGTCTTCTGCTTCAACGGGCAAAGAAGCTATCTGGAAGTTTCCTTTTGCTACTTCATCCGCTACTCCTTTTAGATTTCTTAAAGGACGGATAAGCTGCTCTGTAAGCTTTAAAATCAAAAGAGCGTTTGCAAAAATAACTACAATCATTATGAGGTTTCCGGCTGTTTCAAATCTTTTAAAGGATGTCACTAAGCCTCGGTAGTTTTCTGAGTTTTCTTTAAACTGCTCATTGTTTAAGCTGTAAATGTATGTGTTTATATAGCCGTATAGCTTGGAAGCTTCATCGTATCTTTCTCTGTATTTTTCGACATTTCTTCCTCGCTTTGCTTCAATGGTCTGTTCTACTTCATTTAAATAAATGTAGGACATGTTCTTTATAGAGCGTTGCATTCTGTCTAAGGCTTTTTCTGACACACTGCTGTCTAGGTCTTCCACCTTCTCTTCGAATTCTTGCGCGCTCTTATAATAGTCTTCCAAAGCATCACTGGTTTTAGTGTTTAAAAACTCAGTCATGTTATCCTGAACAGCTTTAATTGAAGAAGATAACTCATTTAACTCTAAGTTTGCTCTGTAAACGGTATCGATTTTGTCTGCCATGCTGTTTATGGAAAAAAGCAAGACTATATTAATCATAAACACAAGCAGGTTTACAGAGAGGGTAATTCCCATCATTTTTACCTGAAGAGGAAGATTACGGAGCTTTGTCTTCATTTTCTTCCTCCTCTCTGTAGGTGGATACGTTTGAGCTGTTTATAACCGAAACGTCCGCCACAAAGTATTGGCTTGTATTTCCAAATTCCCAATATTCACTTAAAGCGTCTATGCAATACTCTCCCATCTGATTTGCATCGATAGAAATGGTTGCATAGATTACGTTTCTCTCGATTCCTTTTATGATAGCTTCGGAATCATAGTATCCTAAGATATTTACAAGTCCTACATTGTTATATTCAACTACTGTCTGATAGACACTCGTTGTATCGATTTCATTTAAACAAACCACTATATCGGGAAGGTCGTTTCTGTTTTCAATAAACATATTTCTTACAGATTCTTCCACAGAAAAGTTACTCGACTCATCCACCAAAAACATCGACATTTCAATAGGTTTTACAATGACTTTTGATGCATTTTCTATCGTTTCCTGCATTGCCGAAAATAAAATGTTTTGGCCAAGATCGTCTGCATTTGCATCAACCAGCACCACAACCTTAATGCTTTCATCGGGGAAAGGCTTTGAAGTAGCCATTGAAAGCACAAGCTTTCCATATTCACTGCCAAGCTCATAATTTGAAATGCCCACAAAGCTTATTCTTTCGGATTTCCTGTTATCTGTATTTAGAGTAACCACAGGAATTCCCATTTCATATGCTTTATGAATGGCTTCTGTCATTTCTTCGCTTTCATTTGCTTCAACAATTATTCCGTCAACGCCCGAAGCAATGGCTATTTCCATAAGTTCCGTTTCAGAATACTCTTTAGATAAGTTTTCTGAAATCATATCAACATATGCGTTTTTTTCTTTTCCCGCTTCAAAAGTTGACTTATATAGAGACTGCCAAAAAGACGACTTCGAATCCGTCGAAATCATCGCATAGTATTTATCGTAACTTTCTTTTTGTTCTGTTTCTCTGAGGGTTTTACTGTATGAAATAAAGAAAAATATAAGTAAACCGGTAAGGCACACAAGTACCCCGGTTATCGCCCAGATGATTATAGAATTCAAGTAACCCCTTACTTTTTTCATCTATACCCCCGCGTTTACGGTATGACACTATTATAAAAAGGTTCATAAATATGTGCAAGATTGGGTTTTTGCTAACATGGTGCGTTGTGCTTATCTTGCATACTATGCTATAATTTTTGCTGAATTATATGCTAATTGAAAGGATAACCTTAAGTATCTTATGAAAATAAAAGAGAAAAAAGAAACACTTAATTTCTTTAAAAAGCCGTCCAAAGATTTCTTATCAAAAGTATTATCCGATACCTTTGTGAAGGATAAAACATTTATCTATACTCTTATTACTACTTTGGCGACCTGCTTTATTTGCTATTTCTATGAAATGATTCATGGGCTAGGCTGTCCCGACACTCTCTGTGAAGGATTAAGAACTTACAGGAATGCGGATTTTTCCACATCTCAGGCCCGCTGGATGCTTCGCTTTATAAATGAGTTCTTTGGAAAGAATGTAATTATTCCTACCATTACGGTGATTTCTTATTGCCTCATGATCGGTGTGAGCGCCTTTATAATATGCCGTATGATGCGAATAAACAAAGCCTCATATGTAGTTATTATTACAGCTACTATGGTAAGCTTCCCGATTATTCTTCATCAGTTTGCTTACCTGTACATGGCTTTGGCATATTCATTTTCATTTTTAATGGTGGTATGTGCTTCTTACCTTACAAGAACCCATAAAATCATCTTTTTTGCTGTAAGCATTATTTTTCACCTAATGATGATGGGCTCTTATCAGTCTTATATCGGAGCCGCAACCGCACTTGCAATCGTCATGTTTATCTTTGATTTAATTGACACCGATTCCATAAAGAAGGCCTTTATCAATTTAGGACTTGCAGCCGCATCCCTTGCAGGCGGAGCCTTGATAAATATGCCTTTTTCAAGGTTTATGATGAATCACTATCACACAGGAATGGATGAAAGAGTAAGCGCTTTTTCAATTGCTCCGATTTTTGAAAACTTAGGTTTTTCTCTTAAGTTTTCTTATGTATGGTTTTTCTCTTACTTTAATAATGAAATTCTTTCAAGAAATCGTTTTTACTTTATCTTCTTCTTAGCATTAATTTTACTTGCAATTTCAATAATAGTAGGTAAGATTTTAAAGAAACAATACGGCGTTGCAGCTTTGATTCTTTTAGGATTCTTGCTTCTTCCTATCGGAATGAATTTCTTACTTGTTTTAATGCCAAGTAACGGAATGAGAGATATTTTAAGATATCAATATGTACTTATCTTTCCTTTACTTATCATGCTTCATGATAAGCTTGACGGACTTTTATATACGAGTATCCTTAAAGTTTTGTCCCATGCCGCCATTGCATTTATCCTTATTGCAAATGTGATTTCTGCAAACTCGACCGCTCTTATGTACAAATACTCTTATGAAGATGCCATTAATCAGGCAAACTTCATGATGAATAAGGTATATGATTTAGAAGATTATGTTGCAAATGAAACACCTATTATTCTTACAGGCCCCATTTCATACAGCGCCCTTCAGGATAAGTATCCTAAGATTTTTAGATATGCCGAAGTTGAAGGCGGTCCTGTTTTCTGGAACGACTTTTACGGAATGAATATTTGCAGGTATCAGTTCTTCCAGGATTTTATAGGAGTTAATCCACAGTATATTACAAGAGAAGATTTCTCGGTTGTAGATAGTGAAGAATTTAAAGAAATGCCTGTGTGGCCGCTGACCGGCTCTGTAAAGATGATTGACGGAAAGGTCGTTATAAAAACATCCGACAATCCTCCCGAATATTAAAGTAAAAATAAAACCCGTGGATTTAAAATCCACGGGTTATTTTTTATTCTTATTACTTTAAGAATTCTTTTACGTCAGCGTATACACCTTTGCCGTCAAGCTTATACTTTTCAACAAGTGCTGCAGCGGATCCGGATTCACCGAAGATATCCTGCATACCAAGCTTCTTTACAGGTGTAGGAAGCTTTTCGCTTAAAACATCACATACGGCACTGCCAAGACCACCGATAACGGAATGTTCTTCAACAGTTACAACCTTACCTGTCTTCTTAGCGCTCTTTAAGATAATGTCTTCATCAAGAGGCTTGATGGTGCAGATGTTGATTACTTCTGCATCGATTCCGTCTGCTTTAAGCATTTCAGCAGCTGTTAATGCTGAATCTACGCAAATACCTGTAGCAACGATAGTAACGTCTTTACCTTCTCTTACTACAGAACCTTTACCGATTTCAAACTTGTAATCGGGACGATCGTTAATAACCGGCACAGCCGCACGTCCGAAACGGATGTATACAGGGCCTTCATATTCGATTGCCGCTCTTACGCAAGCCTTAGCTTCGATATCATCGGAAGGGCACATAACTACCATTCCGGGAATTGTTCTCATTAATGCCAAGTCTTCGTTACACTGGTGTGTGGCACCGTCTTCACCAACGGTGATACCTGCATGTGTTGCACCGATCTTAACATTTAAATGAGGATATCCAACTGAGTTTCTAACCTGTTCGTATGCACGACCTGCCGCAAACATCGCAAAGGATGAAGCAAAAGGAATAAGTCCTGTTGTAGCAAGTCCTGCTGCTATACCGATCATGTTACATTCTGCGATACCGCAGTCAATGTGTCTGTCGGGAAATGCCTTTTTAAATACGCCTGTCTTTGTGGCAGCTGCAAGGTCCGCATCCAATACTACAAGATTGGGATATTCGGCACCGAGTTCTTTTAAAGCATTTCCGTAGCTTTCTCTGGTAGCGATTTTAACTACTTCTGACATAATGCTTCACCTACTTTCTCAAGATCTGCCATTGCGATTGCATATTCTTCATCATTGGGAGCCTTACCGTGCCATCCGCAAGAATTTTCCATGAAGGAAACTCCTTTACCCTTTGTGGAATGCGCAATGATAACTGTGGGCTGTCCCTTTGTTTCT
>JAEEGH010026764.1_pt1 | contig 11470 bp, 10 predicted proteins | sample 9134181 | NCBI WGS metagenome assembly JAEEGH01 (sample SAMN16246544, study PRJNA631951) | gut metagenome | biome: gut microbiome; feature: rumen; material: DP-attached | host: Bos | place: Iran: Karaj | collected 2018-10 | reverse complement strand
AGGCTGAAGTTCTACCATTGAACTACACTCGCATATGGCACTTTCAGTTAAGTGCCTATGTATATTACACTAAGGTTTAAAAATAATCAACTAAGAATTTTAGTTAGGCATTGTGCCTGTAAGATAAGTCTCGGAAACGTAGAATCCGTCCTGTGTCTTGTACCAGCCGCCGCTTGCCTTGGCAACAACTGTAACAGCCTGACCTCTTGTAAGAGTGCCAATCTTCTCATAGCCCGTGCCGGGTCCCTTTCTGACATTAAGGAACTCGCCTTTTGTAACGTTAGCATAGTATGTCGCAGGTGACTCAAGTTGTGTCTCGGTCCATGTAATTTCTTCGTTGTTTGTAAGAGGACCTGAATATTCGGGAAGTGTTGTTGTCGGAATAGTAGTAGTGGTGGTGGTGGTCTGTTCAGAAGATTCAAGTGTTGATTCCGTAGGCTTTGTCTTCTTGCAGGCAGCAAGACCCATAGCCAAAACGGCAACCATCATTCCAGCAATAAGCGCGGTTGTAAATCTCTTTCTGTTCACAATTATCACCTCCGCATAATCGTATACCTTATTATTACATACTTTGCAAATAAATTTATGGAAATTTTGTTACAAGTTAAGAGAAATTTATTTTCGGGAAATCTTACATGTCATCTTCCAGCATATAAAACGCTTCGTGATCCCTGTATCTTCCATTGATGTGCATGTAGGAGTTTCTCTTCCCTTCATAGTGAAAGCCAACCCTTTTCACAAGGTTCAGCGAAGGCTCGTTCTCAGGAACGATGAAAGCCTCGATCCTGTGCATCTTATACTCGTCGAAAACAAAGGCCATCGCGCTCTTCAGGGCCTCAGTCATGTAACCCTTGCCGGTATGGTCCTTATCCAGATGGTATCCGCACGCACATGACATCATGCCGCCGTATGCGAAATTAAAAAACGATACACGGCCGATGATCTTATTGTCGTCCTTAAGAGTGATCCACAAAGGCACAAGACTGCCTTCAAGAAATGAATTGCAGTCATATGCCAGATATTTCTTTTGTGTTGAAACGGTAAAGTAATCGTCAGTATGAGTCTGTGAAAACTGCTTGTGAAAATCCCTGTTATTCTGAAGATACTCAGCAACCCTTGCAGCTTCACTCTTGCGCAGTACGGCGAGCCTTAAGTTATCAGTATCAAGGGCGAGCATTTCACATCTCGCCCTGTTAGAAGATACACTGTAACCCGGTCTGGACATCAGCACCTTATTAAACCTGCTGTCTTACTCTTCGTCATCGTCGTCTTCGCCGTCTTCTGCATAAGAATCTTCAGTGGATTCGGTCTCTTCACCTGCAGGTTCTGTCGTCTCCGTATCGATCTGGGCTGAAGGTTCCGATAAAAGAAGTTCTCTTGCATAAAGTCCGGCATCCGAAAGAAGTCCGTCAGGCCAGTGTCCGCCGTACTTCTGGGCATCAGTATAATTCTCTGCATTTAAGAGCAACGCATTTGTATCATTATCAATATCACTTCCGATACCGACACTGCACCAGGAGATACCGTTTGCCTCAAGGAACAGAGCCCACTTCTCGCTCTCATTTCTGAATATTCCGCCCTTAAGGTATTCTGTGCAGAAACTCCATTCTGTTATGAAAACGCAGGCTTCTTCATCAAGTAAAAGGCTGATATTGTCTCTCATTTCCTGCTTATTGGAACCAGAGAAAACACGGCATCCGTAGATGATGTTTTCGAATTCGAGCAAAGATTCGGATACGGCATTTATATCAAGACCGTTATTCGGAACGCCGACAATTACGATGCAGTCAGGATTGTTCTCTCTTACGGCATTGATAACATCCGTAGCGAAAGGCTTGATCATGTCTTCCCACTCATTCGGAACTTCATCGGAATCCTCATCCGGTTCCTCATAGAAAAGCGGATAATTATTTACCTCATAAATGAGGTTGGGAGAATCAGAATAAATGGCAGAAAGTCTCGTAAAGAAATCAACACAAGCTTCCTTAGTTTCCTCGGCATCCTCATAGTAAGCTACATTCCAGTCAACGATAACGTAGATACCCTGATCGATGCAAAGATCACATATCTTGCAGACCATGTCGAAATACTTGTCAGGGTCCTTCAGATATCCTTCGATATCCTTATCACCTGTAAGTGCAATCCTGAGAACATCACAGCCCCAGTCTTCAGCAAGTGTCTTAACAACTTCTTCCGTGAAAAAACCTTCGCAGTTCTGAATGCCGAAAGTACTCATTCCCTTAAGAACAACTTCCTCGCCTTCACTGTTTACGATCTTTGTACCGCTTACGCTTAATGTGCCTTCATTCTCAACAATGCTGTCAGTTACAACGGCAACACTTGAAGGTTCTGTTGCTTCAGGAGGAAGTGTGGGTTCTGTTTCTGTAGGTTCTGTTTCTACAGTAGTCTCTGTTGCGGTTGTAATGGACGGCAATGTTTCAGGGCCAAGATTGGTCGTACAGGAACAGAGCAAAACAGCTCCCGTAAGCCCTAAAACAGTTATTCCGCGCAAAAGTTTATTCATCTCAATATTCCTCACAAAATCAATCAAAGACAGTAAAAATTCGAGTCGTTTTTAAATACTTTGACTATATAATCAGAAGTATTATAGAGCAAAGCAAACAAAAAACTAACAGCACTTTATAATAATTTGTTAAGAGTGATGTTTTTTTGATACTTTTACTCTATAATATTGTTAAGAATAAACGATATCGGGAGTCGTAGAGTTATGGGACGCACAGACGCTATCAAAGAAAAAATCCTTAAACTCGGTTCGAAGCAGAAACTTGGTGCTTTGCTCAAGTATGCTGACAATGCAGAAGACGATGTCCGTATGACTGTAGCAATGGCTATGGGCATGATCCCGAATTACGAATCAGGAATGGCTCTCATTCCCCTTCTCCGTGACTCCTCACCGATGGTCAGAGCTGCTGCCGCTACAGCTGCTGCAGACATCCACGCTAAGCATTGCGAAGAGTATGTAAAGAAGCTCGCTTTCGCTGATTCAGATCCTAACGTAAGAATGGTTGCAAAACAGGCTTTCGATAAGCTCAAGGACAGCGTAGTCTGACAAAGCATAACAATTGAATTCCTAATGGCTGTCTCAATGAGGCAGCCTTTTTTGTACATGAACGTGAGACTTACAACAGATAAAAAAATAGTCTGAACTTGAACTATACGCCAAGTTCAGACTACTCGATAAATCTTTTAGTAATTATCTTTACTCTTCAATAGCTACGATGTGATCTGCATCCTTGAAGATGTGCTTTTCAGGGATGACTCCTCTTACTCTTGAGAGAGGATATACTCTTGAGCCTCTTCCGATTACCGTACCGGGGTTAAGAACGCTCTGGCAGCCTACTTCAACGTTGTCGCCAACGATAGCTGCAAACTTCTTAAGGCCTGTCTCGATTACTTCGTCACCGTTCTTAACACAAACGAGTGTCTTGTCAGACTTTACGTTTGATGTGATCGCGCCGGCGCCGAGATGTGACTTGAATCCGAGGATGGAGTCACCTACATAGTTATAGTGAGGAACCTGAACGTTATCACTGATGATTACGTTCTTGAGCTCTGTTGAGTTACCGATAACGCACTTGCTGCCGATAAGGGCACTGCCTCTGATGAATGCGCACTGACGGACTTCAGTCTCAGGTCCGATGATGCAGGGACCTGCAATGTATGCTGAATCGAATACCTTGGCACTCTTTGCGATCCAGATGCCTTCACCCTTGTTCTCATAAACTTCAGGATCAAGTGTGGGACCTAAAGCGAGGATGAATTCCTTGATGAGAGGAAGTGCTTCCCAGGGATATTTCTTGTCTTCAAGGATCGGAGCTGCAAGTGTGTGTGTCAAATCGATAAGATCTTTTGTTTCTAACATGTTTTATATCCTTTCTGTCCTAATATTGTATGGACAATAGAATCCGTTAGTTGGAAGAATATACCGTTACGGATATAGTCTCCGGCAGCTGACGCTCGACACGGAAATAGATGTTTCCGTCAGCGCTCGATACATTGATCGGAAGTTCTACGACACCCATATCACCTTCTGAGATCTCAGAGTAATCGATAGATACGACGATATCGTCAACTGTAAGCTTGTTAATGGTTCCTGCACGTCCTACGATCTCAAGATCAACGGACTTGATCGGATAGGAAACTTCGGCATTATCGGGAAGATTCTGGTACTGGCTGATCGGAACCGTAATATTTCTTGTAACAACAGGGTTGTTGATAACCTGGATATATACCCACAGGAAGAGAGACATAAAGAACGAGAGGACAATGAAAATAATCCTTGTAGGCGTACCGACTCTATGGGAATTGGATGTCTGATCTGCGTCTTTTGTTCTGATAGTGATGGGAACTGAGCTCTCACCTGCTACCTCAACCTGGGTTGTGGGAACTGATGTGGCAGAAGCAGCTGCAGCAGCCTTTGTTTTAGCAACCTTGCCGACATCTTCCTGGCTCAATACTTCCGTGTCAACATCATTCTTCTTGCCACGGAACTTGTCGATGATCTTATCGATAAATGTCTTCTGCTCACCGCCGTATTCCTTAAGACCAAGGAGATATGAGAGGTTAGCCTCAAGCTCTCTTGTGGACCGCATCTCGAAAAGTCTGCCGTTAACAGCAATGGAGGTCTTGCCTCTTTCCTCAGATACGACAACTGCAACAGTATCACCCATCTCGCTTGCGCCGACTGCGGCTCTGTGACGTGTTCCTGCACGCTCAAGCGAATGCATAGTAACTGACAGCGGAACATGGCATCTTGCAGCGATTATCCTGCCGTCTCTGATAAGAAGGCCGCCGTCGTGCATGGGTGAACCTTTATAGAAAATGCTCTGCAATACAGAGTTAGTAACCTCGGAATCGAATGTGACTACATTCTCTTGTGAAAGGAGCTCATCAAGTCTGGTGTGTCTCTCGATGAGGATAAGTGCACCCGTATAAGTTCTGGACATCTCTTTGCATGCTGCGCTTATCTCTTTGATAAAAGAATTGAGTTCATCCTTTGTCATGATGGACTCGCTGTGCCTGAAAGGATTGGCTGCATTGGATGTACGAAGACCAACTGTTTCCAAGGCTCTTCTGAGCTCAGGCTGGAAGAGAACTACGAACAGGATCGCAACGATGTAAAGAAGTCTGTTAAACAGGAATCCGACCATGTCGAGTCCGACAACGCCGCAGAAAGCAACGAACATAAGGATAAGAACGATACCCTTGATGAGCTGCCAGGCTCTGGTCTGTCTGATGAACATCAGGAGCGTATAGAAAAGGAAAGTTACAAGCGCGATATCGATTGCATAACGGATAAAATCCCAGACGCTTCCAAAGAAGAGCGTGCCTTTATCGAGGCTGTTAAAAAGCTCTCCCAAGAATTCGAATATCTGAGTGATGATAGATGTGTTGGACATCGACCGGTCCTTCTTCCCTAACGCTTATCTTATTTAGTATAACATAAGGGACAAAAATCAATGTCGGTAAATTTGCATTATCGGCATTAAGTTCCTGAGGTTTCTGAAGACTCAGTAGTCTCTGTATAGTAAGTCTGTCTGGTCTGTTCGGCTCTGAACGCATCGTATTCAGAAGGCGTCATACCCTTGTCGGAACCCTTAAGAAGAGCTTCGCAAATAATGAAAGCCACGCAGTTGATCCTTATCTGGAGTCTGTCGCCGCTGCAGTCGATCTCGCCGTCGCCGTCACGGTCGTAGTCCTCTTCAACGAGAACGGAATCCAAAAAAGCCGTACTGTCGGCAGGCGTTCTTCTGATGTTTCCGCCGTAATCCTGAAGACTCAGGTTCTTGGTCTCTTTCATCTGGTCATAATTCGCGAAGTTATATTCATAACTCTCAAAATAAACAACAGGGATCATGCGGTCATCGAAAACCTTGAAATCCGAGACTGTCTTCGGCATTTCCTTGAAGATATCATTGACGCCGTCTTCGTCAACATCGACCTTAATGCCTGATTCGTTGTAATAGAGGTCGAATCCGTAATTCGTATAAAGAGTATTGGAGAAACAGACGTCGTATGCCTGGTAGAGCTTTCTTCTCATCTCATATCTTCTTGTGGAAATAAGTGACTTATAACCGGAAGATGCATATACTTTGTCGCCTGCGTAAAGACTGTCGACATCGTACATAACGTCAATGCTGTGCTGCTCTTCATATGAAAGGGACTGATAGAAAGCTTCCGCACCGCTGAAATTATCAGTACCTGCACCGAAGAAAACGAACCAGACGTCGAATCCGACATCTTTGTAATCCTTAAAAGCCTTAAGCGCAGTCAGGACACATGCAGTTCCGGACGCGTTGTCGGAGATGCCGTCATATCTGAATTCGGGTTCTGTCTCCTCAGTCTCATCCTCATCGTCGTATTCTTCGTCATCGTAATCTTCGTCGTAATCCTCATCGTCATACTCTTCTTCATCTTCTTCGTCAGGTCTGTATTCGGAATAAAGATCTGCGTCATAATGAGTACCGATGATCGCTACTCTGTGTTCAAGTGCGAATGAACCGTCGTCCTGGGCACAGTAAAATCCGGTACCCTCAACTCTGACAATGTAGTTTGCGGATGTGCCGCCTGAACCCTGGAAGCTCTGGACTTCGGGTGTATATCCGAGTTCCTTTATCTTTTCCTCAATATAAGCACCGGTCTGTGACTCTCCGGCAGAATAAGCGCGTCTGTCAGGAAATTTAGATGCAATCTCCCTGGCGATGTCAGAACCGTATGTGCCGTAATCTGCAGGCTTTCCATCACCTTTGTTCTTGTTCTTACAAGAAGTCAGGAGCAAAGGCTGTGCCATTAATGTGACACAGGTAGCTGCGGCTATTACTTTTTTGATCAAATCACTTTTCATAACTTGCGTATTATACCCTAAACTTCATCTTCATTTGAGGCAATCGGTGAAGAGACGGCCGTAATCTTCTTAAGTCTGTCTTCAAGGATCGTCAAAGCCTCGTCTGTTGAGGGATTTTTAATGGCCCAGCTTCCCTTGCCGTCCTTTTCCTCATAGCAGACCAGGGACCTGTCCGTGCCTGAGCCTTTACGGTATGAATCCTTAAGTGAATTCATGATGGCGTTAAAGCTTACTCCCTTAAGTTCCGTGGGGAGCCCGAGCTTGATATAGATTGCGGAAAGGGCCGTTCTGGCTTTGTCCGGCACGGTCGCGAAAAGACTTAATGCCAGAGCCTCACCCTCCGAATAGTTCATGAACCTGAAATAGCCCTCAACAGCTTCAGAAAGTTCGCTTCCGAGTGTCAGGAGCACGGGATTCTTCCTGTCTATAGCTGCCCTTGCGGCATATACGCGGTTGAGGAAAACCCTTATGTCTGAAAGACTTGAACCTGACAATTCGATAAGATCGGTCAGAAGTCCGAAATCAGCCAGAAGCGCATATCTTATGATCTGCGCATAACCATTGGGGACATACTTTTTGGGAACCGTCGAAAGATACTTGGGATCGATAAAGACAGCCGTCTGTGAGATATCAATTGATGCTGTATTCTTGCGGCTTCCCGAGTTAAGGTAAGCTTTGTCCGAGCAGCTCGTCTCAGCCATGGATGAAAGCGTCGTCGGTACCGCGATGAATCTGGACTTACCAGTATAAAGAGCCGATGCAAAAGCAGCAATGTCGATTACGGCACCGCCTCCGAAAGCAATGATCCAGTCATTGCTGTTAAGGCCGAAGTCTGCAAGTTCTTTAATGACATAATTAACCTGCGAAAGATTCTTGTTCTGTTCGCCCTCATCGACAGTAATGAGGCAGGGCTTGATGTCCCTTATAACGAACTGCTTCTCAAAAGCGTTGTAATAGTAACCGCTTACCTGTCTGTCGGATATTATCGCGACCTTGATCTCCTGACCTGTGAGATCTTTGTTGTCGTACTGCTCAAGGATAAATCCTGCTACGAACTCTTCGGCAATACCGCTTCCGGTAAAGCAGTCATAGCTGCGGTTGCAATCAAGTCTGTCCAAGCTTTTAAGGCTCCTTTCGCTTGCAAAATCAATTTGTATATTAACACAAAAGTGATAAAATAAACGCTCAGGTAATTTATTTAATAGAGGTTGTATATGAAAATAAGAACGAGATTCGCACCCAGCCCTACGGGTTTTATGCATGTCGGTAATCTTCGCACCGCACTTTATGAATACCTTACGGCCAAGCATGAAAACGGCACTTTTGTCCTGAGAATTGAAGACACAGACCGTGAGCGTTATGTTGAGGGAGCAACTCAGGTTATATATGACACAATGAAGCTTGCAGGTCTTGAGCACGACGAAGGTCCTGATATCGGCGGTGATTATGGCCCTTATGTACAGAGTGAGAGACTCTCAATGTATAAGCCTTACGCCGAGCAGCTCGTTGAGCAGGGCAAGGCATACAGATGTTTCTGCACCAAAGAGCGACTTGAAGCTCTTAAGGAGAATGCTCCCGAGGGCACAGGCTACGACCGTCACTGCAGAGACCTCTCAGCTGAAGAGATCCAGAAGAATCTTGATGCAGGCATGCCCTATGTCATCAGACAAAAGATGCCTCTGACGGGTTCCACCTCCTATCACGACCTCGTATACGGCGACATCACATTCCCCAACGAGGATCTTGATGACCAGGTACTTATCAAGACAGACGGCTTCCCTACTTATAACTTCGCAAACGTAATAGACGACCACACAATGGGAATCACTCACGTTGTAAGAGGAAGCGAGTATCTTTCATCCACACCCAAATATAACCTCCTCTACGAGGCATTCGGATGGGAGATCCCCACATACATCCACCTGCCGCTCATCATGGGCAAGTCAGTTGACGAGGAAGGCAACGAGGTTATCTCTAAGCTTTCAAAGCGTCACGGATCTACAGGTTTTATGGACCTTATCAATGAAGGATACCTGCCTGAGGCGATCATCAACTACATCGCACTCCTCGGCTGGGCTCCCAAGGATACAAGAGAGATCTTCTCTCTTAAGGAACTTATCGAAGCATTCGACATCAACGGTATCTCCAAGTCACCTGCTGTTTTCGACTACGATAAGCTCTCATGGGTAAACCAGGAACACATCAAGGCTATGTCCGACGAGGAATTCCTTGAGCACGCAAAGCCTTTCTATGATGAGGCCGGAGTCGACGTTTCCTGCTATGAACTTCTGGCTGAGCTTTTAAAGCCACGTATCGCAAAGTTCACCGAGATTACTGAGAAGCTTTCGTTCATTAAGGAATACGGAGATTTCGATCTTGCTCTCTTCGAACACAAGAAGAGCAAGTCCACTCTCGAATCTTCCAAGCAGATGCTCGAAAAGGCAATCCCCGTACTAGAGCAGCTCGACTGGGACAGAGACGTGATCACTGAAGCAATGAAGACTCTCGCAGAGAGCCTCGAAGTTAAGAACTCCGTGATCATGTGGCCCGTTCGTATCGCTGCGGCAGGCGTTGCAGTAACGCCCGGCGGATGCGCAGAGGTTATGCTCCTCCTCGGTAAGGAAGAGTCACTCAGACGAATCAAATATGCTTATTCTAGACTTTAATCCGGGAGAATATTTTTATGGCTGACAGCAAGAATTTTATTGAGCAGATAATTGACGAGGAGCTCAAGGAAGGCGGCCGCGTATACGGCAAGAAGATCCACACCAGATTCCCGCCTGAGCCGAACGGCTACCTTCATATCGGACACGCAAAAGCATTGGAGATCGACTTCGGTACAGCTGAAGAATATAACGGTCTCTGCAACCTCAGAATGGATGACACCAACCCCACCAAAGAGGATGAAGAATTCGTTGAGGCTATCAAGGAAGACATCCATTGGTTAGGTCACGACTGGGATGACAGATTCTTCTATGCTTCAGAATACTTCGAGAAGATGTATGAATTCGCGATCGAGCTCATCAACAAGGGTCTCGCTTATGTATGCGAACTCACACCCGACCAGATGCGTGACATGAGAGGCGACACAAAGACTCCCGCAGTCTCCCCTTACCGCGACAGACCTATCGAGGAAAGCCTCGATCTGTTTAAGAGAATGAGAGCCGGAGAATTCGAAGACGGAAAGATGACTCTCCGTGCAAAGATCGACCTCGCATCAGGCAACTTCAACATGAGAGATCCTGTCATCTACAGAATCAATCACCTGCCTCACCACAGAACAGGCACAGAGTGGTGCATCTATCCTATGTACGACTTCGCTCATCCGATCGAAGATGCTCTTGAAGGAATCACACATTCCCTCTGTTCCCTTGAGTTCGAGTCACACAGACCTTTATACGACTGGGTCGTAAACAATATCTCTGTAGAGTGCAAACCCCGTCAGATCGAGTTCGCAAGACTCGGAATCACGCACACAGTACTTTCCAAGAGAAAGCTCCGTGCCATGATCGAAGCAGGAATCGTTACCGGCTGGGATGACCCCAGAATGCCTACGCTTTGCGGTCTCAGAAGACGTGGCTACACACCTGCATCCATCCATAACTTCAGCGCACGTAATGGTGTTGCAAAGGTTAACTCCGTTGTTGACTTCGCATTCCTTGAATATTGCTTAAGAGAAGATCTTAACGATCACGCCCAGAGAGCAATGGCTGTATTAAAGCCCATCAAGCTCATCATCGACAACTATCCCGAAGGCACTTCCGAGGAGTTCGACGTCGAGAACAATCCTAAGGATGAGAACGCAGGCATGCGTAAGGTTACTTTCTCCAGAGAGCTCTGGATCGAATCCGAAGACTTCATGGAAGTTCCTGCACCCAAGTATTTCAGACTCTTCCCCGGCAACGAGGTACGCCTCAAGTCCGCATATGTCGTTAAGTGCGTTTCATGCGATCACGATGCAGACGGTAACGTTACTGCAGTTCACTGCACATACGATCCCGACTCAAGAGGCGGCAACACATTGGACGGAAGAAAGATCAAATCAACTATCCACTGGGTTGATGCAAACAACTGCGTTGACGGTGAGATCAGACTTTACGACAGACTCTTCACCACAGAGCAGCCCGACCTTGCAGACTGCAACTATCTCGACTTCATCAATCCTGATTCTCTTGAAGTCATCAAGGGTGCAAAGCTTGAGAAGTTCCTTGAGAACACACAGCCTGAAGACAGATTCCAGTTCTTGAGAACAGGTTACTTCTGCGCTGATTCAAAGGATTCGTCTCCCGAGCACCTCGTCTTCAACAGAGCTGTATCTTTGAAGGACAGCTACAAACCCGAGTAATACCTGTTGCCCAAATTGCTTATTAACAATACCGCCTCATTCACTTTATGAATGGGGCGGTTTATTTATTCCAAACTATCTATAGATCAGCATGTTTTGCAGGACATCGTCACTTTGCGTTCTTTTCGTATGTAGGCTGCTCATGAAGCGTTTTGCCAAGCAAGGTTACAGCCTGCTTCGGGCAAAAGTCCACACACCTGTAACACATGGTGCATTGATCAGATGATACAGCCTTTCTGTCTTCGATCCTGATATTCTGA
>JAEEGH010026762.1_pt1 | contig 11470 bp, 8 predicted proteins | sample 9134181 | NCBI WGS metagenome assembly JAEEGH01 (sample SAMN16246544, study PRJNA631951) | gut metagenome | biome: gut microbiome; feature: rumen; material: DP-attached | host: Bos | place: Iran: Karaj | collected 2018-10 | reverse complement strand
CACGTATCAACGTCATATCATCCTACTTATTTCTATTTATTTCAAAAAGAAAAGAAAATAAAAAATAATATTGTGATGTTGAAAAAGGATAGTTTGAAGGCTGAGATTCGCAGAATGTGCCAGGAAAAGGATGCTATTATCCTGGCTCACTATTATACGGTGGGCGATGTTCAGGATGTAGCTGACTTTGTTGGCGATTCTTTGGCTTTGGCACGCAAGGCTGCCGAGACAGATGCGAAGGTGATGGTGATGTGTGGCGTACACTTCATGGCTGAGACCTGCAAGTTGTTGTCGCCTGACAAAATTGTGCTTTGTCCTGACTTGGAAGCTGGTTGTTCATTGGCTGACTCGTGCAAAGCTGAGGACTTGAAGAAGTTCAAGGAGGAGCATCCCGGCTATCAGGTCATTTCGTATGTCAATACGACAGCTGCCGTGAAGGCCCTTACAGATGTAGTGGTGACTTCGGGCAATGCCAAGAAGGTAGTAGATCAGTTGCCGAAGGATGCGAAGCTGATTTTCGGTCCTGACTATAACTTGGGTAGTTATATCAATGAGGTAACAGGGCGTAATATGTTGCTGTGGAATGGTGGTTGTCACGTCCACGAGCGTTTCTCAGCTGCCAAAATCATTGAGCTGAAGAATCAGTACCCTGACGCTGTTGTGATGGCTCATTTGGAATGTAAAGGGCCTGTATTGGCTTTGGCCGATGTGAAGGGTAGTACGGCTACCATGTTGAAGTATGCACAGGAGAGCGATGCTACGCAGTTCATTGTGGCTACGGAGGCAGGTATTCTGCATGAGATGCAGCGCACTTGTCCTGGTAAGGAGTTTATTCCTGTGCCGCCTGAAATATCGGAGAGCGGAATGGAGTGTTCGTGCAACGAATGTCAGTACATGAAGTTGAATACGCTCGAGAAGATTTACAACTGTCTGAAGAACGGAGAGCCAGCCGTAGAGGTTGATCCGGAAATAGCCTGTGAGGCTGTGAAGCCTATTGAGCGGATGCTGGAACTGAGTTGAGTGATGAAGGGGTGAAGAGGTGGAGTGACTTTCTATGGGTATTGGTGTGTACGCTGTTGCTGTGCATACCAGCAGGTTATGAACCTCGTCATTTTGCCAAGCTGCTTTTTGCTGGTGCTTTCGTCCAGTCGTTGTTCTATGTGTTGGTGGCGTGGTGGTTGACCAGGCGAAGTATATGTGGTCGCACAACGGTGTTCACCATTGCGTACCTATTATTTATTGTAGAGACCTTTACTTTTATATTCTTTGAATCGAGGTTCGACCCAGGCATCCTGACGTTAATACTGCAGACGAGTGGCCGCGAAATCAGCGAGTTCTTTCAGACGTATGTATGGTCGTCAGGTACCTTGCTGTTTTTAGCAGCCGTTGTAGTGGTTTATGGGTTGTTGCTTTGGTTATTACGTCCTGCCAAAAAACATGTTAAGCTGTGGCCTGTATTGGTATCAGCAGGTTTGTTTGTAGTGACATGGCTTCCCCTACCCTTCCCCATTGGTCAGAATACTATTAACGAGTTGGCAATGTCAGTCCGCTTCGTACAGGAGAAGCATGGAGAAATAGTATTGATGAATCAGGCGATTAACGATATAAAGGTATATGCTTATCCGGAAAAGGAGCAAGCTCCCGTAATCGTGTTGGTGATAGGGGAATCGTTTAATAGAAACCATTCCAGTCTTTATGGTTATGGTCTTGAAACATCACCGCTGATGGAGCGTGAAAGGGCTGAAGGAAGACTGACCGTATTTACGGATGTACATACGCCGACTAATGGTACAGACTATGCCATGCGCTATCTTTTCACTCTAAAGGGATGTGAGACTGACCATGCTGACAGCAGCCAATATGTGCTGATGCCTGCTGTGATGAAGCAGGCACATTACGGTGTGGCTTATTTCGATAATCAATATACACGGTCTTCAGGTGGTTCGCTGGATTACAGTTGTGGTTACTTTCTGAATCCGACGTATATTAACGACCATTGTTTTGACTATCGAAATACGGAAACGAAGGAATACGATGGCGACTTCATCAACGACTGTCGTAAGCAGTTCTTGACAACGCATCGTTCGCTGAACATTATTCATTTGCAAGGCCAGCATTTCAACGCTGCCCGCCGCTATCCAGCCAATTATGGGGTGTTCAGTGCCTCTAATATTCAGCGTAGTGATTTGAGTGAAAGCCAGCGTCAGCAGGTGGCTGAGTACGACAATGCCACACGATACAATGACTACGTGTTAGGCATGATTATCGACAGTTTCAGAAAAACGGATGCTGTGATTATCTATTTAGCAGATCATGGGGAGCAGATATATGACGGCCGTGAGCAGAACTTTGGTCGTGGTTTCAGCGGTGAGCAAGATGAAGAGACGCTACGTAACGTTTACCATATACCCATGATGATTTGGTGTAGCGACGGCTATATAGCGCACCATGCTGAGCAGTATCAGCGCATCCAGGCATCGGCAGGACGGAAGTTTTGTAGTGCTGATATACCTTATTTATTGTTTGACTTGGCGGGTGTTGACTTCAATCATAACCATCAGGAACGTAGTGTCATTGATTCGCTTTTCAAGCCGCATGAGACTATCATTACTGACTATTAGTGAGCTCTATCTGATGATGGCGATTTTGCAAACCGTGCCTTTGCTGCCATCAGAAGTAGCTGTCGCCACCATATAAACGCCTGAAGCCACTTTCTTGCCATCACGGTCACAACCGTCCCAAGTGAAGGTACCGCCATTGCTACGACCTTCTGTAATGAGTTTGCCGCTTGGTGAAAGAATCTTCACGTCAGCATTGAGTGAAAGGCCGACAATGGTAATAAGGCCTGTAAAGTCGGGCGTAACGGGATTTGGATAGGCATAGACATTATCCTTGCTCATCGATGAATTGGAGACAGAAGCATCGCTCATGTAGGAACACAGGCCATTCTCAGTCAGGAAGAATACTTCGCCCGTCTCATTATTGATAGAGACTGAAGTGATGTTGTCGGACAGGAGTTTCGAATTGGCTGTCGTGAAGTATTGCAATTGTGTCAGGTTATCGGCGCTGATTAAGAAGGCTCCAGCACCGTTGGTGCAGAACCACTTACGGCCTCCTCCATCAACGGCAATGCTACTGGTGCTGACACCACTGAGCAGGTAGTCGGCATAGTCGGAACCATCGTTGCGAGGCACTTTGATTTGCTGGAACGTGACACTCGACTGCCCTACCTCACTCTTCTGCACCATAAAAGGTCCTTGATTGGTACCCATCCAGATATTGCCCTCTAAGTCTTCGCAGACACAGTAGACGTTGGTTACTTCGTAGCTTGTACCGTCTTGATTGACGAAGGTGTTGTACTTCATCAGCACATCGCTGTTCATATCGTAGCAGAAGAGGGCAGGATTGCTCCAGTGTGAATTGACAAACCACAGGAGTCCACGACTATCAATCATCATGGAGCGCAAGCCAGAGTAGCTGACATTGCTGTTGTTGGATAGTTCCTGCTGATAGTGGTTTTCCCATTTTCCATCCTTCGTCAGTACCAGGATGTTGCGTTCCTTGGATTGATTGTTGAGTACCCAGAGGTTGCCGTTGCTGTCGTATTTCAGTCCGTTGACGAGTGTAAAATCGTTGCCTAACTCCTTGTTGCCGTCGATGGCACCACGTAGCAGACTGTTCTGCTGGTTGTGGTATTTCAGCAGGTGTCCATTCTTGAATTCGTACAAGCCACATCGGCCACCTACAGCTACGTGAGTAGGGTCTGTGGGGTCGAAGTCGATGCAGTTGATGTCGATGTATTGGTAGCCTGTTATGCTGTCCAAGCGGTCGTCATAGACAAGCCAGTCGTTGCCATCCCACACCTGTACTGTTCCAGGCCGCTCGAAATCACCTACGCCTGAGAGGAAATAGCCGCCTGTTGTGTAGAGCTTGCCTAAAGCGAATTTCGACTCGTAAAAATAGTTGTATTTGGGTCCGTCGGGCTTCAGTGTCGATACTAATGACAGGTATTTTGCGTAGTCGCTGTGATCGGATGCTGGCAGATTGTGTGGATATTCCGGATGGTTCTTCGTGTAGGTGTCGCTGATTTCCGCCCGTTGCATGTTGACTTTTACAATGCCAAAGCGGGCATAGAGGTAGGCGTAAATTCCGTCGATGGTGAGGCTGTCGATGGTTTTGTCGTCCGTCATCGTCTTGCTGTAGAGCGACGATATGTTGGTGATATCGCCATTGAGGTCAATGAGGTCGATATTGGCATCCTTATAAATGGCAATGAGACGCTTGACTTGTTTGTTCCAGGCAATATGGGTGATGTAAGAGTCGCTTAGACCGTTGATTTTGTCATAGGTGGTGATAGATTGGTCGTTCATGTTATACTGGTACAGGTCATTGCTGGCCAGTACGAATAGATAGTTGTCGGCCTTCACTATCTGCTGTGGTTCGTAGTACGACATATAGGCACGCCAAGTGCCAACTTGTGCTGACAAGATGTAGCATTGCAAAAAAAGCAATGTAACGAGTGCGACTCTTCTCATAACGTTATTTATTTAACAAATAATCGGCCAGTTTTGCTGTAGCTCGGGCACGATGGCTGATTTGGTTCTTAATGTCGAGACCTAACTCAGCAAACGTCTGGTCGTAGCCATCGGGTTGGAAGATGGGGTCGTAGCCGAAGCCCTCCCCTCCCCTGCGTTCGCGGATGATCTGGCCATTGACGATGCCCTCGAACTCATGCACCTGTCCTTGTTGTATTAACGCAATAACGGTGCGAAATCTTGCACGGCGATTGTTATTTTCTCCTAATTCATGGAGCAGGCGGGTCATGTTGGCTTCGGAGTCGTGGTCTTTTGGCTGCGACGACGTCGCAGCACAGCCAACTGTGGCATAACGGGCGCTGTAGACGCCTGGGGCGCCGTTGAGGGCTTCTACTTCGAGGCCTGTGTCGTCGGCAAAGACGTCGATGTGGTAGTGGTCGTAGACGTACTGGGCTTTTTGTAGGGCGTTGGCTTCGAGTGTGTCACCCGTTTCTGGGATGTCGACATTACAGTCAATGTCGTTCAGGGAGAGCACCTTTATGCTATCTCCTAAGATTTGGCGGATTTCACCCAGCTTATGCTGGTTGTTCGTTGCAAATACGATGTACCCACCCCCTTCCCCTCCCGTGCAGGAGGGGAGATTATTAACTATTATGTTTTGTTTATTATTCATATTTGTTTTTATAGTTTTTACTATTTATTCTCCCCTTCCGTTCGGGAAAGGCTACGGGTAGGCGAGCTTGCTCGGGAATGGGGTTGGGGTTTCACCTTCACCTTCATTTCATCGAATCCTTCGCCATAGACGCCGATGACGGCACTCTGTGAGACAAAGGCATTGGGGTCAATCATTTTGATGAGACGGAAAATGTAGGTACTCTCACTCTTGCGAGCCAGCAAACAGATAACCTTGCGCTCCTGACCTGTGTACCAGCCGTGACCATCGAGGATGGTGACACCATGATCCGTCTTGGTGCCAAGAGCATTGGCTATCTCCTGCCACTTCTTCGAAAAGATGAAGAACTGCACCGACTGGCGGCGGCGGTTCATTACGTAGTCGAGCATGAAGTTTTCGATGACCATCGTGCAGAAGCCGAACACAATCTTGTGGATGCGTTCCAAGGTGTCGCCAAACTGTGGAATGAACAGACAGGAGCCAATGATGACGAGGTCGACGAATGTCAGTACAGTGCCTAACGATATGTTACGGAACTTGTTGACAGAGGCGGCAATAATGTCGGTACCACCCGTTGAACCGTTATTCAGGAAGACGATGGCCAATGCCGTACCCGTCATCATACAGCCGATGACCAACGACATAAAGTCCTGCCCTTCGCCTAAGATTTTGACGAAGTTGCCCTCTGCATCCTTGGGGATTATCTGCTGTGCCAAACCTAAGAACAAGGTCAGCATCAGGATGGCATAGATGGTCTTGGTGAGGAACTTCCAACCGAGTATGCGCAGGCCGATAATCAGCAATATGCAATTGATGAGGAAGTAAGTGTAGCTGATGGGGAAGTGCGTCGTGTAGTAGATGATGGCACCAATACCCCCTACCCCACCAGTCACGATTTCGTAAGGCATCAGGAAGAACGTGAAGCCGAACGTAAACAACAGGAGGCCGAGGGTTATGCCGACATAATCCCCGACCTCCTTGAGTATCAACTTATGGTCTATTGTCATTTATTTCTTCAGCACGATGTTCACCATACGCTTAGGGACGATGATAACCTTTGCGACCTGGAAGCCCTCGAGGTACTTCTGGGCACGTTCGTCGTTGAGCACAGCTTCCTCGATGGTCTTGTTATCAGCATCGGCGGCGAACTCCATTTCCAAGCGGGTCTTACCGTTGAAGGCCACACCCAACTTGACGGTGTTCTCCACCAGGTACTGCTCGTCCCACTTCGGCCATTGAGCATCGCAGACGCTGCCTTCGCCGCCCATCATCTCCCACAGTTCCTCAGCGATGTGCGGAGCAAACGGAGCAATGAGCACCACTAACGTCTTCAGCATCTCGCGGTTCTTGCACTTCTGCTGCGACAGTTCGTTCACGCAGATCATGAAGGCCGAGATGGAGGTGTTATAGCTGAAGGTCTCGATGTCCTGTGTTACCTTCTTGATGAGCTTGTGGACGCTCTTCAAGTTATCAGGGGTGGCTGTTTCGTTTGCTGCGACTGAGTCGCAGCCTACCGTACAGAGGTTCCAGAATTTGCGGAGGAAGCGGTGACAGCCGTCGATGCCGTTGGTGTCCCAAGGCTTGCTCTGTTCCACAGGGCCGAGGAACATTTCGTAGAGACGCAGGGTGTCGGCACCGTACTTCTCGACAATCATGTCGGGATTGACCACGTTGAACATCGATTTTGACATCTTTTCGATGGCCCAGCCGCACTTGTACTGGCCATTCTCTAAGATGAACTCAGCGTTCTCGTACTCAGGGCGCCAAGCCTTGAAGGCCTCGATGTCGAGCACATCAGCGCTGACGATGTTCACATCGACGTGGATGGGCGTCGTGGTGTACTTATCCTTCAGGCCTACGCTGACAAACTTACCCTTGTCGGCACCCTCGTCCTCGATGCGATACACGAAGTTCGAGCGACCCTGAATCATACCCTGGTTCACCAGCTTCTTGAAGGGCTCATCCTCGCAAGAGTAGCCAGAGTCAAAGAGGAACTTGTTCCAGAAACGGCTATAGATAAGGTGACCTGTAGCGTGCTCCGTACCGCCTACATAGAGGTCGACGTTGCGCCAATACTCATCGATATCCTTGTTCACGAGTGCCTTCTCGTTCTTGGGGTCCATATAGCGCAGATAGTAAGCCGAAGAGCCTGCAAAGCCAGGCATCGTGTTCAGCTCCAAGGGGAAGACGGATTTATTGTCAATCAGCGACTTATCGACCACCGTATCGGTCTTGGTGTCCCAAGCCCACTTCTTGGCACGACCCAATGGGGGCTCGCCCGTCTCTGTCGGCTGGTACTTGTCAATCTCAGGCAATTCCAAGGGCAGACACTCCTTCGGAATCATGTAGGGCATATCGTCCTTGTAGTACACAGGGAACGGTTCACCCCAATAACGCTGACGTGAGAAGATGGCATCGCGCAGGCGGTAGTTCACCTTCACACGACCAAGCCCCTGCTCCGTCACGAACTTCTTCGTAGCGGCAATGGCCTCCTTGACGGTCAAACCGTTGAGGCTGAATTTCGAGCTGGCCGAGTTGCACATGATACCCTCCTTGGCATCGTAGCTCTCTTCGCTGACGTCGGCACCCTCAATGAGCGGGATGATGGGCAGATTGAAGTGCTTGGCGAAGGCATAGTCACGGCTATCGTGAGCCGGTACGGCCATGATGGCACCCGTACCATAACCAGCCAACACGTATTCGGCAATCCAGATGGGAATTTTTTCATCGGTAAACGGATTGATGGCATAGCTACCTGAGAACACACCCGTCACCTTGTGATCCATCTGACGGTCACGCTCTGTGCGCTTCTTCACGTAGTCGAGGTACTTTTCTACCTCCTCCTTCTGCTCAGGTGTGGTTAACTCTGCCACGAGGTCGCTTTCAGGAGCCAGCACCATGAAGGTCACACCAAACATCGTGTCGGCGCGTGTGGTGAAGATGGTGAAACCCACCCCGTCCCCTCCCGAGCGGGAGGGGTCATTAGCTACTTTGAAATAGACTTCCGTACCCTCGCTTCTGCCAATCCAGTTGCGCTGGGTTTCCTTCAATGAGTCTGTCCAGTCAATCTCCTCGAGACCGTCAAGCAGACGCTGAGCGTAGGCACTCACACGCAGGCACCACTGGCGCATCTTCTTCTGCACTACAGGATAGCCGCCGCGAACGCTGACGCCATCCACCACCTCGTCGTTGGCAAGCACCGTTCCCAACTTTGGACACCAGTTCACCATCGTATCAGCTAAGTAGGCGATGCGGTAGTTCATCAGCACCTCCTGCTTCTTCTTCTCCGAGAAGTTGTGCCAGTCGGAAGCTGTGAAGTGCAGCTCCTCCGTGCCGAGGGCATGACAATCCTCCGTACCCATCAGTTCAAAGTGCTCAATCAGCTTGATGGTCGGCTGGGCCTTGTGCGAAGCCGTGCTGTAGTAACTTTTGAACATGCGCTGGAAAGCCCATTGCGTCCACTTGTAGTAGATGGGGTCGCAGGTACGCACCTCACGCTCCCAGTCGAAGCAGAAGCCAATCTTATCCAACTGACTGCGATAGCGGTCAATATTCTCAAACGTAGTCTTCTCAGGGTGCTGACCCGTCTGGATGGCATATTGCTCAGCAGGCAGTCCGTAGGCGTCGTAGCCCATGGGGTTCAGCACGTTATAGCCCTGCTGACGCTTGTAGCGGGCATAGATGTCGCTGGCGATATAGCCCAACGGATGACCTACATGTAGGCCTGCTCCACTGGGGTAAGGGAACATGTTCAGCACGTAGAACTTCTTCTTGTTCTTGTCCTCCACTACGCGGTAGGTCTTGTTTTCCACCCACCGCTTTTGCCATTTCTTCTCAATCTCTCTGAAATTGTAATCCATTGTTTATGTTTGTTTTGTTCTTATTGATTCGGTTTATTACCTCAGCAGCACAGGTTCTGCCCATGCTACCTCCAACTTGTCGTAGACGTGAATGCTCAACATCAGCACCTCGTAGGAAGTCTTGAAAGTGCAACTGAATAGGAACGTGCCGTCATCGTTTTCCCGATACAGTTTAAGTACACTCTTATACTCCTCCTCCACCGAGCTTACGTCTTGTCCAGCATGCATTTTGACGGTGATATAGGGTAACACGTTGATGTCGTAGGTTCCAGCTTTGCTCTGGTTTGTACGGTAACTTTCTGACACATAGAAATTGCGTGACTGGAAATACTTGTCGGTGACTACACGATACATGTTTGCATTACCTGCCAGTCCTGTGTACACTTGCTGAATGCTTTTTATCGGGCTGTTTTCTTTCTGCTGGATGAAGTCGAGTGCTTCTTGCCCTTTCTTGTCAGTTACACCAATCAGCAGCGTGTAAGGTGAACTGCCCATAGGTGACAAATCGACGTAGTCAGTATTTGAAAGCAAGTATCCTACAGACTCTTTGCTATGGGGAGGTTGTGTGTAATACGTGATGCTGTAGTCGGCATCAACACTTTCGGGCTCAACGATGTCACCACCGCAGCCACCATATAGCATAATTGCCATAAAACCTATGAAAAATCTCCAAGATTTCATGCCTAAATCACCTTATTTATAATTCTAACTGCAAAAGTAGCGATTTTACTGCATAATAACAAACATAATTAGGTTTTCTTAACTAATACGTAAAAAAAAAGTTGAAGACTTGCCGATGTCGCCAAAAATGGTTATCTTTGTGCTCGAATTGAATGAAGAGAGAAAATGAAAAAGATATTGTTTATCTGTCTCGGCAATATTTGCCGTTCGCCAGCCGCTGACGGCATCATGAAGCACCTGGTTTCTGAGCGTGGACTCGATGACGAGTTTTTGATTGACTCCGCTGGTATAGGCTCCTGGCACGTAGGTCAGCTACCTGATCGCCGTATGCGCCAGTGTGGAGAGCGGCATGGCTACACCTTCGACCACCGTGCCCGCCAGTTCTCTGCTCGTGACTTTGCCCGCTTCGATCTCATCGCCGTGATGGATCAGGAGAACTATCATGACGTTGCCCGTCAGGCCAATTCACCTGCAGACCTCCAGAAAATCATCAGCATGAGCGACTACCTGCGCCACCATCCAGGCCAAAAGACCGTCCCCGACCCCTATTACGGCTCCCAGCGCGACTTCGAGTTTGCCCTCGAACTGCTTGAGGATGCCTGCGAGGGTTTGCTTGATGAATTATCTCGTTAGCCTCTCAAATGGATTTACCTGTAACAAATTGCCCTAAATTATTTTTTTTCGGTAATTTTATTTTGGTAATTTGATAATTATTGCTATCTTTGCACACAAAATCCGATGACAGCGATGACGATGACAACGATGACAGTGGGGGTATTTATTTTTTGGCAGGGCGAGTAATTTGCAGTAGCATTATTATATATTATTATAATAATATATAATAATGTATAACTATTTTCACGTAGCGATGACAAAAATACCCCACTGTCATCGGTGTCATCGGTGTCATCGTCATCGTTTTTGCTTGTTGAGATTAGGTAGGGTAAAGTGGGGGCGAGCCCTACCCTACCACCCAGTCAGCCCTACCCTATCCACCCGCGAGGCCTACCCTGAATAATAAAGATTAACGATAAGAAATGTTATTTTTCCTAAAGTATTTGGTAGTTTGGTAATAAAGCAGTATCTTTGTCGCTTGAAATTCATTCATTACTTTAATCAAATACTTAGTGAATATGAACAACGTACCTGTAATTAAGATTGGAATCGTGGCCGTGAGCCGCGACTGTTTCCCCGAGTCATTGGCTGTTAACCGCCGCAAGGCCGTGATTGCCAAGTATGTAGAGAAGTTCGGTGCTGCCGACATCTACGAATGCCCTATTTGCATTGTTGAGAGTGAGATTCATGCTCAGCAGGCTTTGGAGGATGTGAAGAAGGCTGGCTGTAATGCCCTTTGCGTCTATCTCGGCAACTTCGGTCCTGAGATTTCTGAGACCATGATTGCTGACTGGTTCCAGGGTCCCACCATGTTCTGCGCAGCAGCTGAGGAGACTCAGAACGACCTGATTGACGGTCGTGGCGACGCATACTGCGGTATGCTGAACGCCAGCCAGGCCCTGTCGCTCCGTAAGACTCGTGCCTATATTCCTGAGGAACCCGTGGGTGATGCTGCCCAGTGTGCTGAGATGATTCACGAGTTCCTGCCCATCGCACGTGCTATCGTGGGTCTGCAGAACCTGAAGATCATCAGCTTCGGTCCCCGTCCCAACAACTTCCTGGCTTGTAACGCTCCTATCCGCGCCCTCTATGACCTCGACGTGGAG
>JAEEGH010026761.1_pt1 | contig 11471 bp, 12 predicted proteins | sample 9134181 | NCBI WGS metagenome assembly JAEEGH01 (sample SAMN16246544, study PRJNA631951) | gut metagenome | biome: gut microbiome; feature: rumen; material: DP-attached | host: Bos | place: Iran: Karaj | collected 2018-10 | reverse complement strand
TTGAACGTGCTCGACCGGCGGATGATGCCGTGAACCTCGTATCCCTTGTCCAGTAGCAGTTCCGTCAGATACGATCCGTCCTGACCAGTGATGCCAGTTATCAATGCTTTCTTGCTCATACTTTATCCTGTTTTTCTTTCCATTATTGGGTCAGATTACCCATCTTACAACATCCTCTCGGCGTTGCGGAGATTTCAAATCTGCCGTGGTCCTATGGCCCATGAGAAGCAGCAACCATGGCAGATGCAGCGCCGGGACGCCGACGGTCTCAAGGACCTGACGGACCTCCTCATCTTCCTGCATGTAGCTTATGGCGTTGTTCCACACCGAGCCCAATCCCAGTGAATGTGCCGCAAGCATCATGTTTTCCGCCGCGCAGGCGCAATCCTGCGCGGCATTCCGGTTGCGCCTGTCGTTCGTCACAAGGATCACAGCGGACGGATTGTTGAACCCATAGTACACTGTCTTGTAGCTCTTGGCCTTCCGCGCGAGGATGTCCTTGAGCCTGGCAATGACATCGGCATTCGTTATCACAGTAAACCGCCATGTCTGCATGTTGTGTGCGCTGGGAGCATGAATCCCGCACTTGACGATCGTCTCAAGATCTTCTTTCGAGATCGCCTCATCCGTAAAGTCCCTAATGCTCTTTCGGGCCAGGATTGCTTCGATGGCGGCGTTCCGCGAGCTTGCCTCGCCGGCGGCGGAATCCTCCCACATTCTCCTCAATGCCTTTCTGTCAAGTTTCGACATCCTGTTGCGAGGAAGGCTGTCGACACGCACGTAGCATCTGGGGACCTGATGCCTCTCGGCCTTTTGGGCGACGAACGCCTTGAAGTCGGATTCGCTGAAGTCCCCGCCCTCGGTCGCATAGAAGAGAACCGGCGCCTGACCCGTCAGCGGATCGGCCACGCCTATGCACGCGCATTCCCTCACGCCTTCGAACCCGATCGCGATGTTCTCGACTTCCACCGGCGCCACCTTCTCTCCTCCGACGTTGATTATGTCGTCGGCCCTTCCGAGCATGTAGACGAATCCGTCCGAGTCAGAGTACGCAAGGTCGTTTGTCACCAGCCATTCGCCGCGCAAGGCATTGCTCGTCTCGTCCGGAAGGTTGTAGTACCCGGACATCCGCATTCCGCCCTTGAGCGACATTCTCCCTGCGGACGCAGGATCCCCGGCAGGACCGAACGTCCCGTCCGGACGCAACACCGCGAATTCCACCCCGTTGACGGGCTTGCCAAGGGAGCTGAGCTTGTCCTGATGCTCCGTAACATTCAAGAAGATGGCCCCACCCGTCTCCGACGATCCCCAGGTGTTGTACACGGTCGTGCCGGGAAGCTCCTCCACGATCTTCCGCTTCATCGGAATGCTGAGCGAACCGGCCCCCAACTCGATATACCTGAGCCTGCCCAGGACCTCCGCGAACTTGGACTGCATCTGCTGCCGCAACACCTCAATGGACGTGGGCACGCACACGAGTCCCGTGCACCCGTGCCTTACGATATTGACTTCCAGCTCCTTCGCAAAGGCAAATCCATCCTGCAACACGGCAGTCGCCCCCAACGTCAGGATCGAGCGGAGGACGCGCATGCCGACAGAGTGGTTTAGCGGCAGAGGGATCAGCACGACGTCGTCGGCCAGCATGCCGATGCCGGCTATGGTGTTGCGCGTAATCTCCCGTATCCCGCCGTTGGCAAGCATTACCGCCTTGGGCGTACCGGTCGTGCCCGTGGTGAACAGCATTTCAGCGACGTCCGAATCGGCCATCTCGGCAGGCTCGGCAGGAATCCGGCCAATGCCAGCGCCGCGCACCGTCTCGCGCAAAGAGACGACCCGATCCCCAGAACACCCGCAGCTGCCGCCCGCAAGGACGAGCTTGGGATTCACATATTCCACAAGCTTCCCTAAGGCTTCCGGCTTGACGAGCTTGTCCACGGGTATCGTGACTGCGCCAAGGTACTGGGCGGCCAGAAACGCGACGACATAGTCAGGGGACGACACCGCTGATATGACCACATTGTCGCCTCGCCTTATGTCAAACCGCTCCCGCAACGCGTCGGCGCATGCAAGCACCTGCCCAGAGACATCGCCATAATCCAGCACAGCATCGCCGCAGCAGACGCATGCCTTCTCCGGATGTGCTCCCGCGTTGAACAGGAACGTATCGACAAGACGGCGATTCATAGCGTCACTCGTCCTCCTGAAGAAGCCTTGCGACCAGCGCAGCCATTGTCGCTGGCGAGTTGAAGTTCGACCGTGTAATGTCGTCATACGGAATGACAAATCCAAACTCCATAGACAGCGCCGAAATGATCCGCGTAAGCGTCAACGAGTCCAGAAGGCCATCTTCGGCCAACGTCTCTGACTGGTTGAAGTCGAACTCCGGCAACTCCTCCTTGAGCAGCCGCGACACCCTTGCCTCTATCTCGCTTGTTTCCATAAGACTCCTCCGTCACTTCTTCTCGGCGAATGAAAGCTGTTCCCTCGCGGGGACACCGAACACAGTTCTGCCAGGCTTGACGCTGCTCGTGCAAACGCTGCCAGCCCCCACCACAGCCCAATCTCCGACCTGCGTTCTAGGCAGAAGCGATGCCCGTGGATGCATGGTAACCCCGCTTCCTATGCGGGAATATCCTCCCATGAAGCCGTACGCGCCGACATGGCTGTACGCACCGACTTGCGCATCGTGCCCCAGATCGCTGCAAAAGCTTATGGTGGAAAACTCACCAATCCTGCAATTGGCGGAAACCAGCGCATTCGCCAGTATCAGGCACCCTCGCCCAATCGTGGTGTTGGAGCCGATCATGGCTGTCTCGTGGATCAAGGTGCAAGGGGTCCCGCCATTCCCAAGCGCGATTTCCGCGTAGCGCTTCTTCGCTTTCGGATCGCCCAATGCGACAGCAAACACCTCGTCGTCAAGGAACCTATGCCCTTCCACGCTTCCGAGGATCGGAGGATAATCCCCATAACCGTCTAGCGCGTCCGCCTTGTCGTCAAGGAAACCCTTCACGACAAAGTCTTCGCCATAGCCGCCACAGCTCTTTGCCCAGTCGGACAGTTCGCGTCCAAACCCGCGGGCCCCGATTATTATCAGCTGCTTCATCCAAGGACCTCCTTGACATTATCCGCAATCATCCGGACCTCATCGCCAGCCAGCGTGCGGTAAAGCGGCAGGCACAGGATCCTGCTGGCGATGTCTTCGGAGATAGGGCATCCCTCGGCATCCGCGCAGATACTCCTGTACTTGTTGACCGACGGCCAGAAGTACCGACGGGCGTATACATTCGCGGCCTTCAACGCCGAATCGACCCTCAGCAACGTCGCCTCGTCCTCGAACATGACCGGGAAATAGCTGCAGTTGCAGGAAGGAGCGATTTTCTGGAAGGAGAGCGAGGGGCATTCAGAGAGAATCGCCTTGTAGAGTCCGTACTTCTCCCTCCGGTCCGCAAGTATGGCGTCCATGTACTTGAGGTTCGCAAGCCCTATTGCCGCATTCACCTCCGTCATCTTGGCGTTGGTTCCGACGCAGGCGACATCCTTCTCCTTGTTGTAGCCAAAGAAGCGCAGCTCCCGGAGTCGCTCGTCCACGGACGGATCCCTTGCGATTATGCCACCGCCTTCCGACGTGTTCAGGAGCTTTGTCGCATGGAACGACGTCGCAGAGACATCTCCGTACGAGAACACCGATCTCCCGTTGACCTTCACGCCGACCGCGTGCGCAGCGTCGTAGACGACCTTGACGCCATGCTTCGCCGCGATGGCATCGATCGCCTCCACGTCGCATGGATTTCCAAAGACATGGACGGGCAGGATGGCGACCGTCCTCTCCGTTATCGCCGCCTCGATCTTGTTCGGATCGATGTCCAGCGTCTCCGGGTCAATGTCGACGAAGACCGGCTTGTAGCCCTCGTAAAGGATCGAGCTGAGCGTCGCTATGAAAGTGAACGGCGTGGTGATGATCTCTCCGCCCTTCGGCAAGCCGAGCGCGCGAATCGCCAGCTGGATGGCGAGCGTCCCGTTGCAGACCGCGACGGTCTTGTCCACGCCAGACCATGCGGAGAAGTCCTTCTCGAACTGCTGGACAAGCGGCCCGTTGTGCGTCATGATCCCGCTCGCCCATATCCGTTCCATGTAGGCGTCGACCTCATGCAGCGGCGCAAGGGTCGGCATGGTGACGTATATCGGCTCTTCGAACTTGTTCATCTAGACTAGTCCTAATGCGTGTTGCGCCTGCGTCAGTATCCTCGACTGCACCAGGCATTGGTTGTACTCTTCCTCGTGACCGCCCTCCTCGATCTGTCTTGACACGTGGTCAAGCATAAGGGCGAAATGGTCTGCCTGGAACTTCTCCACTTTCGTTCCGGCATTAGTCTCCACCTTCACCTCGGCCTCAAAGTCCGGCCTGGCCGTAAAGGCACGACTCGTCGATATCTTGCCCTTCTCGCCCCAAATCTCATAGCCGCACTGGTAGAAGTTGTGGAATCCGTACGCGGTCTTGGCGACCAGACCGCCCTGCGATTGCAGCCACAAGTGGCCGTCCAGGTCCACTTCGCCGGCTGGATGCTTTCCGCACGCCGCCGCCTTCACCTGGAAGTCGTCGCCCAGCAGGTATGTGGTCGCCTTTATCGTATACGCTCCAGAGTCCAGCAACGCCCCGCCGCCCAATGCCTTGGAGTAGCGGATGTTCCTTGCGCCGTCGGGGAACGGGGGAAAGCCGAATTTCACGTCCAGCCCCCTGATCTCGCCGATGGTCCCCTCCTGCAGCAGCCTCTTCACGTAGAGATTCTGCGGATGGAACCTGAACTGGAAGCTTTCCATCAGGAAGAGCCGGTTGCCGCGCGCTATCTCGACCAGATCCGCCACCTCGTCGAAATTGCACGCGAGAGACTTCTCGCACAGCACATGCTTCTTCCCGAGCAGGCATTTCCTGACCCACTCGTGATGGAGCCCTGTGGGGAGAGGGCAATAGACCAGATCGACGTCGTCGCGCGCAAGCAGCTCTTCGTACGAGCACGGGATCGCGCCATGTCGACCGGCGAGCTCCGCAGCCTTATCCGGCGTCCGCGACGCGACTGCGACAAGATCGAAGTTCGCGTGGGACGCGAACGCCGGCGCAAGCGACCGCTTGGCGATCGAGGCGCACCCCAAGATTCCCACTCTGATTCTACTGGACATACTGCAACGACGCGATAAGTGACCTCACCTGAATGTTCAGGTAGTTGTTGAACCTAAGGAACTCCTTTATCTGGCCAAGCGTAAGCCAGAGGAAATTCTCAGGCACGTCAATGCCGAAGTCTTCATCCAGAAGCATGATGACGTTCCTGTTCTGCTCGTGGTAGAACCGCCCGCCCTCTTCGGACTGCTTCGTGTCGAAGAGCACGCGCCCCTTTACGGCACCGTCGACGAACTGCCTTACGAACGGGGGCGGAGTTGCCACCTTGCGGAAATCCCCGGTGAGGCACTGGATAGTAGGCGCGAATTCGACCACGTCGAAGTTCCCGCACTCGACCTTGGCCTGCATGAGGAAGTGAAGCACGCCACCTCGCTTCTGGGCGAACAGGACGCACAGGCCCTCCTGCATCGGCTGGACTATCGGCTGGCACCAAGTGGAGACTTCCCTATTGGCGATCGTCACATTGACTCCGAGCACCCTGAAGAACCTCCGGTCCCCGCGGACGATCTCGCGGTCGGAGACGACCCAGTCCGTGACGTCCTTGAGCGGAATCTTGTCGACTATCAGCTCATAACGGCTCTTCAGCTCGCTCACGCGGTGAAGGACCTCGTCGATGGTCATCTGCCCGTCAATCTGCCTTTCCGAAGCAAACAGCGCATGTCCGACATCGGTCAGAGCCAGCCCGCGGCAAGTGTCGCCGTCCGCAGGGAAGCGCAGCCCAGACAAGACGGTACGGGTGTCCATGTTGACCGTGTTGTCGCAAGCCATGAGCTGCTTGATCTGCCCCAGCGTCAACCACCTGAAGTCCTCGCCGATGTCAATATCCTCGTCGACACGGATTATGATGTTGCGGTTACGTTTCCTGAAGAACCTGGCACCCTGCTCGCTCTGCAGCTGGTCGAGCACTATCTGATCTTGCCTTGCGCTCCTGAAATAGTCGAGGTACGCCGGACGTTTCCCGCCGTGGACGCATGTGTAGTTGCTGCGTGTCGCCTGAAGCGTCGGCGAGAGCTGCACGCAATTTATGTTGCCCGGCTCGATCTTCGCCTGCAAAAGGAAATAAAGCACCCCGTCGATTTCCTTGCAGATTATGCCAAGACATCCGACCTCGGGCTGGTTGATGATGGGCTGCCGCCACCTTGCTACGCGATCCTGGTTCTTGTAGACGTCGATGCCCTCTATCGAGAAGAACTTCCCGGACTCATGGCAAAGGTTGCCGGTCGCGGCGTCGAAGCCCCAGCCCTTCAGCTGCGAGAACGAAACCTCCGTGACCTTCACTTCAACCTCACGATTCCTGCGTTCGATCCACGCAAGAACCTCGCCCGTCGAGTTAAACGGGTTGCTGGTCGTCAAAAGAGATTTCAAAAGGGAATTCATCAAGCCTCCCATGGAACGATTCCGCTGAGCGGGGGATGCAGGCGGTCCTTCGGGGACAGGATCGGCTCGCACCCGATGTCTGGCCAGGGAATACCAAGCGCCGGATCGTCGAACTTCATGCCGCGCTCGGACTCCGGATGGTAGAGGTTGTCGCACTTGTAGGCGAAGAGCGTATTGTCTTCCAGCACCATGAACCCGTGCGCGAAGCCGCGCGGCACGTAGAACTGCAGTCCGTTCTCTGCGGTCAGCTCCGCCGACACGTACCGGCCGTACGTCGCGGACCCTTTGCGGATGTCTATGGCCACGTCCCACACCGCGCCGCGAATCACGCGCACGAGCTTCGCCTGCGTCCACGGCGCCGCCTGCCAGTGCAGTCCCCGCAGGACGCCCTTCTGCGAACAGCTCTCGTTGTCCTGCACGAAGACGTTGTCTATGCCAACCTCGGCATATCGCCCCGCGTTGTACGTTTCAGCGAAGTAGCCGCGTGCGTCACGATGGACGTCCACCTCCAGTATCTTGACTCCGGCAATCTCCGTCTCGAACACCTTCATCGCCTTCGACTCCTTGAACTATGCCTCTTGATGCGCCTTCCCGAACTCCGCCGCCATGAACTCCGCAAGCGCGCCCTTCCAGTGCGGCATCGGCGGCAGACCGGCGATGCGCAGCGCCATCTTCTCAAGCCGCGAGTTCTTCGGGCGCGGCGCAGGGCGCGGAAACTCGTCCGTAGTGCAAGGCTGCACCTTCTGCTCACGTCCCGCAAGGCGGAATATCTCCTCCGCGAACTCGGCCCAGGTGGCCTCACCCTCGCACGTGAGATGGAATGTGCCGCACAGGTTCGGACGCTTCAGGATGTCGCGCAGCGCTCGCGCGACGGCGACCGTGCTCGTGGGATTGCCGTGCTGGTCCGCCACCACCTTCAGCACCGGACGCGTCCCGTCCGCCAGGTTCATCATCGCATGCACGAAGCTCGGCCCGCCCGCCCCGTACAGCCACGAGATGCGGGCGATCACATGGTTCGGACATAGCGACCGCACCGCCTCCTCGCCCGCGAACTTGCTCTGCCCGTAGACGGTCCGTCCGCCGGTCGGCCGATCGAACTCGACGTACGGACGGTCCGCGTCCCCCTCGAACACGTAGTCCGTAGAGATCGCGACCAGGCGTACGCCATGCCGCCGGCAAGCCGCCGCCACGTTCGCGGTTCCGCGTGCGTTGAGGCGGAACGCGAGGTCGCGCTCCGTCTCGCACTTGTCCACCGCCGTCATGGCGGCACAGTGGATAACCGCGTCGGGCGACGCCTGCGCGATGACGGCGTCGATCGCATCCTCGTCCGTTATGTCTGCCTCCGGCAGGTCGGTGGGAACGACCTCGAAATCGCCACCCAGCTCACGCACGAGCGTCCGCCCGAGCATTCCCTTGCCACCGGTGAGAAGAACCTTCATCGCCTCACAACCCCTTCCCGTCCGCCAGGCGGCGCAGGTACTGTCCGTAGGTGGATTTCCCGTAGCCGTCCGCGAGCGCGTGCAGCTGCGCGTCGTCGATCCATCCCTGGTGCCACGCGATCTCCTCGATGCAGCTCATCTGCAGGCCCTGCCGTTCGATGATCGCGCGCACGAAGTTCGTAGCGTCCGCGAGCGACTGGTGCGTGCCCGTGTCCAGCCACGCGTAGCCGCGCCCCATCTGCCGCACGTGAAGGCGTCCTTGCCGGAGGTACTCGCGGTTGACGTCCGTGATCTCGTATTCCCCGCGCGCGGACGGCTTGAGGTTGGCGGCGATGTCCACCACGTCGTTCGGATAGAAGTAGAGCCCCACGACGGCGTAGTTGGACTTCGGCTTCGCGGGCTTCTCCTCGAGCGTCTCGGCGTTGCCGTTAGCGTCAAACGACACCACCCCGTACCTTTCAGGGTCGGCCACGCGGTATCCGAACACCGTCGGCTCCTTTTCCGCGGACGCCGCTCGCAGCAGCTTCGGCAGGTCGGCCCCGTAGAAGATGTTGTCGCCAAGCACGAGGCACGCATCGTCGTCGCCGAGGAACTCGCGCCCGAGGACGAACGCCTGCGCGAGGCCGTTCGGCACCTCCTGCACCTTGTACGCGAACTTCATGCCGAGCGACGATCCGTCGCCAAGCAGCCGCTCGAAGTTCGGCAGATCCTGCGGCGTGGAAATCACCAGCACCTCGCGGATGCCGGCAAGCATCAGCGTGGAGAGCGGATAGAACACCATCGGCTTGTCGTACACGGGAAGCAGCTGCTTCGACACGACGCGCGTGAGCGGATGGAGGCGCGTTCCCGCGCCGCCCGCGAGAATGATTCCCTTACGGCTCATTTCGTCACCCCCAGTCTCTGGCCGGCGTACTTGGCCTCTCGTATGGGACGCCACCACCAGTCGTTGTCAAGATACCACTGCACCGTCGCGCGGATGCCCGTGTCGAACGTGTGCTTGGGCTTCCAGCCCAGCTCGTCCATCAGCTTAGTTGGATCGATCGCATACCTGAGATCGTGCCCCGGACGGTCTGCAACGAACGTGATGAGCGATTCGTACGTCGTCCCGTCAGCGCGAGGACGCAGATCGTCGAGGATGCGGCAGATCGTCTGGACAACCTCCAGGTTCGTGCGCTCGTTGTGTCCGCCAACGTTGTACGTCTCGCCCGGCGTCCCCTTCTCGTTCACGAGGCGGAGCACCGCCACATGGTCCTCCACGTGCAGCCAGTCACGCACGTTCGCGCCGGCACCGTACACCGGAAGCTGCTTGCCGTCGAGCGCGTTGAGGATGACGAGCGGAATCAGCTTCTCGGGGAAGTGGTACGGGCCGTAGTTGTTCGAGCAGTTCGTGATGAGCGTGGGCAGGCCGTACGTGTCGTGCCACGCGCGCACGAGGTGGTCCGACGCGGCCTTCGATGCGGAGTACGGCGAATGCGGCGAGTACGGGGTCTTCTCCGTGAAGAATCCCTCCGCGCCCAGCGAGCCGTACACCTCGTCGGTGGAAATGTGCTGGAAGCGGAAGGCGGATTTGGTGCTTGGTGCTTGGTGCTTGGTGCTTGGTGCAGAGGAGGATGCGTCGGGAAGAGTGCGCCAGTAGGCGAGTGCGGACTGGAGGAGCGTCGCGGTGCCGACGACGTTCGTGCGGATGAACTCGCCGGGGCCGTCGATGGAGCGGTCCACGTGCGACTCCGCCGCCAGGTGGAAGACCGTGTCCGGACGGAAGTCCGCGAACGCCTTGTCCATCGCCGCCTGGTCGCAGATGTCCGCCTGCAGGAACGAATACCGCGGCGAGTCGGCAATCTCCTTCAGCGACTCCAGGTTGCCAGCATAGGTGAGCTTGTCCACCACGAGCACGGTCGCTTCCGTGTCGCGCACCAGATGCCGCGCGAGCGCCGAGCCGATGAACCCGGCCCCGCCCGTCACTATGCAGCGCTTTCTGAACGTCTCTGTCATTTCATTCTCCTGGAAGTTGGTAGTTGGCAGATGGTAGTTGGTAGATGGTAGATGATAGTTGGGAGATGGCAGTTGGGAGTGCATTAGGCGAATCGGCCTGGTTCCCCACATGAGCAACGGAAAAGCCGTTTTTTGAAACGCTCCGCGCCCGTGGGGTATGCAGCCGAATACCTCATGAGTTCCAAGTTTGGGGCGATAAGCCTCATTTGCCAAGAAGAATTATACCAAAAAAAAGAGTCCGGCGCGAGCCGGACTCCCCTTTGGCGGTGCGCGAAACGCGCGCACGTCTACCAGCGGGTATCGCCACGGTCACGACGACCGTAGCCGTATCCGCCACGTCCGCCGCCGCCACGACGATCACCGCGATCGCGGTCGCTGCGCGGGGGCTTGGGCTGCGACTCGTTCACACGCACCGGACGCCCGTCGAGGGGCTGGCCGTTGAGCGCGTCAATAGCCGCCTGTGCCTGTTCGCGATTCGGCATCTCTACGAAGCCGAATCCCTTTGACCGGCCGCTAGTGCGGTCGGTCACCACGCGCGCGGAGGTAACTTCGCCGTACGCCGCAAACGCCGCCTTTAGACCTTCGTCGGTCGTGGCGTACGCCAGGTTACCAACATAGATATCCATACTTGCTGCATCCTTCGTTGTCTTTAGAAACGAACCGCGCTTCGACACACGCCTTACACGATTCTTGTCAAGGTATTTTACACGCCCTTCTCCCCTGAGTCAAGGGGGATTTTCACATTTTTTCGCACTGGTCAAATGCCGCGTTCGGCCTCGAGCGCGCGCGCCAGCTGATCGGGGCACGACGTCCCCCCGCGGCACTGGATGCCCTTGAGGAGGTTGATCACCTCGTTGATCGGACGTCCCACCGCGAGGCGGGCGACGCCCTGCGTGTTGCCCGGGCATCCGCCGATGAAGCGGCACGCCGTCAGCACGCCGTTCTCGACCTCGTACTGTATAGCCTGCGAGCAGACTCCTTGCGTCTTGAATGTCTTCATATCTGGCTTTCCTTTGGCCGTCTATTATACATGCATTTCGCACTCGCAATCAAGGCTCATTTTTGGTATCATATCCCCTCCGATTTTCCAAGAAAGGTATCTAGAAATGAAGTTCGAGAAGAAAGAGTCGAGTCCCTGCGTCGTGGCGCTAACTGTCAAGGCGGACGCCGAGGACATCAAGGGCGAATACAACAAGGTGCTTAACGCGTTCGTGCGCCAGGGCGTCATCCCCGGCTTCCGCAAGGGCAAGGTGCCGCTGCAGATCATCAAGCAGAAGTTCCAGCAGGAGATCGCGCAGGAAAGCCAGCAGGCCTGCTTCCGCGCGTTCTACCCGCAGGCGCTCAAGGAGTCAGGGCTGGAAGAAGTCGCCGTGGCGCTCCAGGACGTCACGGACCTGCTGTTCACGCCCGAGACCGGCTTCACGTTCACCGCGCTCGTCGAGGTCAAGCCCGACTTCGGCCTCCCCAAGTACAAGAAGCTCGCCCTCAAG
>JAEEGH010026759.1_pt1 | contig 11472 bp, 8 predicted proteins | sample 9134181 | NCBI WGS metagenome assembly JAEEGH01 (sample SAMN16246544, study PRJNA631951) | gut metagenome | biome: gut microbiome; feature: rumen; material: DP-attached | host: Bos | place: Iran: Karaj | collected 2018-10 | reverse complement strand
ACGATATTACCACAGTCCTCAAGCCTAATCAATGGTACTACTATGATTCCGACTACAGGACAGAGTATCGACTTATGGGCAATATCGACGGCATGAAATATAGCTCTGACAGCGACAAACTCCTCTCCGACATCGTCACCTCTCCAGCCGAGCGCGAGATGACACTGGCCCGCGGGCGCCACTATTTCATGGCTACTCGCAGCGATGCCACCCTCAGCATCAGCAAGACCCGTTACATGCAGGAGGGTGAGCTTACGGCCGTTGCTCTGAATGTCGATGGACTGCCCGCTGCCGTACAGGCCACTGTTTTGGGCTTCACCGTCAAGACTATCGACCTTAATCCCGACGGGCCGATGGCTGAAGGCTCCAAGCTGATAAGTCAGTATTTGGCATCCAAGAACTATGATCTCATTGGCTTCAGCGAGGATTTCAATTTCCATTCCGAGTTGATGTCTCTTCTTTCTGGCTATTCGGCAGGCACACAGCGCGCTACGATTCCTGCAAAGGTGGAGGTCTTGTCCAGTGGCGTAGATCCTACTTTCGACACCGACGGCCTCAACCTCATCTGGAAGAACAGTGCCTGCACGGCATCCAAAGAGAGCTGGACTAAGTGGAATCAGACCACCAGCACCGACGGCAACCAATACATCAAGAAAGGCTACCGCCACTACGACCTTACACTCCCCGACGGCACCATCATCGATGTCTATATTCTGCACATGGATGCCGGTGAGGCTACAGATTCGCGCGAAGCCCAATGGCGGCAGCTCGCCGAGGCCGTCAACGCTGCTGAATCCTCGCGTCCCAAGCTCATCCTGGGCGACACCAATAGCCGATGGACACGCGAAGACATTGCTTCCAACTTCATGGCCCGCCTCAACAAGAGTCTCACAGCTACCGACGTCTGGGTAGAGTTCTTCCGCGACGGCTACCAGCCCACCACCGACATGGCCGACCTCACCGACCAGAGCAATCCCGAGAACTACGCCAACTACGAGGTAGTGGACAAGATTATCTATGTCAACCCGTGGATAGGCAACACCGTCCAGCTTGTGCCGCAGACTTTCCGCATAGAGCAGGACTACACCTACGACACCGTTGACCACGATGGCAACACCAAGCCCCTCGGCGACCATCGTCCTGTAGTAGTCACCTTTAAGATTCTGAAGTCAGGTGACCTCATCGGCGACGTCAATCACGACGGCTTGGTGAACGTCGTTGACGCTGTGGAAATCGTAAACTACATCCTGGGCCGCCCGTCAGCCGACTTCGACGTGACGGTAGCCAACCTTAACGGTGACCAGGAGGTGACCGTGGCCGATGCTGTGACTGTGCTGGATATGATTCTTCCCTGAGTCGTCAGAACACCAGCTCGCCATCGAAGCTGACGAAATCACGCTCCTGCGGACGAACGAAGATATAAGCCTTGCCGTTGGGATAGATGTCCACGCGATAGTAGAAGCGGTCTTCATTGCTTCTTACGTCCATCTCCATGCAGGTGGCGCCGTTGCTGGTTGTCGACTGGCGGAAGCCGTAGATGGGCGATGTGAAGTTCAGCCCCTGCGACGGTGATCCATAGGGTAGGGAATAGGCCTGTCCGAAGAAGGGCAGGTAGCTCTCGAGCGTGTCGCCGCGCAGCTTGAGGCAGAAGTCAGATGTCACGCGATGGTTGCCGTACCGCTGCGTCTGCATGTGGTCGACCTCAATCGTCATCCGTCGCTGGCTGATGGCCTGCTCTACCAGCTGGTGTGTCACCCGCTGCCTCTCTTGTCGCTCTTCCAGCGTGCTGCAGCCCACCATCGTCATCAGCAGTGCTGCCAGCACTCCCGTAAATAATAGCTTAATACTCCTTTTCATCATCGTTCCTCCATGTTTTAGGTAGTACCCTGACCGAGAAGGTTTTTTTCTGTCTCAGCCATATTGGGGACTCGGTTGTTATTTTCGGGTGCAAAGATACAAAATCTTTTTCATACAATAGTATAAAAAACAAAATAGATTGATTTTTTCCTGAGGGAGGCTTTGGTGGTGCACTGCTCAAGGGATGGGATATGGTGTGTAAGTAACTGAGTGAACAAGAAAAAGGGAGGGGCAAATGGCCTCTCCCTTTGACTGGTTTTATTGCATGTCGTAGACGACCTGCATGAGTCGCTTGCCTAGCTCGTCGGCCTCTTCGATGGTCTGGGCCTCGCTGTAGACGCGGATGATGGGCTCGGTGTTCGACTTGCGGAGGTGGACCCAGCGGGTGGGGAAGTCGATCTTCACACCGTCGATGTCGTTGACTGCGGCATCGGGGTCGCTGGCGTAGAGCTCCTTCACCTTTAGGAGGATGGCGTCGACATCGGTGTCAGGGGTGAGGTCGATGCGGTTCTTGGCTATCTGGTAGCTGGGGAAGGTGGCACGCAGCTGGCTGGCTGTGCATCCCTTCTGGGCCAGCGACGAGAGGAAGAGGGCGATGCCCACGAGTGCGTCGCGACCATAGTGGCTCTCGGGATAGATGACTCCGCCGTTGCCTTCGCCTCCGATGACGGCTCCCACTTCCTTCATCTTCGTGGTGACGTTGACCTCGCCCACTGCTGCTGCTGCATAGTGGCCTCCGTGGCGCTCGGTGACATCGCGCAGGGCTCGGGTGGAGCTGAGGTTGGAGACGGTGTTGAGTGAAGAGTGGAGCGTGGAGAGTGAAGCATTCTTTGCTTTTCGTTCTTCGCTAAGCACATAGTCGGCCACGGATACCAGGGTGTACTCCTCGCCGAACATGCGACCGTCCTCGCAGATGAAGGCCAGACGGTCGACGTCGGGATCGACGACGATGCCCAGGTCGAAGCCGCCCTGACGCATGCGGTCCATGATGCCCTGCAGGTTCTTCTCCAGCGGCTCGGGGTTGTGGGCGAAGTGTCCGTTGCACTCGCCGTTGAGTATCTCGTAGTCGACGCCGAGGGCCTGGAAGAGCTGCGGGAGGATGATGCCTCCTACGCTGTTGATGGTGTCGGCACAGACGCGGAAGTGGCGCTGGCGGATGGCATCGGCATCGGTGAGACGCAGGTTGAGCACGCTGTCGACATGCCGCTGGTTCATGGTGTCGTCGAAGGTGACGTGTCCCAGTTGCTCCACGGGTGCATAGTCGAAGTCCTCGGCCTCGGCTATGCGCAGCACCTCGGCTCCGTCGGCAGCCGTGAGGAATTCGCCCTCGCTGTTGAGCAGCTTCAGGGCGTTCCATTGTGTGGGATTGTGCGAGGCGGTGATGATGATGCCTCCGTCGGCCTCATGCCAGCGCACGGCCAGCTCAGTGGTGGGCGTGGTGGCCAGTCCGATGTCGATGACGTCGAAGCCCATGCCTGTGAGTGTGCCGCAGACGATGTCGCGCACCATCTGTCCGGAGATGCGTCCGTCGCGGCCTACGACGATGGTTCCGGTTTTTCCGGATTCTCCGGATTTTCCGGACTTTCCGGAAATAAAAATAGCATATGCCGTGGTGAACTTGACGATGTCAAGCGGATTGAGGGTGTCGCCTGTACGGCCTCCGATGGTGCCACGGATGCCGGATATTGATTTGATGAGTGTCATAAGTCTGTCTTTCGTTGAAGGGTTATCTCATAATAATAAGGGTATACGTATTGTGATGCGATGCTGTGGCCGCGGGTGTGGGGCACGATGAGACGCACCTTGGCGATGCGGTCGTCGGCTGAGCGAGGCCGCCCTACATTGAGGTAGCTCAGGGGTATGATGAGTCCTTCGGGCACGGTGCCGCCATAGGTGGAATACCAGGCGCCGCTGGTGAAGGATGCCGTGAAGCTGTTGCCCGACCGCTTGACGTTCATGATGTCGACATCGTAGGGGTTGACATCGTTGTAGACGGCCGTGCTGTCGAGTATGCCCAGCTCGATGAAGCGCATGAGCAGCTCGGTGTTCTCGCCGTCACGCAGGGGCGATCCGCATCCTTTGTCCACGATCTGCATGTAGATGCCCGAGTTGTCGAGGTAGACGAACTCTCGCTTGTTGACGTCGGTGACGTTGCCATTGTCGTGGAACTGCTTCTCGGGTATGACCACGAAGGCCGAGTCGGCGATGAAATTCCTGATGGCCTTGCGTTCTTTCTCTTTCTTGTCGCCATAGGTCTCGTAGTCGTTACAAGAGCACAGTGAGCCGAGGCAGCAGACGGCGAGGATGGCTAGAATGGTTTTTCTCATGATGGTGGATTATTTGAGTTTGTCGGAGAAGGCGGTGATGGCCTGCTTGGCGGCTTCTACGGCTTCGGCCATCGAGCAGAAGAGCCGTCCGCCTGAGGCATTGAGATGCCCGCCTCCGTTGAAGAAGCGCTGTGCCATCTCGTTGCAGGGAAACTGGTCGACGCTGCGGAGGCTGACCCATATGAGGTTGTCCTTCTCGGTGTCTTCGCGCAGTGAGATGCTCAGCTTGTGGCCCTTGATCTGCAGTGGCATGTTGACCAGTCCCTCGGCATCGCCCTTCATGAAGTGGAAGCGGCGCATGTCGTCGCGGGTGATGGTGAAGTAGGAGGCGTGTAGCGAGTTGTCGACCACCAGCCGTTCGTACATGACGAAGCCTGTCAGCCGGAGGCGGTTCTCCGAGAAGTTATGGTAGACGTTGCGGTATATCTTGTCCTTGTTGATGCGCTTGGTGAGCAGCTGCGAGATGATGAAGTAGATGTCGGGGCAGGAAGAGTTGTAGGTGAAGCCTCCCGTGTCAGTCATCATCCCGCAGTAGATGGGCACGGCGAAAGGCTTGTCGAGCTGTTCGAAGCATTGCAGCTGCCAGGCCAGCCGGAAGACGAGTTCGCTGGCGCTGCTGGCATGTGGCCGTGAGATGACAATGTCAGCGTCGACGTTGGGGTTGAGGTGATGGTCGATGAGCACCTTCTTGGCTTTTGAGAGTTGCAGCTGCTGATTCATCTCGCCTGTGCGCTGATATTCGTTCAGGTCGAGCATGAAGATGAGGTCGGCATGCTGCAGGGTCCAGTCGCAGCCCTCGCGGTGCTTGTCGTAGCGGGTGATTTTGTCGGAGTTGGGCAGCCACATCAGGTAGTCGGGAAACTGGTCGGGAGCGAACATCTCCGGCGACTTGCCGTAGACCGTGGTCAGCAGGTTGGCCCATCCCAACATAGAGCCGAGAGCATCGCCATCGGGGTTCTGGTGACAGACACAGACGATGGCGTTGCTCTGGCGTATCAGCTGGTCAAGCTGTTCCAGCTGTTCAGTAGTGATGAGATCGTTGAGCATTTAGAAGAGTTTGTTGGGGTAGACACCCTCGTCGACGAGCTGCTGGATGCGGTCGACGGTGGCTTGGCGGTCGGCAGCATAGGTGACGCCGAACCACTTGGCCGTGGTGTCGAGCACCTCGCAGGTAGCCGTTCCCTCGGTGATGAGCTTGTTGACCATCAGCGGGATGAAGAACTCGGCCTTGAGGTTCTCGATGTTCTTCGGGTTGCTGAGGAACTCCTTGAAGTACTCCTCAGAGTAGTCGAAGTAGTCGGGAGTGAAGCCCCACATGTTCATCGACACGGGCACGTTCTCCTCCAGCGGCTGCCACTCGCCCTGCTCATCCTTGTAGCAGATAGGTCCGTCGGCAGGTACGCGCATGATCTCGGTGCGCTCTACGACATCAGTGAGGTGACGCTTCTCGTTGTAGGCACAGACACCGCGAGCCACGGAGCCGTTCTCGCTGAGCGTGTTGCAGCAGCGGAAGCCCACCATAGCGTAGGTGTTCTTCGAGCCTTCGGGGAGGTTGCTGAGGAACTTGCCGATCTGCATGAAGGCATCGCGTCCGTAGAAGTCGTCGCAATTGATCACGCAGAAAGGCTCGCGGATGACGTCCTTGCCCATGAGCACGGCGTGATTCGTTCCCCATGGCTTGACGCGTCCTTCGGGCACGGTGAAGCCTTCGGGCAGCGAGTCGAGTGCCTGGAAGCAGAGTTCGCAGGGCACCTGGCCCTCATATTTCGACAGGATCTGAGTGCGGAACTGCTCTTCGAAGTCCTTGCGGATGACCCATACGATCTTGCCGAATCCAGCCTGGATGGCGTCGTAGATGCTATAGTCCATGATGGTCTCGCCGTTGGGGCCCAGACCGTCGAGCTGCTTCAGTCCGCCGTAGCGGCTGCCCATGCCAGCAGCGAGCAGGAAAAGTGTAGGTTTCATAGTTGTTTGTTTTTATTGATGTTAATGGAAAAGTGTATTCCTAGTTCTTGTTCGCCTTCTTACGCTGGTCGTGGTCGAGGATGGCCTTGCGCATACGCATCGACTTGGGAGTGACCTCGACGAGCTCGTCACCCTTGATATACTCCAGACATTCCTCGAGCGACATGATGACCTTGGGGATGACACGTGCCTTCTCGTCGGAGCCCGAGGCACGCACATTGGTGAGCTGCTTGGCCTTGCAGACGTTGATCACGAGGTCGTTGTCGTGCACGTGCTCGCCCACTACCTGTCCCATGTAGACCTCTTCGCCCGGGTCGATGAAGAACTTGCCGCGATCCTGCAGCTTGTCGATGGCATAGGCATAGGCGGTGCCAGTCTCGAGGGCAATCATCGATCCGTTGACACGGCGCTCGATCTCGCCCTTGTAGGGCTGGTATTCCTTGAAGCGGTGGGCCATGATGGCCTCGCCCTGTGATGCAGTGAGAACATTGGTGCGCAGTCCGATGATGCCTCGTGAAGGAATCTGGAACTCGATGTTGGTGCGCTCGCCCTGACTCTCCATGCCTGTCATCTCGCCCTTGCGGCGGGTGACCATGTCGATCATCTTCGAGGCGAACTCGTCGGGCACGTTGATGGTGAGCTCTTCGATGGGCTCCCAAACCCCTCCCGACCTCCCCGAAGGGGAGGAGTTGGCTGCGGACAGAGGTACCAGTTGCACGGGCTCGTCCTTCCCCCCCTCGGGGGGATTGAGGGGGGTCTTATAGATCACCTGCGGCTGTCCCACTTGCAGCTCGTAGCCTTCACGGCGCATGGTCTCGATGAGCACGCTCAGATGGAGCACGCCACGACCTGAGACCACCCATTTGTCGGTAGAGTCCTCGAAAGGCTCGACACGCAGGGCAAGGTTCTTCTCGAGCTCACGCTCCAGGCGCTCGGCGATGTGACGTGAGGTGACAAACTTGCCTTCCTTGCCGAAGAAAGGCGAGTCGTTGATGGTGAAGAGCATAGACATCGTAGGCTCGTCGATGGCAATGGGCGCCAACGGCTCGGGCTGCTCGAGGTCGCAGATGGTGTCGCCAATCTCAAACTTCTCGAGTCCGATGACGGCACAGATGTCGCCGCAGTCCACCTGGTCGGTACGATGGTGACCCATGCCGTCGAAGGTGTGCAGCTCCTTGATCTTGGTCTTCTCCAGCGAACCGTCGCGATGGGCGATGGTGACGGGCATGCCGTCGCGGAGGATGCCACGATGCACACGTCCCACGGCGATGCGGCCAGTGTAGCTGCTGTAGTCGAGCGAGGTGATGAGCATCTGCGGTGTGCCTTCTATCTGCTGAGGAGCGGGGATGACCTCCACGATTTTGTCGAGCAGGTAGGTGATATTGTCGGTGGGCTTGCTCCAGTCTTCACCCATCCATCCGTTCTTGGCCGAGCCATAGACGACGGGGAAGTCGAGCTGGTCTTCAGTGGCATTAAGCGAGAACATCAGGTCGAACACCATCTCATAGACCTCTTCAGGGCGGCAGTTGGGCTTGTCGACCTTGTTCACCACGACGATGGGCTTCAGACCTATCTGCAGGGCTTTTTGAAGCACGAAGCGAGTCTGGGGCATAGGCCCTTCAAAGGCATCTACGAGCAGCAGACATCCGTCGGCCATGTTGAGCACTCGCTCCACCTCTCCGCCAAAGTCGGAGTGTCCCGGGGTGTCGATGATATTGATCTTGGTGCCTTTCCAGTTGATACTGACGTTCTTCGAGAGGATGGTGATGCCGCGCTCTCGCTCCAGGTCGTTGGCGTCGAGTACCTGGCTCGAGAGGTTCTGGCCTTCGCGGAAGAGGTTGCCGGCGAGCATCATCTTGTCGACGAGCGTGGTCTTTCCGTGGTCTACGTGTGCTATAATAGCAATGTTCCTAATGTCTTGCATTTTCTTTAACCTTAGTAAATCGGGTGCAAAGGTACAAAATAATTGTGAATTATCGGTGGGTAATTCTGAAATAATTCGTACCTTTGCACACAAATTGATAAAAGGTAACAAACTTAAAGTAATGTTAGTAGTAAGAAATCTGCATGCCAGGATAGGCGAGAAAGAGATATTAAGGGGCATCGACCTGACCATCAACGACGGTGAGACGCATGCCATCATGGGACCTAACGGCTCGGGCAAGTCGACGCTGAGTGCTGTCCTCGTGGGCAATCCGCTCTACGAGGTGACCGAAGGCGAGGCTTACTTCAACGGCAAGGATCTGCTGGCGATGAAACCTGAGGATCGTGCTCACGAAGGGCTGTTCCTCTCGTTCCAGTATCCAGTCGAGATACCTGGTGTGAGCATGACCAACTTCATGAAAGCTGCCATCAATGAGAAGCGTAAGTATCAGGGTCTGGAGCCGATGAAGGCCGGCGACTTCCTGAAGCTGATGCGAGAGAAGCGGCAGATCGTGGAGCTCGACTCGAAGCTGGCCAACCGCTCGGTGAACGAGGGCTTCAGCGGTGGTGAGAAAAAGCGCAACGAGATTTTCCAGATGGCAATGCTCGAACCTCGGCTGAGCATCCTCGACGAGACCGACTCAGGCCTCGACGTCGATGCCATGCGTATCGTGGCTGAGGGTGTGAACAAACTGCAGACGCCTGAGACCTCATGCATCGTCATCACCCACTACGACCGTCTGCTGGAGATGATCCGTCCGCAGTATGTGCATGTGCTCTATCAGGGACGCATTGTGAAGACGGGCGGCCCTGAGCTGGCCCAGCAGATACAGGAACAAGGGTATGAAGGGATCATTCACAGTTAAAGGTTCCTAGCTTTGAATATAAAGATGAGTAGCGAACAGCAATATATTGAGTTGTACGAGCAGTGCCGCGACATGATCTGCCGTCATGCCCCGGTACCCATGAACGACTTACGAGAGCAGGCATTCGCCGACTTCCGAAGGCAGGGCTTTCCCTCCCGAAAAGAAGAGCGATATAAGTATACCGACCTGCAACGCCTTTTCGAACCGAACTACGGTCTCAACCTCAATCGTCTCCAGATACCTGCCGATCCTTACCAGGCTTTCAGGTGCGACGTGCCCAACTTGTCGACATCGCTCTACTTCGTGGTCAACGATATGTTCTTCCACGACGAGCGTAACGTCTCGCCCCGGCTCCCCGAAGGTGTGGTCGTGGGCTCAATGCAGGAGCATGTCTCGCTGCTGGCTCCCTATTATGGGCGGCTGGCACAGACGGCCGACGACGGTGTGACTGCACTCAACACGATGCTGGCACAGGACGGACTGCTGGTGTATGTGCCCAGGGGAGTGGTGCTCGACCGTGCCCTTCAGGTCATCAATATCCTGAAGGCTCCCGCCCGTCTTCCTCAGGGCGACGATGCATTAATGGTGAACCGTCGTGTGCTCATCGTGCTGGAGGATGGTGCCGAGGCCAAGCTGCTTTTCTGCGACCATGCTGCCGACGACTGCCGATTCCTGACCACTCAGATCATCGAGGTTTTCGTGGGCTGCAATGCCTCGCTCGACCTCTATTGTTTGGAGGAGACACACAATAAGAATATTCGCGTGAGCAATGTCTACATCGACCAGCAGGCCGACAGCCGTGTCAATCACAATGTCATCACACTACACAATGGTGTCACCCGCAACAAGCTGGACCTTACCCTCTCGGGCGAGGGAGCCGAATGTGCCTGCAACGGATGTGTCGTGGCCGACAAGCGACAGCATGTAGACAACAATACGCTCATCACCCATCGTGTGCCCCATTGCACCAGTCGTGAGCTCTATAAGTACGTGCTCGACGATCATGCCGTGGGTGCCTTCGCAGGAAGGGTGCTCGTGGAGCATGGCGCTCAGCAGACCGTGTCGCAGATGACCAACCAGAACCTCACCTCAACCGACGATGCACGCATGTACACCCAGCCCATGCTCGAGATCTATGCCGATGATGTGAAGTGTGCACATGGCTCTACCGTGGGCCAGCTCAATGATGCCGCCCTCTTCTATATGCGCCAGAGGGGACTGCCGCTGCACGAGGCCAGGATCCTGCTGCAGGAGGCCTTTGTCAACGAGGTCATCGACACAATGCAGCTCTCGCCCCTTCGCGACCGTCTCCACTATCTGGTGGAGAAACGTTTCAGAGGCGAGCTCAACAAGTGCGAGGGCTGCAGGTTGTGCCACTAGCATCTAGTGCGCAGGAAAGCAATGGCCTCTTCGATGTGCGGAAACATCAGCTCATCGTTGAGGATGAACGGCACACGCTTGCGAAACTCTTGATGAACCTGGCAGATGGCTGGCGAGGAACGTAGCGGCAGACGGAAGTCGAGGGCCTGGGCGGCATTGAACAGTTCGATGGCCAGCACACGCTCTGTATTCAATATCACTTTTTGCAACTTGATGGCCGCATTGGCACCCATCGACACCAGATCCTCCTGATCCTGGCATGAGGGTATGCTGTCTACCGACGACGGCATGGCCAGGCTCTTGTTCAGCGAGACACACGATGCTGCCGTGTACTGCGTAATCATGAATCCGCTGTTCACACCCGGGTTGGCCACCAGGAACGACGGCAGTCCGCGAGTGCCCGACACCAGGCGGTAGATTCTTCTTTCGCTGATGTTGGCCAGCTCGCTCATGGCTATCGAAAGGAAGTCGATGGGCAGAGCGATGGGCTCGCCGTGGAAGTTGCCGGCCGAGATGATCAGATCTTCGTCGGGCAGCACCGTGGGATTGTCGGTGGCTGAGTTGATCTCCGTGTCGATGACGCTCTTCACATAGCGCAGCGTGTCCTTCACCGCTCCATGCACCTGTGGCACACAGCGGAAGGAGTAGGGATCCTGCACGTGGCCCTTGATGTTGTTCAGTATCTGACTGCCTTCCAGCAATTGCCGGATGCGACGTGCTGTCTCTATCTGTCCCTGATGTGGGCGCACAAGATGAACGGCATCGATGAAAGGTTCGATGCGGCCGTCGAAGGCATCGAGACTCATGGCTGCTATCGTATCAGCCCAGTCGCTCAGCCGCTGTGCCTCAAGCAGGCTCCACACGGCGAAGGCACTCATGTTCTGCGTACCGTTGAGCAGGGCCAGTCCCTCCTTCGAGGCCAGCTCGATGGGCTTCCAGCGCTTCTTACGGCAAAGCTCCTCGCCGCTGATGATCTTTCCCTGATACTCTACCTGTCCCAAGCCGATGAGCGGCAGGCTGAGATGTGCCAAGGGGACGAGGTCGCCGGAGGCTCCGAGCGACCCCTGACGATAAACCACCGGATAGGCAGCGTGGTTGAAGAACTGCACCATTCTCTGAACAGTGTTGAGCTTGCAGCCGCCGAAACCGTAGCG
>JAEEGH010026757.1_pt1 | contig 11472 bp, 10 predicted proteins | sample 9134181 | NCBI WGS metagenome assembly JAEEGH01 (sample SAMN16246544, study PRJNA631951) | gut metagenome | biome: gut microbiome; feature: rumen; material: DP-attached | host: Bos | place: Iran: Karaj | collected 2018-10 | reverse complement strand
CAAACCATGGGAGCAACTAATATCTGTTTTACAGGACCGTGGACGACGCGCCGCTCCACATAGGGCCCGACATAAAGAGCGGAGTGCTCCTCACGCTTTCTGCCGATTCCGAGATATATTATATCTCGGGAAACGCAAAGAGCAGCCGCGATTTTCTGAAAGTCATGACTGCGGACGGCATTTTCGGATATGTCCAGAAAAAGCACGTCGGAGAGTCGTATTATGACCTGAGGAGCGTTGCAAAAAAGAAACTGAACGGGTTTTACTGCATGTATGACGGAACCGTAAAGCTCGGCTGGCATCTTGTGGATTCCGAAGCGGGAAATGTGACTTATGACGATGTGGTAAAGAGCGCTGAGGGGATGAATGTCATTTCTCCCACATGGTTAAAACTCTCCTCGGAGGACGGAGACATCACTTCCATAGGCTCCGCGGAGTATGTGGAAAAGGCTCATGAGGCGGGGCTCAAGGTCTGGATACTGATAGACAATTTCGATGACGAAGTGAGCTCCCATGAGACGCTTGCAAACACCGATTCGAGGGAAAAACTGGAAGCAAACCTGGTGGCCGAGACTCAGAGACTTGGCGCGGACGGCATAAACATCGACTTTGAAGCGCTGGCGCAAAAAACAGGCATCTACTTTGTCGAATTCTTAAAGGAACTTTCCGTGAGATGCCATTTTGCGGGCCTCACGCTTTCGGTGGATGACTATGTGCCTTCAGCCTACAGAAGTTACTATGACCTTGAGACTCAGGGGAAATATGTGGATTATGTGATCCTCATGGCATATGACGAGCACTATGCGGGAAGCCCCACGGCAGGCTCGGTTTCATCGATAGGCTATGTAAGGGATGCGATAACAAACTGCCTGGAAATGGTAAATAAAGAGCACATAATGGTCGGACTTCCGTTCTATACAAGGCTCTGGAGGGAAAATGCCGCGGGCGTCAGCTCGGAAGCCATGACCATGAGAAACCAGATGGATTACATCTCGGAAAACAACATAGAGCTCACCTGGGATGAAGAGACCGCCCAGAATTATGCGGAATTTAAGGTGGGCGGCGTCGTGCACAAGATGTGGGTGGAGGATTCACGCTCTCTTTCTTACAAACTGAGTGCTGCCGCGAACGCGGATATAGGCGGTGTGGCATTCTGGAGGCTCGGACAGGAGACCGACGACATCTGGCAGCTGGTCAACATGGTGTTTGAGTGATCAAAGCAGGATCAGTGATATCTGTAAGGACAAATTGCAATGGAAACAAAAGTAATAAAGATCGACAGAAAAAACATAGAGCCAAAGGATTTTGAAGAAGCAGCCCGGATACTCCGCTCGGGCGGGCTTGTCGCTTTTCCGACGGAAACGGTGTACGGACTGGGCGGAAACGCACTGGACCCTTCGGCTTCGCAAAAGATTTATGCCGCAAAGGGAAGGCCTTCGGACAATCCGCTGATCGTCCACATCGCAGAGGTTTCCGATATGGAAAAACTGGGCACGGATATCCCGAAGGAGGCCTATGCGCTTGCCGGGAGATTCTGGCCGGGCCCTATGACCATGATCCTTAAGAAAAAGGACATAGTGCCGAAAGAGACTACGGGAGGCCTTGACACCGTGGCGGTGAGACTGCCTTCGGACATGATCGCGAGGACGCTTATAAAGGTCTCGGGCGTGTTCATTGCCGCACCTTCCGCAAACTCGAGCGGGAGACCTTCTCCCACGACCGCGGAGCATGTGATTGAGGACCTTTCCGGAAAGATCGACATGATAATCGACGGAGGGCATTGTGACATCGGCCTTGAGAGCTCCATAATAGACCTTTCGGGCGATAAGCCGCTGATCCTCCGCCCCGGTTTTATCACGGCCGAGGACTTTAAAAATGTCGTCGGGGATGCGGAGTATGACAAGGCCGTCATAGCAAAAAAGGCCGACAAGAACATAGTCGCAAAGGCTCCCGGGATGAAATACAAGCACTATGCCCCGAAAGGACAGATCACCATTGTCGAGGGAACAAGGGAGCATGTTGCCGAAAAGATCGCCGCATTGTACGAAGAGGGGATAAGATCCGGGAAAAAGTGCGCTGTGATGATCTCTGAGGAAAACAGCGGGCTTTACGGGGATATCAAAAAGTATCTCATCGGAAAGCGGAGCGACCCCATTACGATAGCATCGCATCTTTTTGACACACTGAGGCTCCTTGACGAGGACGGAGCGGAGCTCATCTTTTCAGAGAGCTTTGACGGGCTGAACCTTTCCGAAGCCATCATGAACAGGCTCAGAAAGGCAGCGGGATACAGTATCATAAACACAGAAGAATGAGACAACGGAGGTAAGGATCATGATAGCTTTGGGCTGCGATCACGGTGGATTTGAACTTATGGGTGCGGTAAAGGAGCACCTTGAAAAGAGAGGACTGGAATACAAGGATTTCGGAACACATTCCGCAGATTCCTGCGATTACCCGGATTTTGCGAAGGCAGTGGCATCTGCGGTGCTCTCCGGTGAATGCGACAGGGGCATACTTATCTGTGGCACCGGGATCGGGATATCGATAGCCGCAAACCGGTTTGAAGGGATACGCTGCGCGCTCTGCCACGACTGTTTTTCGGCAGAGGCCACAAGACTCCACAACGACGCGAACATCCTTGCAATGGGCGGCCGCGTTGTGGGACCGGGCCATGCTTTAAAGATCGTCGATACGTTCCTTGACACGCCCTTTTCGGATGAGGAACGTCACAAGAGAAGAATAGCAAAGATCGAGGAAAACCATAAAAAGGCGGACTGAAGCTTATGAAGAAGGTTATATCCTTTCTGCTCATCTTTATCATGATCGTTCTTAATGCGGCTCCGATAAGCGCTGATGCTGCATTTACAGGCTATGGACCGTCGCCTCTCACGCCTTCGAAGATCCATTACAAGGACATGGAGGTCACGGGGTATGACGGGACACGCATGAGAGCGATCCTTGACGATATGCGTGAAAAACGTGGCAATGAGGCAAATTCCGAAGCTATCATTTCCGACTATGAGGAACTGGTGCTGGAATTTGATGTTTTTGCGACACAGTATGCCTTGAACAACATTTGTTATTACAGTGATGTCTCCGACGAGAAATTTGCGGAGGCTGAGCTTGAGATGTCTTCACTCTGGACGGAGCTTGCCGACGAAGTGATGATCGAGGTCAGGGAGACACTGAAATCCCCATGCGGCGCGGCTTTAAAGGCCCATATAGACGATGAGGAGACCGTTCAGGATTATCTGGACTATGAGGACATGACGGAGCGCGAACACGAGCTCTCCGCTATAGCGGACGCTCTTGTTCAGGATTATGACAAGTCTGAGCAGAAGGCTTACACGATCACGGAAGACGGACAGACGTGGGATGAGGCCTCGGTCTATGAAGCTTTTTCAAACGGCGATATCGAGGAAGACGTCTACAATGCGTTGCTCACGGGCATCGCTAAGCAAAGGAATGACGTAGAAGCCGGGATATATGCCAAACTCGTAAATGCGAAGAACGAATATGCGAGAAGCGAAGGATATGACAACTATGCGGAATATGCCTATTATGAGATCTACAACAGGGATTACAGCATAGATGATGCAAAGCGCCTTTACGGGTATGTCAAGGAATATATCGTTCCCGCGATGGATGAGATACTTTCGGAGTTTTATTCCGCCGCTCTTTTCGGTTATGACAAGATGATGTCGGGCTTTGCGATGGACGATGAGGAACTGGTCGACCTCCTTGAGCCCTATATCGCAAAGGTGGACGTGGGGCTTGTCGAGGCCTATGATTATCTTAAGACTTATCACACCTATGATCTTGATATCCTCGATACCAAGATGGAAATGGGCTATACCGCATCTCTTTACAGCTACGGATGCCCCTTCATCTTTAACTGCGGAAACGGCTCGTACTATGATGTCGAAACGCTGATCCATGAATTCGGGCATTACAACAATTCGTTCCACAATGACGATCACTGCATCAGCGACCCCACAAACATGGATGTCGCGGAGATCCATTCCCAGGGCCTTGAGATGCTGATGCTGGAATATCACAAAGGGATCTATGGCAAAAAATGCGCAAACATCGTGACGCTCGCAACCTTGTACAGCATGCTCGCTTCGGTCACTGAAGGCTGTCTTTACGATGAGTTCCAGAATGAAGTTTACGCATATCCGGGAGAGATAACGGCAGAAGAGTGCAACAGGATATTCAGGCGCCTCGCTGACGAGTACGGGCATGAGTATTTGGGGGACGATGACGAGGCATATGACTGGGTTTCCGTTTCGCACACCTTTCAGAGCCCCATGTATTACATAAGCTATGCGACTTCCGCCCTTGCCGCGCTCGATATTTTTGCGCTTTCGGTCAAAGACAGGAAAAAAGCCGTCGACCTGTATATGGAACTCACGACTTATGGGCTTTCCACCTCTTTTTGCACACTTCTTGACGAGGTGGGGCTTCCTGACATCTTTGAGGAGAGCACCATCGTAAACATCGTAAACAGCACCACCGACTACGCCGCAAGTATTTACAGCCACAGCACCTATATGAAGATCGTAAAAGGCGTGCTTCTCTTTATCCTGTTCTTTGTCATCGGGATTGTCGTCCTGATCGTATGGCTTGTCAAAAGGAGCAAAAAAAAGAAAAGGCTGGCGGCGAAAGCAGCACGAGAACAATCGTATCTGCAGTCCGGACAACAGCCTTCGGATCCGTTCAATAAATAAAATTCATCTTTCCGATGATCTCGGCAGTGAAGTTTTTGTAAAGTCCCGGTGTCTCACCATCGTAGTGTACCCATTTCGGTACCTTTGAGGCAACGGTGACTTTACTGCTTTTTAAGATGGCAACACCTTTTCTTCCCACATGCTTTTGCTTTAGCATTGCGGGAACGGTGAAGAGCGCGCCGAGCCTTGTGAGACCGTAGATCAGGCAGAAACCGAGCTGCCCGTCGGTGTCGTCCGCATCGGGCACCATTCCTATGCCGCCGCCCTCATAGGGCTGGTTCATTGCGGAAAGAAAGTAGACATGCGGGTACATCTTCAGCTGTCCGTCGATGTTCACCTCAAAGTCCGAACGCGGTGTGGTGAAGATGTTCACTATGCCGAAATATGTATAGATAAAGCTTTTAAGCACTTTCTTAAGTTTCTCGTGTGAGTTTGCGTTGTAGCAGATGTCCGCGTCATAACCGATTCCCGTACTCACAAGGAATCTGTGGTGACCGTCCGGAGCGGGCGTATTGTCCGCGTAAACTCCGTCCGTGTAGGTGGAGAGACCTACATCTATCTTCATCACGTGTTCGCGGGCCAGGATCGCGTCGAGCGCGTCCTCGATGGTGTCGGGGAGATCTTTGTTTCTGGAAAAATCGTTTCCCGATCCGTTACGGATGAGTGATACTTCTGTGTTTTCAAGGTCGGTGATACCTTCAATGCACTGGTTCAGTGTGCCGTCTCCGCCGATTATCACTATCTTGATCGGACGCTCGGGCGTGGTTTTGAGGATATCTTCGTACTGTTCCCTTATCGACACGCCTTTTTCCGTATAGTGAAGCCTGTACTCCACCTTGCGCGCGATGAGGAGCTTTTCTGTTTCATCCCATATGGCTGCGCCGCTTCCCGAACGAGACGCAGGATTGACGAAAAAGTGATACATACCTTCCTCCAAATGCCGTAAACTCGGCTTAAAGATCATAAAAATTCTATCACGCTCCCAAAAATAAGTCAAAAACTATCTTGTAAATAAATTGTGAACATACTGTTCAAGCCGGACTAAAAAAATATTGATTATTTGATTCCGAAATGATAAAATAATCGGGTATCAGTATTATTTTGAAAACAATTTTCAGAATTTACTGACAAAATAGCCGAAAGGAAAATTTGCTTATGGACGTTTACAAAACAGAACAGATCAGAAACGTAGTTTTACTGGGGCATGGGGGCTCCGGAAAGACAACTCTTGCCGAAGCCCTTGCATTTCACACAAAGGCGATCGGAAGAATGGGGAAGGTCGCGGACGGAACAACAATCAGCGATTACGACAAGGAAGAGATAAAGAGAAAGTTCTCGATCAGAGCTTCTGTTATCCCGATAGAGTGGGAAGGTATCAAGATCAACCTTCTTGACGCTCCCGGATATTTTGATTTTGTAGGACAGGCAGAAGAGGCAATGAGCGTTGCCGATGCCGCTGTCATCGTTATCAACGGAAAATCCGGCGTGGAAGTGGGAACAAAGAAGGCGTGGGACATCTGCGAAAGAAGAAAGATCCCCTGCATATTCTTCGTTACCAACATGGATGATCCCAACGCCGATTACATAAAGATCGTAGAAGACTTAAAGAGCCTTTACGGCAAAAAGATCGCGCCTTTCCATCTTCCGTTCTATGAGAACGAGAAGTTCGTAGGCTTTGTGAATGTTGTAAAGATGGGCGCGCGCCGCTTCAATCCCGACGGCACCTATACCGACACCGAGATCCCCGCAGGCGTAAAGGGCGACCTCGAAGACGTGAGAAACATGATCCTCGAAGCCGTTGCCGAGTCCGACGAAGTCCTTATGGACAAGTATTTCAACGGTGAGGAGTTCACTCAGGAAGAAATCTCACAGGCTCTCAGAAAGAGCGTTATCGAGCATGACATCATCCCTGTACAGATGGGCAGCGGCACACTCACATACGGCTGCAACATGCTCCTTCAGTCCTTCCAGAAATATTTCCCGGCTCCCGACAAGTCGGCAGTCTTCAAAAAGGGCGAAAACAAAAAGACCGGTGAAGAAGTGCTCGCGGACAAGGATCCTTCCAAGCCTGTCAGCGCCTACGTTTTCAAGACCGTTATGGATCCCTTCGTAGGTAAATATTCGCTCGTTAAGGTTTGCACAGGTACTCTCAATTCCGGAGATATCGTGTACAACGTTACCAAGGAAGTTGAAGAAAAGCTCCAGAAGCTCTATGTGATGCGCGGTAAGGAACTCATCGAAGTAAAGGCACTTGAGTCCGGAGACATCGGAGCCATCGGAAAACTGAACTCCACAAGGACCGGTGATACCCTTTCCACAAGGGAATTCCCTGTAGAGTATCATCCCACCACAATGTCCAAGCCTCAGGAATATATGCGCTACCGCGCAAAGGTAAAGGGCGAGGAGGACAAGGTGGCACAGGCTCTGCAGAAGATCTGCATCGAGGATCTCACCTTAAAGACCGTGAACGACGAGGAAAATCGTCAGATGCTTATCTACGGCATCGGAATGCAGCAGCTTGAGATCGTCGCATCCATGCTCCTTGACCGCTACAAAGCAGAGATCGAGCTTTCAAAGCCGAAGTTCGCATACAGAGAGACCATCACAAAGAAGGCCGAGCACATACAGGGCAAGCACAAGAAGCAGTCCGGCGGACATGGTCAGTACGGCGATGTTATCATGGATTTCGCTCCGCTTGATGACAAGACCAAGGCATACGAGTTTGCAGAGCAGATCTTCGGCGGATCCGTTCCGAAGAACTTCTTCCCTGCAGTTGAAAAGGGAATCCAGGAAAGCGTTGTCAAGGGACCTTTGGCCGCATATCCCGTTGTGGGCATCAAGGCCACACTCGTAGACGGTTCCTACCACCCTGTAGATTCGTCCGAAATGGCGTTCAAGACCGCTTCGATGCTCGCATTCCGTGAAGGCTTCATGAAGGCCGGCCCGGTTCTCCTTGAGCCCATCGAGAGCTTAAAGATCACAGTTCCGGATAAGTTTACCGGTGATATCATGGGCGACCTCAACAAGCGCCGCGGCAGGATCATGGGCATGAACCCCGTTTCCGGCGGTAAGCAGGTCATCGAAGCCGAGATCCCGAGCTCCGAGATCTATGGCTATTCCACAGACCTTCGCTCCATGACAGGCGGTATGGGTGACTATGAGCACGAATTCCTCCGCTATGAGCAGGCTCCCATGGATGTCCAGCAGCGTGAGGTTGAAAAGAGAGCATCCAAGATCGATGCGATCGAGACTTGATGATATCTTTTCAAAACCGACTGAATACTGTATAATGATGAGGAGTCCGAAAGGGCTCCTCATTTACATAAAACGGAGAAAACATGGCAAGTAACGGCAGCATAAAAAAAACGATATTGATCTGTACGGCCGTTGTGCTGGGACTTATAACATTTCCGGTGAGTGTACTCGGGATAGCGCGTCATTTTGGCATTCCTCTCGGAAGCGAAAGGGTAAGCGTTCTTCTGAAAAACAACACAGCGCCTGTGGGATGGGAAGAGACAGATGTAACACCGGCGGCAGACATCCCTGTGATCGATCAGCATCGGCTGAGACTCATCTATGTCATGCAGAATGACGAGATATCCGGAATCTGGCTCGAGGCGCTCAACTACCCCGGAAAAGAGGTACATTTTTTTGAGGTGCCGAGGAGCACGAGAGTCGAGCTTTCAAATGAGCTGTACAAGGAACTGCTGACTTATGCGCCTACGCTTCCCCAGTATGTCAAGCTGTCAAAGGTGGAAAACCATTTTTCAAAAAATTACAGGTTTGAAGCATTGACACGCATACTGTCCGAAGCGACCGACGAAAAGATAACCTCATGGATGACGGTTGATGAAACACTTGCATCCATGTGGCTTAATAAAGGATATGCCAATGATGAAACAAATCTATCATCGGATTTCTTTAACATTTTCAACAGTGTAACCGTCAATTCAAAGAGCAATGTTGACCAGAAGACCGCCCAAGTGTATTATGAGGCATATGCCGACTGCCTGTTCTCAAACGACGGGGTGATCCCCGGCACATGGGACAAAACGGATTATACGATCACAACGCTTTCCGCAAGGGAAACACTGGAAGGAGCAAGATATTGAAAACTGTACTGGTAACGGGAGCCTCAAGAGGGATTGGACGCGCCGTGGCGGAAGCCTTTTACGGCGCAGGCTGTAAAGTGGCTGCTGTCTGCAAAAACAATATCGACCTGCTGGACGACAGGTTTTTAAAGATCCGCGCGGATGTATCCGACCCTGACGAGGTTCGGCGGGTGTTTTCCGAAGTGGAAAAAAACTTCGGGAGGCTTGACGTACTCGTGAACAATGCAGGGATTTCCGTGACCGGGCTCCTTACGGATCTTTCGGACGAAGACTGGAAGCGCATCTGCGGCGTTAACCTTGACGGAGTCCTCTGGTGCTCACGCGAGGCGGCACGCATCATGGTGAGACAGAAAGAAGGCTGCATCATAAACATATCCTCCATGTGGGGGCAGTGCGGGGCATCGTGCGAAGTGGCATATTCCGCAACAAAGGGCGGTGTCGATGCGCTAACAAAGGCGCTCGCAAAGGAACTTGCTCCGTCAAACATTCAGGTGAATGCGGTTTCTCCGGGTGTGATAGACACCGAGATGAACAGCTTTCTTTCCGAAGAAGACAGGAATGCGCTTGCCGAAGAGATACCCGCGGGAAGGTTCGGAAAGCCGTCTGAGGTTGCGGACCTTGTGCTTAAGCTTGCTTCCGGGAACGGTTATCTCACCGGTCAGATCATCAGGATAGACGGAGGGTTTGTCTGATGCTTAGAAATGCTGATATAAAGATAAAGATCACTGTATGTGTGGCGCTGGTCCTCATACTGTGCGCGCTGAGCTTCGGGGCCGGACGCGTGTTTGCGGCATCATCCGGAGAGGCGGGCTCCGTCACCGATCCACTGATCACCCAGAGCTACCTTGAACTCTGTCTTAGCAATCTCGAGAGCACTTCCGCATTTTCCACGGTGAGCGCCGAAAAAGGAAAGAATGTGCTCCTTTCATCGGGAGACAGATTTGTTCTCTATTCGGGAAGCGCAGTGGCAAAGGGGAGCCTCATCGACCTTACCAAGGGGACCATGTTAAAGAGCGGAGGAGACATCGCAAAGTTTCACGAATATCTCGTTACAAGCGATGAAAACGGCATTTCCATGACTTCTGCGGGACTTGTCTTCTGTTCGGAATAACAGGCGATTTGGTAAAAGTGCATAAAAACACGCAGGCTGTTTTGGTGAACATTCACAAGGTCTGCCCGGGCCTTTCAGCAAAGTATACAAAAGCTTGCACCATATTTTGTTAAAAAAGGCAATGGATTAAATTATAAAAATAGTGTAAACTACCGTCAGTGTGATTATTTCCAAATCGCTATTACATCAGGAGGAGATCAAATGGCAAGTTTATCACTTAAGAACATCAACAAGACATATCCCAACGGATTCGTGGCTGTTAAGAATTTCAATCTTGACATCGCCGACAAGGAATTCATCATCTTCGTAGGTCCTTCGGGATGCGGAAAGTCAACCACTCTCCGTATGATCGCAGGTCTTGAAGAGATCACCGAGGGTGAGCTCTGGATCGACAACAAGCTCATGAACGACGTTGAGCCCAAGGACAGAGATATCGCGATGGTATTCCAGAACTACGCTCTGTATCCTCATATGTCAGTTTATGACAATATGGCATTCGGACTTAAGCTCCGCAAGACTCCCAAGGATGAGATCGACAGACTCGTACATGAGGCTGCAAAGATCCTCGATATCGAGCATCTCCTTGACCGTAAGCCGAAGGCTCTCTCCGGTGGTCAGAGACAGCGTGTTGCCATGGGACGTGCTATCGTTCGTAATCCTAAGGTATTCCTTATGGACGAGCCTCTTTCAAACCTTGACGCAAAGCTCCGTGTACAGATGAGAATCGAGATCTCGAAGCTTCATCAGAAGCTCCAGGCTACCATCATCTACGTTACACATGACCAGACCGAGGCTATGACACTCGGTACCAGGATCATCGTTATGAAGGACGGTGTCATCCAGCAGGTAGATACACCTCAGAACCTCTATGACAAGCCTTGCAACCTCTTCGTTGCAGGATTCATGGGATCACCTCAGATGAACTTCATCGATTGTGACGTTGAGCAGAAGGGTGACCAGTGCGTACTTCACTTCGTAGGACGTCAGGTAACACTTCAGAAGGAGCGTTCAAAGAAGCTCATCGACGGCGGCTATGTAGGAAAGAAGATCGTTCTCGGTATCCGTCCTGAGGATATCAAGGATGAGGAAGTTGTCATCAAGGCTCTTCCTGACAGCACCTTCAACGCAGAAGTAAGAGTATACGAGCTTCTCGGTGCCGAAGTATTCCTGTACTTCACACTTACCGATGAGAACAACAAGAAGGATCTCAACAATTCCGTTGATATCACCGCTCGTGTAAATCCTCGTACTACCGCACGTGTAGGCAGCAAGATCGACATCGCATTCGATCTTTCCAAGATCCATCTCTTCGACAAGGAGACAGAGGCTATCATCTGCCACTGATTTAGTGCATTTCAACTCGGTTAGGGAAATCATCCTTAACCGAGTTTTTTTATGGTGCGCCTAGCGACGCACGTTTCTAAAGGGTTAAAGTCCCGAATCCGCCCGGTAGTGGGAAGGATATAGTCGAAAGCAAGGGTGTCCACTGCGAGGTGGAATCTGAAGGAAGCTGGAT
>JAEEGH010026753.1_pt1 | contig 11472 bp, 15 predicted proteins | sample 9134181 | NCBI WGS metagenome assembly JAEEGH01 (sample SAMN16246544, study PRJNA631951) | gut metagenome | biome: gut microbiome; feature: rumen; material: DP-attached | host: Bos | place: Iran: Karaj | collected 2018-10 | reverse complement strand
CCGAGACTTGAACTCGGGACCTCTTCCTTACCAAGGAAGTGCTCTACCACTGAGCTATAACAGCGAGCGTGAGCGGAAAACGGGGCTCAAACCCGCGACCCCCAGCTTGGAAGGCTAGTGCTCTATCGACTGAGCTATTTCCGCAGAAAAACTTCCTTTCAAGGAAGTGGGTGGTGATGGATTCGAACCACCGAAGTCGAAAGACAACAGATTTACAGTCTGCCCCATTTGGCCGCTCTGGAAACCACCCATTTTGTTTTTCTCTCAGCTATTGTCAGAGCCTCTTGTCGGATTCGAACCAACGACCCCGAGATTACAAATCACGTGCTCTGGCCAACTGAGCTAAAGAGGCATGCTACTCAAGCATCCGCTCCCCGATTGGAGTCTTACTGTCGGAAAGCGGATGCAAAGGTAGGCATTATTTTTGAATTACCAAAACTTTTCGAGCTTTTTTTTATCTATTTCTTAATTTTTCCTTGAATTTCTGCAGCTGGATGCGCATTGAATCCACGCAAAGGTCAGTACTTTCCTCAAAGGTATCACTCACTTTCTCAACAAAGAGCGTCGAGCCAGGAACGTTGACGGTCAAGCTTACTTCCTTGTTCTGTGCGGTGGCGGGCTTCACTACTTTACACTGCACCTCTACTTTCTGAATATCTTCAAACGTTTTTTCCAACTTGGCGACCTTCTTTTCGATGAACGCCTCTAATTTCTCGGTAGCGTCGAAGTGAATCGACTGAATCTTAATTTCCATAGTTACCTCCTGTTTTTAATTAAAGGGTAAATAATAAGGTTAAGCCCTCGGATGGGCATTGTCATATACTTTTTTCAGTTGTTCAAACGTGGTGTGCGTATAGATCTCGGTAGTGGCGACACTCTCATGTCCCAGCAATCGGCGGACACTTTCGAGCCCGGCGCCATTGTTGAGCATGGCCGTAGCAAAGGAGTGGCGCAGCACGTGGGGTGAGCGTTTCTTCAGCGTCGTCACCCGCGAGAGATGCGTTTTGACCAGCGACTGCACCTGAGTCCTGGATATCCGACACCCCTTGTCATTCAAGAAGAGGGCAGGTTCCTGCTGTAGTGGCTGTTCATTGCGCAAACGGATATAATCCGCGAGCACGCTCTCCAGCTCTTCCCCGAAAGGAATAATGCGCTGCTTGTTCCTCTTACCCGTCACCTTCACTTGGTGGTTGACAAAGTCAACATCCCCGCAGTCCAGAGCTACCAGTTCTGCCAGACGAATTCCCGTCTCATAGAATAATATAATAATGGTACGCGCGCGAACATTATTAAAATCATCACCCCACATCTGAGGCTGATCTATCAGACGGTTCATTTCCGCCTCACGCAGGAAATAGGGCAACGGTTTCTGTTTCTTGGGACCTTTCACCGCATAGGCCGGGTCATGCGTCACCAACCCCCTGGACAGCGCATAACGAAAAAAGGAACGCACGGCACTCAAACAGTTATTCACCGTTGATGCCATGTCGCCTTTATCCATCATGCCCTCCATCCAGTCACGGATGATGTCCGAGTCTACCGACTCCCAAGAGAGATGATTTTCTCGATTTTTGAAGTACGATTCGAAAGCCCTGAGGCTCCGCTCGTAACTGGTTACGGTCAGCTCGGAACGGTTCCGCTCGTAACGCAGGTAGTTCAAAAAATCTTCTATTATCATATACGTTGCATCTCTATTTCGGCAACGAATTTACGGAAAATTCTCGAAACCACCAAATTTTGAAGCGGCAAATGCACATAAAACATGTTTTTTCCTGCTACGCCGCAACAAAAACTGACCTCACAGCCAATTTCAGCGCACTTTTACTCCTCAGTAGCGCGCAGCTTCTGTACGTAAATAGCGTGCTCCATCTTGAGGCGCTTCAGTACAGAGGGCTTGTCGAACTGCTGACGGGCACGGAGCTCCTTAACAACACCTGTCTTTTCGAACTTTCTCTTAAACTTCTTGAGGGCCTTCTCGATGTTCTCGCCTTCTTTTACGGGTACAATAATCATTTGTCTTTTGGTTTTAATTTTTTATAATGTTATTACTGTTTCTAATGCCTTCAGGCATAGTGCCATTAAAAGCGGGTGCAAAGTTACAACAATTTCACCAAACTGCCAAGTTTTTCACACACTTTTTCACTTCTCCGCATGCATTCCTTTGTTTTTTCTCATTTCACCACAGGAAAACCGTTAAATAATCATAAAACAGACCTCTGCGCAAACGGTTTACGTGCGTAATTAATAAAAAAGCAGTACCTTTGCAGTCCGATTATTGGGGAGAGGCTTAGAATCCCCGTGAATCAGGGTGTGAATAGCGGCGTCTTTGGCCGGACGTGGTGGTTCGTGAATCGCTGGTTCGAAAGGCCTGTCAGGGCAAGTCCCTGCGGGAGCGCAAGTTAGACTAACAGCCGGGAGTTAGACCTCGGATGTGAGTTTTATGCGCGTACATTAATTAAATATAAAACTGTTTTTTAGTAGTAAATTTTTAAAAGAAATGAACACTTTAAGTTACAAGACCGTTTCCGTCAGCAAGGAAGCTGCCCGCGAGCAGAAGGAATGGCTGGTTATCGACGCTACCGATCAGGTAGTAGGCCGCCTCGCTTCGAAAGTAGCTAAGATTATCCGCGGAAAGTACAAGCCCACCTTCACTCCCAACCAGGACTGTGGTGACAACGTAATCATCATCAATGCCCAGAAGGTCATCTTCACCGGCAAGAAGGAGACTGACAAGGTTTACACCCGCTACACTGGCTATCCCGGTGGCCAGCGCTTCAACACACCCGCTGAGCTCCGCAAGAAGCCTTTCGGTGTAGAGCGCATCATCAAGCACGCCGTAAAGGGTATGCTGCCCAAAGGCCCCCTCGGTCGCGCCCTGCTTAACAACCTCTATGTCTATGAGGGTACAGAGCACAAGCACGAGGCCCAGAAGCCAAAGGCTATCGACATCAACCAGTATAAGTAAAGTGTAAAAATTGAAAAATTAAAAAATTAAAAGATGGAATACATCAATGCAATAGGTCGTCGCAAGAGCTCGGTAGCTCGCGTTTATCTGTCAGAGGGTTCTGGCAAGATCACGATCAACAAAAAGGATTTGGAAGTATATTTCCCCTCTGCAATCCTGCAGTATGTGGTGAAGCAGCCGCTGAACCTGTTGGAGGTTGCTGAGAAATACGACATCAAGGCCAACCTCGACGGTGGCGGTTTCACCGGTCAGAGCCAGGCCCTGCGTCTGGCCATCGCCCGTGCCCTTGTCAAGGTAAATGCCGAGGATAAGAAGAACCTGAAGGACCACGGTTTCCTGACCCGCGATGCCCGTGAGGTTGAGCGTAAGAAGCCCGGTCAGCCGAAGGCACGTCGTCGCTTCCAGTTCAGTAAGCGTTAATATACTGAACCGTTTAGTATCTAAACTCGTTGGATTCCTTTGGACTACCATCGGGCTGATTCTGGACAAAAGAATTAAAAAGAAAGTAAACAATTAAAAAGCAAAACAACAAAATGTCAAGAACAAATTTTGATCAGTTGCTGCAGGCAGGCTGTCACTTCGGCCACCTGAAGCGTAAGTGGAACCCCGCAATGGCTCCTTACATCTACACCGAGCGTAACGGTATCCACATCATCGACCTCCACAAGACTGTTGCAGAAATCGACCGTGCTGCAGACGCCCTGAAGCAGATTGCCAAGAGTGGCAAGAGAGTGCTGTTTGTCGCTACTAAAAAACAGACCAAGGAAATCATTGCCGAGAAAGCTGAAAGCATTGGCATGCCTTACGTAACAGAGCGCTGGCCGGGTGGTATGTTGACCAACTTCCCGACTATCCGCAAAGCCGTCAAGAAGATGGCAAACATTGACAAGCTGATGGCTGACGGCACTTTCGCCAACCTGTCAAAGCGCGAGCTGCTGCAGGTGACACGCCAGCGTGCTAAGCTGGAGAAGAACCTCGGTTCTATCGCCGACCTGACCCGTCTGCCCTCTGCCCTCTTCGTGGTTGACGTGCTGAAGGAGCAGATTGCCGTCCGCGAAGCCAACCGTCTGGGCATCCCCGTGTTCGGTATCGTCGATACCAACAGCGATCCCAAGAACATTGACTTCGTGATTCCCGCCAACGACGACGCCAAGGATTCTGTAGAGGTTATCCTCGCCGCTTGCTGCGACGCTATCAAGGAAGGTCTTGAGGAGCGCAAGGTTGAGAAGGCTGACGAGAAGGCTGCTGAGGCTCAGGCAGAGACCGAGGAAGAGGAGAACAAGCCCCGCCGTCAGGCTCGCCGCCCCCGCAAGGATGCTGAAGAGGCTCCCGCCGAAGAGGCTGCTCCCGCCGCTGAGGAGGCTGAAGAGGCTCCCGCTGCCGAGTAATCTCCCAGCAATGAAATAACATAATGTAATAACGAAAAAATTCAATAAACAATGGCTATTTCAATAGACGATATCAAAAAGCTTCGCGCTATGACCGGCGCTGGTCTGGCTGACGTTAAGAAGGCTCTGACCGAGGCCGAGGGCGACTTCGACAAGGCTAAGGAACTGCTCCGCGAGCGTGGCCTCGCCATCGCTGCCAAGCGTTCCGACCGTGAGACTTCCAATGGTTGTGTACTCGTAAAGGCTGTTGACGGCTTCGCCGCCACCATCGCCCTGAAGTGCGAGACTGACTTTGTGGCCAACGGTGCTGACTTCATCGCCCTGACACAGAGCATCCTCGACGCAGCTATTGCTGCCAAGGCTAAGGACATTGAGGCTGTCAAGGCTCTCGACATCAACGGTCAGACTGCTCAGGAGGCTGTTACCCAGCGTTCTGGTATCACCGGTGAGAAGATGGAGCTGGACGGTTATCTGGTACTCGAAGGCGACAACATTGAGGTTTATGACCACATGGGCAAGCACACTCTGTGCACCATGGTTCAGACCAACATCAATGCTCCTGAGGTAGGTCACAAGCTGGCCATGCAGGTAGCTGCCATGAAGCCTGTTGCTCTGGATGCCCAGAGCATCGACCCGAAAATTCTCGACGAGGAGTACAAGACCGCTGTTGAGAAGACCAAGCTCGAGCAGGTTCAGAAGTATGTGGACATGAAGATCAAGAAGGCTGGCATCAACCCCAACCTCGTTGACTCTGAGGACCACATCGAGAGCAACATGTCTAAGGGTTGGCTCACCAAGGAGCAGGCTGACGAGGCTCGCAAGATCATTGCCGAGGCTAAGCCCGAGGGCGAGGCTCAGCTGAAGATGCCTATGATTGAGGGCATTGCCAAGGGCCGCGTTGAGAAGTTCAAGAAGGAGAGCTGCCTCGTTGATCAGGAGTTCCAGTTCGGCGATGGTGACAAACAGACCGTCAACCAGTGGCTGGCTACTCAGAACAAGGAGCTGAAGATTGTTGCCTTCAAGCGCTTCACACTCGTTGCAGAGTAATATCCTCCCCTAAGAGGACTATTCATAACCGAAATTTCCCGCATCATTGATTGGTGCGGGAAATTTTTTCTTTATCTCTCCTATAGAGCCATAGCTCCAGCGAGTTGATGATGTTCTGCCAAAGCACATAACAACCCGCACCCACCGAAGACAGCGGATTCAGATAAGTATAGGCCACCCAGATACTCAGCGCCGTATTCTTCTGGAACGACGCCTGGCCGCTGTTGACCTCATCACCCAGATGGTGCCCGACAACCCGTCCTATGACAAACAACACGAAGCAGAGCACGAGACTCAGCACGGCTATCATCAGCAGCAACGAGAGTCCCGCACTGCTATGCACGATGTTACGCACCGTCACCCCCGACGTCACGCTGAGTTGAGCTGCCCACAGGTAGAACGACAGGTCGGGGATAGACACTATCCAGGCACATATCCGCTTGGCAAAATGCTGCATCACCCACCCTAACACCAACGGCAGGATGAGCACGATGGTCAGCTTTTGCAGGATAATAAAGAAGGCGCTCCAGAAGTCAAGGCCGGCCCCTCGCTCCAACAGGGGGAACACGGCGGGGATGGTCAGTGCCGAGACAAACGACGAAAGTACCACAAAGGCCGTCATGGTATTGATGTTGCCGCCAATCTTCGCTGTCACTACCGGAGCCGCCGTTGCCGCAGGGCCGATAATACAAGTCAGCAGACTCTCGAACAACAGTTTCTGCCACAGGTTGCCCTCCACACACATGATGAGCCAGACGTTCAGTGCTATCAGCACCAACTGGGTGACAATAATGCCAACGTGCCAGCGATGGGGACGCATCTGATGGAAGTCTATACGACAGAAGGTGGAGAACAGCGTCGAGAACACCATCCAAGGGAAGACGGCATCAACCACGACGCCCAGTTCGTCGCCCAATTCATCGAGCTGTGGCACATAGTAGAACACCAGATAGCACACAGAACCTATGGCAATAGCCACAGGCAGCGTCCAATCCTTTATGAACTTAACCATCATCATCTATATCCTTTCATAGCTCATCACTCACGCTATCAGCTTTATTTCGGACACAAAGTTACGCATATTTCTCGTAAACCGTTCATCAGCCAAAAGAAAAAACATCATTCTTTTGCGTTTTTGTCGACTAATTCGTATCTTTGCAGTAAAAAGACCTGAGGCTATGTTAGTAAAAACCTATTGCGCCGCCGTCAACGGACTAGAAGTGACAACTGTCACTGTTGAGGTGAGCATGACCCGTGGTGTACAATTCCATCTGACAGGACTGGCAGATACAGCTGTCAAGGAAAGCTATGACCGTATCAAGGCTGCCATGACCAATAACGGCTTCAAAATGCCGACGATGGACATCACCGTCAACCTGTCGCCTGCCGACATCAAGAAGGAAGGTTCCGGCTACGACCTGCCACTGGCCATCGGCATCATGGCGGCCAACGGCAAGGTAGAGAGCGAACGGCTCGGCCAGTATATGCTGGTGGGTGAATTGGGACTCGACGGCCGTCTGCAACCCATCCGCGGTGCGCTGCCTATAGCTATCCGCGCCCGTAAGGAGAAGTTCAAGGGGCTCATCGTACCTCAGCAGAACATCCGCGAAGCCGCCGTCGTCAACCAGTTAAAAGTCTACGGCATGGAGACACTGATGGATGTCGTCAACTTTATGAATGGCGATACCAGTTACGAACCCACCATCATCGACACTCGCCGCGAGTTCTTTGAACAGCAGAACCACTACAATCTGGACTTCTCGGACGTCAAGGGACAAGAGAGCGTCAAGCGCGCCTTAGAAGTGGCCGCTGCCGGTGGTCACAACCTCATCATGATTGGCCCGCCGGGCTCTGGCAAGTCAATGCTAGCCAAGCGCCTGCCAAGCATACTGCCGCCACTGTCACTGGCCGAGAGCTTAGAAACCACGCAGATACATTCCGTGGCGGGCAAGCTGAGCCGTGACGTCAGCCTCATCAGCCAACGCCCGTTCCGCGCACCCCATCACACCATCTCACAGGTTGCCCTCGTCGGTGGCGGTACCAACCCTCAGCCTGGCGAAATCAGTCTGGCCCACAACGGTGTGCTCTTCCTCGATGAGATGCCAGAACTGTCGCGCTCCGTCCTTGAAGTGCTGCGACAACCATTGGAAGACCGAAAGATTTCCATCAGCCGTGCCAAATACACTGTGGAATATCCCTGTTCGTTCATGCTGGTTGCCTCGATGAATCCCTGTCCATGCGGTTACTATGGCGATCCCACGCACCACTGTGTCTGTACCCCAGGCCAGATACAGCGTTACATGAACAAAATCAGTGGTCCCCTACTCGACCGCATCGATATCCACTGCGAGATACAAGCCGTACCGTTTGCCCAACTCTCACAAATGCAGCCGGGCGAACCGTCTGCCACCATCCGCGAGCGTGTCATTGCCGCCCGAAAGATTCAGGAGGAGCGCTTCAAGCCTTACAAAGGCATCCACTGCAACGCCATGATGACAGAAAGAATGCTCCACCAGTTTGCCGAGCCAGATGCTGCTTCCCTCGACATGCTCCGCATGGCTATGGAGCGTCTCAAGCTCTCCGCCCGCGCCTACAGCCGCATCCTCAAGGTCGCCCGTACCATCGCCGACTTGGAAGGTTCAGAGAAAGTGCAGAGCCAGCATATCGCCGAGGCCATCGGCTATCGTAACCTCGACCGCGGTGACTGGGCAGAAAGAGGGATATAGACTTACTATTTTTATATTCCAAGGCTGCGATTAAGCGAGGGCAATGATGCTTGCATCGATTGCCGAGCGTTAACAGGCTGCCGATTGGCCGCCTCGAAATCTATGGCGATGAAGTCGCGAATCATTTTTGCTTTTTCTTTTGAATCTCACATTCGCTCAATTTGTAAAAGCTCACAAATCGGGTCTTCCCTGATGACCTTTGGCGCAGACTTACCTGCCAGCACTAGCACCTTGATCTTTTGTCGAGCCTGCTCATGCTCGGCAGAGTCGATGCGAGCATCACTCTGCTCTCGCTTACTCGCAGCCTTCTTGACATTGCGGTAGATATGTAGCTGGCGCGATCGGACAGTGCGAAGCCAACGGTTCGCAGTATCATTACGGCCCACTATACAGGCAGAACCATCGACGGCAAACAATTCGACAGCAGCCGTGGTGGTGTGCCTTTGGCTTGCCGCTTGTGTGACCTTATCGAAGGTTGGATTATTGCCATCCAGCAGATGCATATTGGTGACAAATGGGAGCTTTACATCCCCGCAGAGATGGGCTATGGCAAATTCTCCCAGCCATATCCGACGGTTGGGCTTCTCTGATAATCCTACTCATGTTCCTACTGCTTAATAAAATGAGGGAAGTCGGGTTCTCCTAGTTTAGGTTCATAGGTAAATCCCTCGTAACTGAAGGCACAGAGATCTTCGGGCTTGTCGATGCGGTTCTCAATGATGAATCGTGTCATGGCTCCCCGGCATGTCTTAGCCCAAACAGCCTGTATCTTTATGTCGTTGCCTTTTCTGATGTAGAATAAAGGCTGAATGATTCGGACTTCTTTTCGGACACGGTGCCAGTCAAACAGGTGCTGGTATTCCTCTGTAGCAAGATGTACCAGAATTCCACCATCTGCTTTCACAGAATCAATCAGTACATCAGTCAGTCGACTCTTCCAGAAACCAAACATGTTCTGTCCCTCTCCACTTGGTAGTTCCACATTGCCCTCCATCCTATACGGGAGAATAGCATCCAATGGGCGAAGCAGTCCATAGAGGAAAGAGGTAATCCATAACCTTCCCTGGGAATAATTGAGGTCATCGACATTCAGAGTTTCAGCCTTCAGATGTTTGTATGCCTGGCCGTGATAGGCAAGAATAGCTGGAAGTTTAGGAGCATCATCAAAGAACCGCATAAACCGCAACATATTCTGAACGGCAATCTGATGACTACAGCCCAGAATTTCGACAATCGTATCTGCTGAATACTGAACCATATCCCTTGCAAAACAATCTGCCTCATTCTGGAAACGAGGTGATGACAGGCTAATGACGGGGGATGACTTCACCTTGTCATTGGATTTCATCCCACGTTTCTCACGCTCGACAGAACAAACGAGTTTGCTCTGTTCTCGCTTAATCGAAACGTTCATTATCTTTGCGGAAGCGAGTATTATCTGCATATCATTTTATTATAGTTCCACATCTGAAGGACTGTAGTTGTTCTCCCATCACGACCTTCATTACCTCAAACACATTATCTCCTGTGCAATGGCTGGTGTAGAACCTTGTTTCTGGATAGTTGGTTTTTAGCCTTTGAGTCAAAGCCGCCAGTTCTTCGTCAGTCTCCTGACCGTCGAGCAAGTGAAAGCCACCGACAACGGTATGAACGTGCCAAGGACAGGCTGCCAGAATGTTCTCCAGACCACTATGAGCACAGCCCGTGAATAGTAGACCATCAACATACAGGGCCAACTCATGGCGAAAATCGTCGTGGATATAATCTCCATTAGCATCCTGCACATAGAGATTCTGATTCCCCTTGGGCATCGAGTGAATCTGAGGGATATGGGCAATAGCATGGATACCTTCTGCTATCTCACAGGTCTGGTCTATCAAGATAAGTCTGTCTTCGTCTATCTCTGGCCACTCAGTGGTAATGCTATGCAGATTACCTCGTTTAGAAAAGAATTTACCGCTCATGGCATCGGGCGAGACGATAATCTGGGCTTTTTGATTATGCTCCAAGAAATACCGTAAACCTCCTGCATGGTCGCTATGCCCATGAGAAATAAAAACATAGTCAACATCGCTGAGATCTATGCCCAATTGCTCTGCGTTTCGTATATACACGTCACTCGCTCCTGTATCAAGCAAAATCTTGTGCCGCTCTGTTTCCAATAGAATAGAAAGACCATGTTCTGTGGATAGACGGCTATCGCTGCTTCGATTATCTGATAATATTGTCCACTTCATCGCTCATTCATCTTCGTTATTCTTGCCAAATAATCGTAATGCTCACCTTCAGCAACTATTTCTGCAATATAGCCGTTCTTCGCTGCATTCTCTTTCAGGGTGTCAGCATCGATATAGAGCCAGTCGAAAGGTTCGCCAATGGTGTCCTTGTATTGCATCTGGAAGCTATGCTCTCCGTAATAGTCCATTTCGTTAGGAATATCAATCATGCCGTTTTCATCCTCGAATACATAGCTGATATCTGAGGAATCACATAATACCTGACCTCCTGGAGCCAGTATGTTGTCTAACTGACGGAAGAATTTGGGCAGACGTTCCAAGGTTCCAACGATGCCAATGCCGTTCATTAGCATGAGAATAGTGTCGAATTGTCCCTCCAGAGTGAAGAAGTCTTGTTCAAGCACATTCTTAACCCCACGCTCTTTCATGGTCTGAACAGACAGAGGGGAAATGTCAATGGCGGTTACATCGATGCCCTTTTCCTGCAAGACAAGTGAATGACAGCCAGAACCTGCACCCACATCAAGCGTCTTACCAGTAGCCATGTCGAGAGCTTTCCTTTCGATCTCTGGCATAGCCTTGTATTTACGGAAAAGTGTAGTCAAGGGTATCTCGTCCTCCTCAAACATCGGGGAGAACACCCTGAGCCTGTCTGCCTTCTTGGTTTTCCAGTAGTCGGCAATGGCTCTGCCCATTGGATCTAACTTGCTATTCACAAACAGGTTTTAGTAATATCTTTCCTGATAGAGACGGACGGAGATAATGTCATTCTCCTTATTGAAACTGATTTTGTCCTCGCGAGCAAGCCAGCCAATAGCCGTAAACAGCTGTAATTGGTCCAAGTTGGTCTCTGCTTGCAATTCCTCGAAAGAGAGACTACCTTTATTCTCCAATGTACGCCACACGATGCCGGCGTTTTCTCCAATTTGAACTTTATCCATAATCACTTAATTTATTTTAATTCGATGTTATTTCTATAAGATCTTCCATTCTGTCAATGATAAAGTCTGCTCCAGCCTCTTTGAGTTCCTCTCTGGTGCCGTTGCCCCAAGTCACTCCACAGGTCTTAGTTCTGGCATTGGCTCCCATCAGAATGTCAACATCCATAT
>JAEEGH010026751.1_pt1 | contig 11473 bp, 7 predicted proteins | sample 9134181 | NCBI WGS metagenome assembly JAEEGH01 (sample SAMN16246544, study PRJNA631951) | gut metagenome | biome: gut microbiome; feature: rumen; material: DP-attached | host: Bos | place: Iran: Karaj | collected 2018-10 | reverse complement strand
AGTAAAGCTCGAATGGGGTATGAGCGCTGAGCAGGTCAAATCCGCCGAGCCCTATGAGCTTGCGGGCGAAGATACTGCCGTTATAAACGGACGGGAACACACTCTGCTTCGGTATAAAAAAGTCCCGTTTATGGAGCATAATGCACGAATGACATTATGCTTCGGAGATAACGGTCTTGACCGGATAAACTACAAAATGGCATCGGATAATATGGTCGAGCTTACCGATGACCTGTTGGAAAAAGTTCGTAAAACGTGCAGTGAGGTAATACAAGGTCAGACCACTGTATGGCATGATACGAATAACGATGTTACGCTTATGCTCATTGATTTTGACAATTATGTAGTATTCAGCGTTATGCCGCTTTTGCCGGAAAATGACAGACAAGCTCTGCTCGAATTCCTTATGTCGGGCGGCGAGATTGACGAGAACGGAAGTCGTGTTGAAATGCTGATCGAAATGAATTGGACGGACTATACCGCCGAGGGCATAGAATGCGACCCGATAGACAAGTCGCTCGACTGCGAAAAGATACTGCTCGAAAAAGCCGACGAAATACAGAAGCTGTTCAACGGATTTATCAGATTTACCGGCGGCGATGCGTATGAACTCGGAGAACCCGAGCGTGTTCAAGGCTTTCCGACACATCTTGGTGCCGCTCCTGTTATATCCGATGAGATAAAAACCATAGCCGATATAAAGAGCCGCCTGAACGAAGCAATCTATGACAAATATACAGATTATCTTATGCAGCAACAGTACGGCGAAGCTAACGGAAAGCTGTACAGGCTCGGTGGCGAGCGCGGAAGCTGGCTCGGCGTCAACGAAACATGGTACATAGGATTCGATGTTACCGACGACAAGATAATCGGACATTTTGCGGTGCTTGGCTGGGGCGACGATGATGATTACGGCGTAAAAAATCCCGACCACCTTAACGACATCAACTCTTATGAGTTCTATGACATCACCGTTCAGAACATCGGCGGCAAATACCTTGTTACCGACGTGCGCGGAACGACCAGAGGCGACGGTACACCGATACCTTATGACTATTTCGAGTGTCACGGCTGCTACTACAACGATAATGCCGCAGACAGAAGCCTTATAACAAATGAAGCTGTGAAGCCGAAAGCCTGATCAACGGAGAATAGAGAACAGAGATATTTTGAGGTGTGAATATGCTTTCACTGAAAACAGGAAGCTGAAAATAATGTCAAATTAGATTCTGAAAGGAAAGAATTATTATGAAAAAGTCTTTTAAAATGATCGCAGCAGTGCTGGCTGCAATAACAACAATGTCATGTGCAAGCGCAGTTGCGTATGCCGATATAAATTCGGATATTGCTGTTCTTGAAGAAAGTCTTTCCGTCGATCTGTCCTCACTTCCGGTGTACAGAAACATCTCGTTTCCCATTAAACAGGAATACAATGAGTTCAGACAAGACTTCGTGTACGGCTTCGCTGTGGACGGCAGCCTGCATCATATGATACAGGAATCTTTCTCTGAAAAGGAGAACAACTGGAGTGCCTTTGCTGACTGCATCGCGGAAGTTTCTGAAAGCGATATAGCTGTAAACAGCTTTGAAGAAATACTTGGACTGAAGCCCATAGGTATATGGACAAGTTACGACGGGACTTACCCGGGACTTATGTATAGACTCAGTGATGATGTTCTTGCCGTAACCGGCCACGGCTGCAAATATAACAAAAAAGGCGATATGACTGTTACCGCAGAAAATGACAGCATAAGCTTCTGCGTGTGTTACAGGCTGCCGCCCGAAAAGCTGTACAAAAGCTGCTGGTTTACAGACAAGCATGACGGAAAGAAATATTATATTGGCAAGGACAGCCTCCCCGTTACAAAAAATACGACGATCAGCGGAGTAAGATATTCATTCGATAATAATGGCCAGTGCGGAGGCAAGTACACCGGCTGGGCAAAGACCTCAAAAGGCAAGTTTTACTATAAAAACGGCGTAAAGGTCACAAAGAACACCACGATAAACGGGGTTCGCTATAAGTTCTCGTCTGATGGTTACTGCAAGGGAAAGTTTACGGGATTTACCAAATCATCAAAAGGCAGGCGCTATTGGAATAAAGGTGTTCTTGCAAAAGATATGTGGGGGCAGTACGCAAAGGGCAATTATTACTATGCCGGAAAGGACAGCTATCTTCTGACCGGTTGGCAGGAAGTTACTCGCATAGGCGGTAATTACAGCTATTTTGATGAAAACGGTATATGGGATGGAAAGATCTATACTTCGGACTCGTTCGACTCGGAAGATCAGATAGTGCTTAACGATGATGACGAGTTGGTTGTCGAGGACACCTCCATTAAGGAAATAAGCGCATACTACACCGACTATTTCACACTTGATGACAAAAGCGTTTTCTATTCAAATATTTCTAATGAACCATCTTGGCAGGGGAATAAGTGGGAAAAGAGCGACTATATCGGAACTATAAAGGTCAAAACAACAGAGCGTGTTCTTAACGCATTACCGTCTTTTTCCGCAAATGTTCTTCCTGTGGGAACAAAGCTGTACAAATCCACATACGGCGGAATAGTTGTCCTTGCTGAGCTGAACGGCAAACTGATACCTTACCTAGAAATTGTTGAAGGCTGATCGAGGTTCCTGTTTAATATAATAGAATAGAGATATTTTGAGGTGCGAATATGCTTTCACTGTACTTGTCAATGGTCGAGACCGAGGAACAGCGTTCCCTTGTCGAGCAGATATATCATGACTACGAACAGACGATGTTTCACGCCGCGTTTGCTGTGCTGCACAACAAGCAGGACGCGGAGGACGCTGTTCACGAGGCTTTCGTGAGGCTTATAACAAATATTGACCGGCTGGCGGCGATAGAAAAGAAAAAGCAAAAGAGCTATGTTATCATTGTCACGAGGAATATTGCAATAGATACATACCGTCGCCATCAGCGTGAAACGGTCGGTGCGGAGGACATCTCCGATATGGATATTGCCGATGATCTCGATCTTGAACAGGCAATATCCGACAGCACCGATCGTGAGCTTCTTATGAAAGCAGTTGAGAAGCTGCCGGAAAAGCAGCAGGAAGTTCTTGTGATGAAATTCTTTCACGAGGTCTCAACGGCGGACATCACTCAGATGCTCGGTATAGAGCCAAGTGCGGTAAGAAGGCGCATTTCAAGAGCAGAAAAGAATCTCTATGACATTCTCAAGGAGGAATTGGAATGAACAGCGCTTTATATGATGTTTTTGCGGCAAAAGCCGAAATGATAGAAAAGTCGGTAAGCGACGACCTTCCCGCGCATAAGTTTTCACTGCGTTACAAGCGCAAGAAAAAAGCCCTGATAAAAGCCTATGAACAGCAGCGGGAGAAAGGTACAGACATACAGATGACATTCCGTAAAATACGGGTGCGGCAGACGATTCGTTTTGCGGTAATAGCGGTGCTGGCGGCGGTATTGCTTACGGGCGCAGGTTTGTATGTTACACACTATATTGGCGGATTACAGGCAAATCAGCAGTCAACGCATTCTGATGTATCTGCAATCAACCTTGAAGGAGCGCCGGAAACGCTTGAAAACAAGTATCGTGTGACTTACGATTTTACCGGTTGGGAATACGGACTTATGGCTGATGACGAGTATCATTATTGGGAATATTACGAAAAGGGCGATGACTTTTTTGACTTTTCGTACTATACAAAGGAGATGTTTCAGAATTCCAGAATGAATACGGAGGGAGCACAGGTCGAGACAAAGTATGTGAACGGATTTGAAGCACTATACTTTATGCGTCCTAACGGCACACAGCTTTTGTCTTGGGATAACGGAAAATATATATTTGAACTGGTATTCACAGTCGATTACAATACGGCATTACAGATTGCGGAGTCGATAAGACCGATGAAGTATCATATTACTTATGATCTCAGCGATTATGATATGACTGTGATGTCTGATTATGATTTCAGTTATTGGGAAGTTTACAGGAAAAATGATGAATATATAAACTATATCTATCAGACAAAGGAAGTATTTCAAAATTCACGCTTAAATACCGAAGGAACGCAAATAGAGAAAAGAGAAGTGTGCGGATATGAAGCTTTATACTTTGAACACAGCGACGGTTCAAAGTGTCTGGCTTGGGATAATGGCGACTATATCTTTGAAATACAGACAAACCTTGATTACGATACAGCGTTACAGATCGCGGAGTCGATAAAGCAGGAATAATATTTGTAATCAGTGATCACAAGCTATAAAACCGAAAAGAGAGGGCAGTAAAATGAAAAAAACACTATTGAAACTTACATCTTTGCTATGTGCGGCAGTAATGCTAACAGCAAGCGGAACAGGCGCTGTTACCGTGTATGCGGACAGCTCTGCAAAAGCGACAGCGTCGCAGAAGGATGATCCCGCAGAGCATCTGTCGATGCCGTCGGACAAGGTCATAAAATCTGCAGTCGAAAAAGCGGTCAAGGACGGTATTGTATATGTCGCATACCGAAAGGATCACAGCTATGCGGTCATAGATAAGGGAAAAGCCGAGAAGGATTCGATACTTTCACTTTCGGCGTCGATGCTTAACAAGGAATTCTATGAGGAAATGGGCGGCGAAGCCAATTTCGGGAGCTACGATAATTTCAAGCGTGCAGTGCTTGCGCAGGCAGGAGTAAAAAGTGAAAGCGAACTGAAAGTTGACCCGTATTTTCTGTTTTCATTCAACTATACCAAACCTTATGGAGAAAAAACGCTCGTTACCGACGAAGAAGCTGTGGAAAAGGCTCTTCGCAGAATGTTTGAGCTGCAGAATGAAACCGACGGCATAAAAAAAGCCGTGTCCTACGTCTTCGGCAATAAGATCGTCGGCGGAGTGATAGTAAATTGCAGATATAACGGGAAGTCGGAAGCCACACTTGAGATAAAGGCGTCAAACACCGACATTAACATAACTGAAACGCTGACCTTCCGCACCGAATCCGGCTTCTACATATACAACACCTTTGTTCCGAAGAACACGAAAAAACTTGTTATTTCGAGCAGAGATGCCGACACGGTGAAATTCCTCACCGACTTTATCCCCGATGACTGTGTCTGGGTGTGCAGCGACGACGAGATCAGCTTTGATGACTGTGTTTTTGATATGAAAGAGATACAAAAAGCTCTTCCGAACCTTACTGAGCTATATATGTATCAGGCACGTGTGACGAATGAGAAGTATATCGGTAAGCTCACAAAGCTTAAAGCGCTTTCGTATTATCCGCTCGGCGCGGAAGAAAATTACAGCAGGTTTATTGAAACGCCTGTCATTAAGGATCCGCCGCTTAAAAATCTCAAAAATCTGAAAAAACTCTGGCTGTATGGCGAGTATTCCGATTTCAGCTTCCTTGAAAAGCTGCCGAACCTTAAAAGCGTTTATGCCGAGCTTCGCAGCGAAAAAGCAGCTCCGTCACTGTTCAAAAGCAAGTGTGTGACAAAGCTGTTTATACAGTGCGGCACGAAGTTCGACATGACCGGAATAAAGAATATGACAGGGCTGAGGGAGCTTGATATTGAAAATGTAGCAAATGTTGACCCGAAAGCAATATCCGGCATCAAAAACCTCAGAAAGCTGAAAATAGGTGTTGGCGGGACTTATGACTTTTCGCCGCTTACAAAGCTCACGAAGCTGAAAGACCTGTCTATAAGCGGCGCGGAAACAAAGGACTGGTCATTCCTCAAAAAGCTGAAAAGCCTCGATACACTCTTTATCGGCTATACAAAGCTGTACGACAGTGACATAAAGGGACTTAACGTAAAGAGCATATGTCTTTACGAGACCCGGAACACTTATGCCGTTTTCTCGGAGCTCCCGAAGCTCGAAACGGCGGAGATGATGAGCAGTTATCACAGTTTCAAGGATTTCAAGCCTTCAAAGACGCTGAAAAATTTTACCGATACCTTCGGCAAAGGCGGGGATTATGCCGCACTCGCGAAATGTCCTAATCTTGAAAGAGTAATACTTCTCGGCTGCCGCGGAAAATTCGACGCAAAGGATTTTGTTAAATGCAAAAATCTCCATACCATATATTTCAACGGTACGGAGATCATAAACGGAGAAATGCTCGGAAAGATAAAAACGCTGAAACTTATCTCTCTGCATTCAAACGGCGTGAACCTTACGCTTACGGACAAGCTTCAGAAAGCCCTCCCGAAGTGTGAGATCGACATTAAACAGGATCAGTTTTACAACAACTGATGATCGAAAGGTAGGATGAAAATGAAGAAGCATATTTCTATGTTCGCGGCAGGCGCGATAGTTCTTGCAATGCTGCCGATATTTGCGGTGCCCGTATCGGCGGCGGATATACCGGTATCGGTGTCCTCGGCAGTGAGAACATCATACAGTGCAAATACAACGATCATCGAAAATAATATAAAGCTCAGCGGGTATAACGCTTCCGAAAGCGATATACGCGACTTTGTCAAAAAGGTGAACGCCGCGGCTCTCGGGAAGATGATACTGCCCACGGACGTGACGGACTCGAAAAAGGAGTATACCATAACAGGCACCAGCGACAGCGGCTATTTCACCGTGTCCCTCGTCAGGGGAAAATACTACGATCATTTCATCATCAACGGCAACTATTACCCGTTCAATAAGGCTCTTGACAAGATATGCCGTAAGATCGTCGGAACGAACGTCTCCGGAAGCAGCAGCGATGAAGTGGCAGACCGCCTGCTTACATATTCGATCAGATGCAATGAGCCGAAGAATGAGCAGGAATATATGAATGCTGCGCGCTCGCTTGTGGGCAAGTGGCTCGATACACTGAAAAATGAGACGGGTGAATATAAGATCGGTTCGTATGTTTTTAACGATGAAACTCTTCCGACCGAAAGGAATATGCTCCGTGCAGAGGGGCTTATAAGCGGAGGTCGCGAGTTTTGTGTGACAGTCGGGTTTGAAGTGAACGGACTCAGCAAGGAAAGCGTCTTCTCGCAGCCCAAAAATTCCGGCTACGGTAAATTCTACAATTATTACAGTGGTGCACTTGTTGTTGTAAGATGCCGCTGGGAAAACGGAGTATGCCGTATCCTTGCCTACGGCAGCGGCAGCAGCGAACTTACGGCGGGACTGAACGGCATACGCGAAAAGAATTCCGCTTATGATACGCTGTTCGATTTTTACAGGGACACAAAGCAGGTAGAGAAGCTCAACAAAGCGTGTACCTATAATATACTCGGAAGATATGGCATCGCGGCAAGCTCGCCTGTCTACATGGCAGACGGACGAATCGGATATGTCGCAATATATCCGAGAAACTACGCCGAGACAGGTAAGGACGGGATAAAAACCGCCGAATACAATAATGGCTTCTTCGACGAAAGCTATAACTCGACCTACAGCTCGCCGATAGATTTCAAGGACGGCAAGGGGGCACAACTCGAAAACTTCCGCGAGAAATTTAGTCTCGTATTCGACGACTACAATGGCGACGGCTGCGCGGATTACGCAATAAAGCAGTCTGCCGAGGACGAGACATCCAACGGAGCGAAGTATGAGGTGCGCTGTATGTCGAATGACCTTACGCCACGCGCGGAGCGTTTCGATTTCTTCATGGCAGGGCGGCATGAGGAGTCGATAAGATTACAGCATACCGACAATAGAGGATATGTTTACTGGTCAAAGGGCAATGACGGAAAGCTCGTATCGAATGTTCCCGTTGACGATTACCGTATGTACTCCGAGAGATACTATCTTCCCGAAGCATATCGTTGGTATGACGATGAAAAGAGCATTTACTGCTTCTTCTGGAACAACACTGCAAAGGACGTAAAGGTCGGCGGAAAGTATCATATAGAGTACAGCAAGAACGGCGAGTGGGTAAGCGTATCAAACGACAAAACGCTTGCGAACACGACCGCAAAAGCGTACCGCGACACCGAGCTGAAATTCGACATTTCCGATATAAAGCGCAATTACGGAGAATACCGCATTGTGATGAAGGTCGCGGGCAAGACGGTTTACGGCGGATTTTACATCGGCGGCAGCGGCACGTCGATCTCTGTATCAGCCAATCAGAAGGTCATTCCCGCCGGAATCGGATATATCGAGTTTACGGTGAAGAATAACGGTACGGAGCCTGTTCGGCTTTCCTCCGCGTATGTAACGAGCGGCAGCAAAAAGATCTCCGAAGCGCCCGTTGATAACAGCCTTATTCTGGCGGGTGGAGAAAAGCGTCTTACCGCGGAGCTCGACAGAAGCCTGAAACCCGGGAAATACACAATAAAGGTACCATGCGGGAAAAAGACTGCATCGTTCAGCTTTACCGTCAAAAAGGTCGGCGACGATGCGCTCACATTCTTCGGCGGGAAATGCACGGCAAAGATCTCGGGCGGCAAGCTTACCGTATCCGTGAAAAACAACAAATACACGAAGGAAACGTTCACGCTTACCCCCTACGATACGGGCTATCCGGAGGTGTTCATGAACAACAGATGGACAAGGACGGTCTGGGAGCTGACATCGGAAGGCAGCACGCTTGATATACCATACGGGAAAACGGGTACATACACCTTTGTTGACGGATACTCCGAGCAATACAAAATGATAATGGAAGACCCTAAAATGCTTGCTCAGGCAAAGGAGTTTTACGATGAGATAATGGCGAAAATAAAAGAGGAAAGCAGTGAGTCATTAGGTATATCCGAAGAAGAATACAAGAAATATAAGAACATGACATTTGAGGAATTTACAAAGCTTCTTTTCTTTGGCGATACCGAAACGATCGAGCCGCCGAAAAACTCACTTTACAGGCTGAAACTCAATGGGGAGTTTGTTTATTTTATTATATGAGGATCGGAGGTAAGTATATGAAAATAAAGAGGATAGCCGCAATAATACTGACTGCATCACATTTATCCATGACATCGTGTGGTGGAAGCTTTCAGCAACCGCAGTACACGACGAGACCGGAAACCGGCGCTGTCACAGAAGCTACAAAAGGAGGAACGGACATGGAAACCGACTGGCTTGAAAAGCTTACGGAGATCGTACCGCCGCCCGATGCCCCGAAGTGTACGGGAACAGACGAAATGCGCGCTGCTGCCGAAAAGCGGTTAGGCTCGAAGCTCCCCGACGACTACATAGAACTTATTAATACATACGGCGACGGCTGTTTCGGCTATGTGTTCAATGTTTATAATCCGTTTTCGGATAATAAATATTACAATCTTCTCGCCAATGAAGAACAGTATTGCTACGAAGAATTTAAACGACTTTCTATAGAGGACGGCTTTTATAATTCCGACGGAATGGCGGTTAATGTCCTCAATCAGAGAGATGCCAACGGTAAGTATCCTTTGTATGGCGGTTGGTATGACAATGAGGGCTGCCCATTTGGCTACTATCCTGCCGAGAACGGCATTCTTGCCTGCTGTCAGTGTGAAGGTCAGTACACAGTATACTGGAAGACCGGCAGCGACAGGTGGACTATAGTTGCATACGGGCGATATGGCGAGTATTCTGAGTTTGATATGACCTTGACGGAATTTTTGTATAAGGAGATCACAAGAGAAATAAATTTTGGGGATATGTACGATTATCTTACGGAAAAAGGCAAGGTATTCATACCGTTTGAGGATACATCCGAGGAATGCAAAATAAAGGAAGAGGATTACAAATTCAATGTGTAAAATGCTTGATCAATGTTTTGAAAGCTATTTATTACAGTGCTAAATATTTTATTCCTCGCTTCCGCCCCATTCGACGAGCGTGAAGCCGGTCCTCTTATATCAGAATAAAATATTATTATTGCTCAGAAACGATTCATTGTTTGGCTCTTCATTTCCGAGCGGAAATCTGATCTGTGATATGAGCCATTTATCATCTTTTTTTACAAGCTTCATTATTGAATGCTCATAATAGAATTGCGGTATCACTTCTGATACAGCAAGTGCTTCGGGCGATTCGTCAAGACAGATAGTACAAAGCTGATATTCTATACTGCTGTCATTACTGCTTATCACACCGACGATCTTTGTTTTTAATGTGTGCCCGTCAAGATATCCGGTTTTTGTGAGATATGTCCTTCCGTCAACAACTTTAAGGCTTCTCTCCAGAGCATCGGATAATGTGAGACCGGACACAGCATTATTGTCTAAAAGCTCGGAAGGCTTCTCGACTGCATAATACCCCGACCACTCCCGAATCTCAGAAACAAATGTATCATCCGCAAGCTCCGTAATGGCGTCATACGTTCCGAATCCGGGACTTAATTCATAATACACATCATCCGGATCCAATGTGCCTGCCGGAATAGTGTGTGCGTTATCGACAGGCGCAAATCCCCGCGTCACACAAAAAATATTAAGAGCGTCATTGAGTTTTTCGTTTCCGAGTTCCATAAGTGCATTATCCGAAGTATCAATACAGTCATGCTCATGCTCGCCAATGACTATCTTATAGAGACTGATCCTCCCGTCAAGCTCATAATGGCCGTTCGGCAGTTCATTCAGTGAGGGTTCAGTTTCAGCGGGTGTCGAAGCACCTGTTGCGGTTGTTGCTTCGGTCGTCGTCACTTCTTCCGTGACCGCCGAGGTGTCCGAAGTTGTCGTCACCTCATTCGCAGTGGTCGTCGTTTCCACTGCACTCGTCGCAGTCTCACTCTCCAACACTGCCGGAGCGGGCGTGCCTGCGTTGCATCCGGAAAGCATAACAGCCGCGCAAAGTGTCAATGCAAGTATCTTATTCTTTTTCATCGTTATTTCCTCCGACTTTTATTATAATATCTTTATAGAATCAATTATCTCCATAGCCTTGTCATAATCAAATGTAAATATGAATGCGAAAATGTAATCCCCGTTGTCATACGCGAGATACTGGAATCCGTGATCGGGATTGTTGAGATATATTCCCTCGTGACCGTTGACGACACGGCTTTCGAGCTCCCCGCCCTCAGTGTTCAGATGGACTTTCTGATACGATTCTTTAGTACATACCTCAAAGCTGAATTCGTCCTCACCCTTTCTGTAAACTACCCACCTTTCGGTACTGCAATCCGACATCAGTTCTTCTTCCCAATCGCTCATATCGTATGTTATCTGATATGTCGGTGCGTATGACGATTCACGGATCTTCACCACCTCATCATAAGATATCCCGTTGTAATCAATAGATAACCAGTATCTGTTGTCTGTCCAGATAAGCCGCTCGGAACCGTCCGCGTTTATATGATGCAAAGTTCTGCCTTTAACGCACTCTCCGCCCGGGTGCATTTCTTCAAAGTCTGATTCGGGATTGTGCTCGGTATATTTATCCCAAGTTTCATAAGAATAGACAATAGACTTATCTCCATTTCTGTATATCTCGGAGTATTTATTCGTCTCGTCACAAAGTATTTCCTTGTCCCAGCCGTTAAGGTCATACGTCAGATAATACCTCGGATAAAGAGACTCACACGCGCCTTCGTAATTTACGAAGCTCAACTCTGT
>JAEEGH010026750.1_pt1 | contig 11473 bp, 5 predicted proteins | sample 9134181 | NCBI WGS metagenome assembly JAEEGH01 (sample SAMN16246544, study PRJNA631951) | gut metagenome | biome: gut microbiome; feature: rumen; material: DP-attached | host: Bos | place: Iran: Karaj | collected 2018-10 | reverse complement strand
GAATGAAATATCAGACAGCTCTGGCGTGATCTTCAAAGCGAAAACATCAACGACGAAGAATTATGTGGTTTTTAAGAATGCCCATTCTGGCAAGAGTGCTTCGGAAGTCGGTATGCAAGGTGGGGAGCAAGACATTATCATTGTTACCCCCAATTATAATAACACGACGATTCATCACGAAATCTTTCATACTTTAGGTTTTTATCACGAACACCAGCGGAGCGATAGGAATAATTATATCATCGTAAACTATGATTTAATACCTAGCAATCTCAGGCATAATTTTGATATAGTAGCGGGGACAAACATCGGCCCTTACGATTTATCATCCATCATGCATTATGGGTCTCTTTCGAATCCATCAAGTGAAAACGAAGCTTTAGTCTGTTATTTGACGGGTTTGAATGGTGAAATACTGCCGTCATCTCATTTGCACATGTCGGCAGGAGATATTCAAAGCCTTCGTGCGATTTATGGCCCGCCATTTCATCGACTGGAAAATGTGACGACGATTTACCGAGATATCGTAGCGGGGGCGGACGAGGTATATGATGCTTATACTGAAACATATTTACGTTTCTATGCAGATGAATCCTGTACGACAAGAATGTCACTGTCTTATCCTCGTACAATTGTGATCAGATCTTTTGAAAGTAACTGTACCCCTTCTTCAAATGGCAATGTGAAATCCAAAGAATCTTTTCGGACGTACATTATTCCGGCAGGCGTGGATTCGTTCTTAATTGATTCGAGAAGAAACTACGAGCATTATTTCATGAGTGATGGCTATAGTATTGATTCGAAGTACTATAGTCTCTCATCCCCTCGTCATCTTCCAGATATAGAATTGATTGATGATTGATGTCTTTTCTACTGTTTGTCTCCGATGCTTTTTGAACTTGCCAAGTGATGCTGTCTTTCCCGAAAAGGCGGTGTGGATTTGGTGAAACACAATTTTGACCTGATTCTGACGGGGCCCTTCGGGGCCCCGTTTTTTTGTGCGTTTCCGATTATTTCGCTATCTTCGCAGTTAAAGAAAGACACATAATTATCGATAACTTATGAGAAACGCCTTTAAATGCCTTCTGCTCGCGGCCTTGATGGTTTTCGCGGGCATCGCCGCTTTCGCCCAGGTGACGACTTCGTCCCTCGGCGGACGTGTCGTGGACCAGAACGGTGAGCCGGTCATCGGCGCTGCCGTCGTGGCCATCCACGAGCCTTCCGGCACGACCTACGGTTCCGTGACCAACGGCGACGGCCTCTACACCATCCAGGGTATGCGTACCGGCGGCCCGTACCGGGTCGAGGTTTCCTGCCTGGGATATCAGCAGGTCAACTACACGGAGGTCACCCTCCAGCTGGCCGAGACCTACAACCTCAACGCGCAGATCTCGGAATCCAACGAATTCCTCTCCGAGGCCGTGGTGGTCGCTTCGCCCACCTCCAAGTTCGCGGCCGTGGAAAAGACGGGCGCATCGACCAACATCTCCTCCCGCCAGATCATCGAGATGCCGACCATCAGCCGGAGCCTCTCCGACATGGCCAAGCTCTCGCCTTACGGCGGTAACGGGATGAACTTCTCCGGAAGCTCCGGACGTTCCACCAACTTCACCGTGGACGGTGCCAACGTGAACAACAACTTCGGCCTCTCGGCGTCCCTCCCGGGCGGCGGCAACCCCATCTCCATCGACGCCATCGAGGAAATGCAGGTGGTCGTGTCCCCGTATGACGTCCGCCAGTCCAACTTCATCGGCGGCGGTATCAACGCCATCACCAAGTCCGGCACCAACACCTTCAAGGGCTCTGCCTACGTGTACTACCAGAACGAGAACATGCACGGCAACCGTATCGACGGTGTCGACCTCGAGCGCAATCCGGAGAGCAAGACCACCTACGGCTTCACCCTCGGCGGTCCGATCATCAAGAACAAGCTCTTCTTCTTTGTCAATGCCGAGCGCTCCCCGAGCCCTTCCGAGATCATCAAGTGGCGTCCTTCCGTCGACGGTGTCGAGGACGAGACCCGCATGATCTCCCGCGTCAAGGAGTCCGAGGCCGAGCAGATGAAGAATTTCCTCATCAACAACTACGGCTACGATCCCGGTTCCTACAACAACTACAACAAGGATCAGGGCAACCTGAAGCTCCTTGCCCGCCTGGACTGGAACATCAGCCAGAAGCACCACCTGTCCCTGCGGTACAACTACACGAACAACAACAAGTGGACGCCCCCGTCCACGTCCCGTGACGTGTCCGGCATGACCTTCAACATGGAGAGCAAGTACGGCCTGATCTTCTCCAACTCGCTGTACAACCAGATGAACAACCTCTGGACCATCGCCGCGGACCTGAACAGCCGTCTCTCGGACAAGGTGTCCAACCAGCTCCTCGTGACCTATTCCGACATTCAGGACGTCCGCGGCAACGACGGCGGCTTCTTCCCGTTCGTGGAAATCCTCGCCGGCGACCTGGGCTCCGATTTCGCCAAGGAGCCTTACATGGACTTCGGTACCGAACTGTTCACCTATCGCAACAAGGTGCAGAACACCGTGCTGAACATCAAGGACGATGTCACCCTGTACCTGGGAACCCACAAGGTGACCGCCGGCGCCAGCCTGGAGGCCCAGATGGCGCTCAACACGTACATGCGTAACGGCACCGGCATGTTCCGCTTCGCCAGCATGAGCGACTTCATGGCGGGCAACGCCCCGATTGAAATGGCTTTCGACTGGGGCTTCGAGGGGGATGAGTATCCTTCCGCCAAGGTGCGCTTCGCCCAGGTCGGCGCTTACGTCCAGGACGAATGGGCCGTCACCGACCGCTTCAAGCTCACCGCCGGCCTTCGTCTGGACAACCTGTCCTTCAACAACGCCGACGTGATGACGAACAACGCCACCCTCGCTCTCGACTACGGCGGCAAGCACGTGGACACCGGCAAGTGGCCCAAGGCCAGCATCCAGGTGAGTCCCCGTCTGGGCTTCGCCTGGGACGTCTTCGGCGACAAGAGCCTGAAGGTCCGCGGCGGTACCGGCCTCTTCTCCGGCCGTATTCCGCTGGTGTTCTTCACCAACATGCCCACCAACGCCGGTATCGTGAAGGGCCGTCTCACCTACATGACGGATCCCAACGTGCTGAGCCAGATGATGCCGGGCGGCAAGCTGATTACCGACCGCTGGGAGATCCTGAACGTCCTCAACGGCATCGACCCGGACAAGTACGCCACGACCATCACGCCGGAAACCGCTCCCGCTCCGAGCGAAGTCGCCGGTGTGGACCGTAACTTCAAGATGCCGCAGGTCTGGAAGACCTCCCTGGCCGTCGACTATACTTTCCCGTTTGATTTCCCGCTGACCATCAGCGCCGAGTACATCTTCAACAAGACCGTCAACGGCGTGATGCTCACCAACTACAACATCCCGGAGGACAACGCGGGCTGGGTGACCTTCAACGGCGCGGACAACCGCCACATCTATCCTTCCGGTTACCGGTATACCACCAAGGACGCCTATGTGCTCACCAATACGAACAAGGGTTACGGCTCCATCGCGTCCATCTCCCTGAATGCCTCGCCGATCCGGAACCTGGACATCACGGCCGCCTACACGCACACCGTGAGCAAGGAAATCACCGGTATGCCGGGTTCCAACGCCTCCGCTGCCTGGAAGTACATCCCTTCCGTGGACGGCCCTAACTACAACATCCTGCACAACTCCTCGTACAACCTGCCCGACCGTTTCATGGCTTCTGTCGCTTACACCGATGCCGCCCACAACCATTGGAGCCTGTTCTATGAGGGCCTCCGCTACTCGGGCAACAGCTACATCTACGCCAACGACCTGAACGGCGACGGCAACGCCTATGACCTGATGTATATCCCTGCGAACAAGAGCGAGATCCGCTTCATCGACCAGGCCAGCGAGGACGCCTTCTGGAAGTACATGGCCCAGGACGAGTATCTGAGCGCGCACATGGGCCAGTATGCCGAGGCTTACGCGGTGAACCAGCCGCTGCGTCACGTGTTCGACTTCCGTTTCGCCCACGATTTCATCGTGAAGGTGGGCAGCGTCCGCAACACGCTGCAGCTGAGCCTGGACATCCAGAACGTGAGCAACCTGTTCAACTCCCGCTGGGGCGTAACCAAGACCTTCAGCCCGGAGGTGCCTAAGGACACCAACAACAATGCCAAGGTCCTGAAGTACGAATATACCGATACGGACGGCGTTCCCGTGTTCTCCTCCATGGTGGATCCCGGCGTCAAGACCTGGGACTATCAGCACAGCCTCGCTAACTGCTGGTACATGCAGCTCGGTATCAAGTACATGTTCAACTAACCTGTAAGCGCGTAACGTTATGAAACTCAGAAATTACATCCTTTCCATCCTCGCCGGTGCGGCGCTCGCCGCCGGCTGCGCGCAGGAGCAGGTGATTTCCTCCATCGCCGAATTCAAGCCGGAGATGTCCTATATCGGCCTTCCGCTGGAAGGCGGCATCGTCACCACGCCCGTCACGGCGACCGCCAGCTGGTCCTTCGACACCTCCGCGATTCCGGAGTGGCTGACCGTCTCCCCGACTTCGGGCGGCGCCGAGGTCGAGCACATCGTCTTCGCCGCCGAGCCGAACACCGGCAACAGCGAGCGTTCCGTCAATCTGGTCGTGAACGTGGGCGGCAAGCAGCAGCGCTTCACCGTGGTCCAGGCCGGACCGGGCGAAGTGGAGGCTCCGCTCTCCACGATTGCCCAGGTGATGGCCGGCAATGACGGCGAAACCTTCCGCATCCGCGGTACCGTGACCAGCATCGTCAACACCAACTACGGCAACCTGTATGTCTCCGACGACACCGGCTCCATCTACATCTACGGCCTGTTCAACGCGAAGGGCCAGTATCCGAAGGATGCCGGCGGCTGGGCCACCTTCGGCGTGGAGGTCGGCGACGTCATCACCGTCCAGGGTCCGAGAACCCTCTATAACGGCACCACCCTCGAGCTCGTGGACGCCACCCTCATCGACGTGGAGAAGTCCCTCATCGAGGTGAATCCTTCCGAGGTTTCCGTGGGCAGTGACGCCGGAACCTTCACGGTCTCCGTCACCTCCAAGGCCAACGGCATGGCGGTCCTGCCGTCCGAAAGCTGGGTCCGCGTGACCGACATCGCCGCCGGAGAGAAGGACGCCGTCGTGTACTCCTTCGCCTATGACGCGAACACCACCACGGCTTCCCGCACCGCGACCATCCAGTTCAAGGCTGCGAACTCCTCCAAGGCCGTGACCGTCACCCAGGAAGGCATTCCGCCGACCGGCCAGTCCATCACCGAGATCGTCGCCCTGCCGGACAATTCCGGCGTGGAGACGCTTGAATCGACCGTGGCCGCCAAGACCACCAAGGGCTTCGTGCTCTCCGACGGCGCCACCGCCATCTATGTCTATGACAACGGCGCCAACCCGGTCGAGATCGGCGACGTCCTGAAGGTCCTGGCCACCAAGACCACCTACAACGGCGTGCCCGAACTGGCCACCGTCACTTCCGTCGAGAAGACCGGCTCCGCCTCCGTCGACTATCCCGCGGCCAAGGATGTCACGGCCGATGCGGCCACCTATGCCGCCACCGTCGCCGAGTACATCCAGTTCACTGGTGTCCTGAAGGTTTCCGGCAACTACATCAACGTGGAGATCGACGGTGCCGATCCCGCCGCGAAGCAGGGCAGTGTCGTCAATCCCATTGACGCGCTCGGCGCCAAGGACTTCGACGGCAAGAAGGTCACTGTGACCGGCTTCTTCAACGGTCTGTCCGGTGGCAACAAGTACCTGAACGTCATCGCCACCAAGATCGAGGAGGCCGGCGCCAAGGGAACCCTTGCCAATCCGTACACCCCGCTCGAGGCCTGCGATGCCGTCAAGGACCTGACCTGGACGGACAACAACACCTATGACACCACGGATGACGTGTATGTCGCGGGCAAGATCTCCCGGATTGCCAACAAGGGCACCTACACCGAGGGCGGCACCTACGGCAACGCTTCCTTCTTCATCTCCGCCGACGGCACGGAAAGCGGTGAATTCCAGGTCTTCCGCGCCCTCTACCTCGGGAACAAGAAGTTCGAGGCCGGCCAGACCGACATCAAGGTCGGCGACGACGTCATTATCTACGGCAAGCTGATGAACTACAAGGGGAACACCCCCGAGACGGTTTCCGGCAAGGCCTACCTGTATTCCCTCAACGGTAAAACCGAATAACCAATGATCCGACATATGAAACTCGCAACACGCTTCCTCACGCTCCTCGCTTTCGCGGCCGCCGTCTTTACCGGCTGTCGGCCGGAGGAACGCGACATCGACCTTCCGCAGATCAAGGTGGGAGGCTCGGATCTCCATTTCGACTCCGAAACCAAGAAGGCCTCCGTCGCCCTCGACAAGGACCTGACGACACTGGTCCTGTCCGTCGCGGCCAACCGCGACTGGACGGCCGACATCAACTGGGATTCCGACGAGGTTCCCTGGATCGCCGTCACGCCGGATCACGGCGAGGCGTCCGACTCCCCGCAGCGGGTGGTCGTCACCGTCCTGAACAACGCGGGTTACAACCGCAACAAGCAGGTCAAGTTCTCGATCAACTACGACTATAAGACCATCGCATTCTCCCAGGTCGGCGAGCGCGGCGAGGAAATCGTCGGCACGCTCGACAATCCGCTGACCGTGGCCGGCGCCGTCAAGTACGTCAAGAGCCTCGGCGCCGACGTGGAGAGCTCCTCCGGCGTCTATGTCAAGGGTAAGATTTCCCGCATCGACGACGGCGCTTCCTTCGCCGCCAGTGGCACTTACGGGAATGCGACCTTCTACATCTCCGATGACGGCTCCGAGAGCGGCGACCAGTTCTACTGCTATCGCGTCCTCTACCTGGGCAACAAGAAGTGGTCCTCCGCGACCGACACCGACATCAAGGTGGGCGACGACGTGATCGTCTACGGCAAGGTGGTCAACTACAAGGGCAACACTCCGGAGACGGTCCAGAATTCGGCCTTCGTGTATGAGCACAACGGCGTGAACAGAGGAACCGGCGGCGGTGGCGGCGGCGGTGACGAAGGTACCCCTGAGGGCACCGGAACGCAGGAAGATCCGTACAACGTGGCGGCAGCCCGTGCTGCGGTCAAGGGCCTCACCTGGACGTCCAACGACACCTACGAGAAGACCGCGACCGTGTATGTGAAGGGTAAGATCTCCCGCATCGCCGACAACGGCACCTACGGACAGAGCGGCACCTTCGGCAACGCGTCCTTCTACATCAACGACGACGGTGCGGACGGCGCAGAACTGTACTGCTACCGCATCCTGTACCTCGGCAACAAGAAATACACCTCCGGCACCGACATCAAGGTGGGCGACGACGTGGTCGTCTGCGGTGAGCTGATGAACTACCGCAACAATACGCCGGAGACCGTGGCCAATTCGGCCTACCTGTACTCGCTGAACGGCGGTGGCGGTGACACGCCTCCGGGACCTGGCGGCCAGGCCAAGGGCACCGGTACGCTGGACGACCCGTACAATCCGCTCGGCGCCGCGAACGCGGTGAAGGACCTGACTTGGACGGACAACAGCACCTATGACACCACGGGTGACGTGTATGTGAAGGGCAAGATCTCCAAGATTGCCTCCGGCGGCACTTTCACCGAGGGTGGCACTTACGGCAACGCTTCTTTCTACATTTCCGAGGACGGCACCGAGAACGGCGAGTTCTACTGCTTCCGTATCCTTTATCTGGGCAACAAGAAGTTCGAGTCCGGCCAGACGGACATCAAGGTCGGCGACGAGGTCGTCGTGTACGGCCAGCTGATGAACTACCGCGGCAATACGCCTGAGACGGTGGCCGGCAAGGCCTACCTGTACTCGCTGAACGGCAAGACGGACGGCGACACGCCTCCTCCTCCCACTCCCGGCGAGGTGAAGGCTGTCACGGTCGCCGAGTTCAACGCCGCTCCGGAGTCCGACTCCCAGGTGTATGAGCTCGTCGGCACCATCGGCGGCAGCATCAATGCGACCTACGGCAACTTCGACCTGACGGACGCGACCGGCACTGTCTATGTGTACGGCCTTACCGCCACGGAGCTGGGCTATGGTGCCAAGAACGACAAGAGCTATGCCACCCTCGGCCTGAACGAGGGCGACAAGATCAAGATCCGCGGCTACCGCGGCTCCTTCAACGGCAAGATCGAGGTAATGTACGCCTGGTTCATCGAGAAGGTCGGCGGCGGTGGCGGTGAGACGCCCGGCGGCGGTACGGTGGACAACCCGTACACCGTGGCGCAGGCGCTGGATGCCGTGAAGGACCTGAAATGGACCTCCAACTCGGATTACGAGAGCACGGACGAGGTGTACGTGAAGGGTAAGATCAGCCGGATTCCTTCCGGCGGCACCTTCACCGAAGGCGGCACCTACGGCAACGCATCCTTCTACATCTCCGACGACGGTACGGAAACGGCCGAATTCTACTGCTTCCGCGTCCTGTATCTCGGAAACAAGAAATTCGAGGAAGGCCAGACCGACATCAAGGTGGGCGACGAAGTGGTCATCTGCGGCAAGCTGATGAACTATAAGGGCAACACGCCCGAGACCGTCTCCGGCAAGGCCTATCTGTATTCGCTGAACAGCAGCGGCGGTGGCGGCACCCCGGGCGGAAGCTCGGTGTCCTTCGCCACGAATTCGGAGGCCGAGACCTGGAACACGGATTCGGACGGCACCTACGGCAGCGGCTATGCCACGACTGCCCAGGGCCTGAAGATCGGCTACTACAAGCACACTTCTTCTTCCAACCCGGTCGCCCCGAACGCCAACCACATCCGCGTGTACAAGAATTCCGTCCTGAGCATCAGCTCGACGGAAGGAAAGAAGATCAAGAAGATCGTCCTGAACTGCGCGCCGGATGCCGGCTCCTCCACCTACTGCTTCGACTTGACGGGCCTGGAAGGCGGCGCCAATGCGACGGCCGACACGGGCGCGAAGACCATCAACTGGACCGGTTCCGCCTCCAAGGTGGTCCTTCACGCCAACAACGGTCAGGTCCGCGTGGAGAAGGTCACGGTCGAATTCGAATAAAGGGAACGGACCATGCGAAGGATTTTCCGACATATCTGCGGAGCGGCTTTCCTGGGCGTCCTTGCGCTCGGGGCCGTCTCCTGCGAGGAAGAACCCGTCGTCCCCGATCCGGAGCTCATCATGGTGAAGAACACGGTCTCCAGCCGGAAAGGCAGCCAGTTCCTCTCCGTCGTGACGCCCGGCGCGTGGACGTTGTCCAGCGATGCGGACTGGGTCCAGATCATCCCTGACAAGGGGCGTGGATCTTCGCATTCCATCGCCCTGTGCTACGACGCCAACAAGGAAGACACCGGCCGGAAGGCGAACATCGTCCTTCAGGCCGAGGGCAAGGAAATCGTCCTTACCCTGCATCAGAATCCGCCGTCCCATGACGACGTTCCGGAGTTCAACGGCGAGTCCAATACCCACAAGGGATGGATGGAGCTGCCGGAGACCCTCGAGGACGACGGCCTGAACTTCTTCTGGCATACCATGAGCATCTCCGGTTACTCCGGACGCAACTATTCCTTCTACTGGGATTACTCGAACCTGGTGTCCCACTGGGTGGCTTATCCGCTGAACACGGCCCTGCGGGGCTCGGGCAGCCGTTCCGACGCCTGGAGCCTGGATCCGCTCCTGCCCGCCTCCAAGCAGCCGAACGTGACCTCCACCTATCGGGGCGGCTGGGCCAGAGGCCATCAGCTCCCGTCCGCCGACCGCCTGCACGCCGCGGCCAATGCCGCGACGTTCTACGGGACCAACATCACGCCGCAGAACTACAATTTCAACGGCGAGATCTGGGCCCGTCTCGAGGAGTCGGTGCGGAACTGGTCCTACAAGTGCGACACCCTGTATGTGGTGACCGGCTGTGTGGTGAACGAGAAGTCCTCCCGGACGACGGATATCGACGGCAAGTCCGTCGCCATTCCGGTCGCCTATTACAAGGCGGTCCTCTCCTTCAGCAAGTCGCTGGAGGCCAACGGCGGTTACCGCGGTTGCGCCGTGTATCTGGACCACAACCACCCGGCCAGCGAGACGGTTAAGCGGAACCATTCTTCCGTGATGTCCATCCGCGAACTGGAAAACAAGCTGGGTATCAACCTCTTCGTGAACCTGCCGGGCGCCGTGGGCGAATCCGCCGCGAATGCCGTGGAGACGGAGAACCCGAACACGGTCAGCTGGTGGTGGTAATTAAAACGTACGTGCCATGAAAAGATTTTTGACTTTCGTTCTGCTCCTGCTGGTCCTTGCGCCGGCGTCCGCCCTCGCTCAGGGCCGGAAGAGCTATGTAATCGGGTTCTACAACCTGGAGAACCTGTTCGACACGTATCACGACGAAGGGAAGAACGACTACGAGTACCTTCCCGACGGCGCCAACGAATGGACCGACTTCAAATATGAGAAGAAGCTCGCCAACATGGCCCGGGTCATCCGCGCCATGCGGGACGAGAACAAGGCCTACCACGCCATCCTGGGCGTCTCCGAAATCGAGAACCGTCACGTCCTCGAGGACCTGGTCGCGCAGGAGGCCATCGCCGACGCGCATTACCAGATCGTCCATTATGACGGTCCGGACCGCCGCGGTGTCGATGTGGCCCTGCTGTACCGTCCGGAGCTCTTCACCGTGCTGGAGTCCAAGTCCATTCCCTTCACCTTCGACAGCGAGCTCGATTTCGGGATGACGAAGGAGGAGCAGGACGCCTTCCGCACCCGTGACCTCCTGATGGTCCGCGGCCTGCTGGGCGGCGAGATGTTCGCCTTCTTTGTAGCCCACCTTCCGTCCCGTCTGGGCGAGAAGAGCGGCGCCCTCCGCTCCCGCGGCGGCGAGATGATGTACCAGGAGAGCCTGCGCCTGATGCAGGAGTATCCCGGCATCAAGATCGTGGCCATGGGCGACATGAACGACAATCCGACCGACGACAGCATGTTCGTGTACATGCACGGCCGGGAGAAAGTGGAGGAAGTGGGTCCGATGGACTTCTTCTCCCCGTTCGTGTCCATGCTCAAGGCAGGCTACAGCTCCCTGTACTATCGTGGCGAGAACAACATCTACGACATCCTGGTGGTCAGCGAAAGCCTCGTGAACGCCCCTAAGGGCACTCTGAGGATCCAGCCGATCGTGAAGAAGAAGTACTATGCGCGCATCTTCAACCAGCCGTTCATGGTCCAGCAGGAAGGCCAGTATGCCGGCCAGCCGCTGCGCACCTTCTCCAACGGCGCGTTCGTGGGTGGCTTCAGCGACCACTATCCGACCTATATCGTAGTCAGTAACAAGTAAGCAATCAGTTATGATCAAGAAGATAACATTGGCTTCCGCCGCCCTCCTCCTGGCCCTGGGCCTGTCCGCCCAGACGTTCACCGGAGGTGTGAGGGGCACGGTCGTCAGCCGGTCCGACCGCCAGCCGGTCTCCGACGC
>JAEEGH010026749.1_pt1 | contig 11473 bp, 5 predicted proteins | sample 9134181 | NCBI WGS metagenome assembly JAEEGH01 (sample SAMN16246544, study PRJNA631951) | gut metagenome | biome: gut microbiome; feature: rumen; material: DP-attached | host: Bos | place: Iran: Karaj | collected 2018-10 | reverse complement strand
AGACGCTGGCTGTTGAAGGTAACACGGAATCTGATCTGATACCGGTTCTTTTCCTTTCCGTAAGCAAAGAGACGGAAAGCTGCATTGCGCTTGATTTTCATTTTGCGACCCCTCCGCTAGTTATAATCGTATCCCAAAAATATCCCAAAAACGCTCAAAGGTGAGCGAACCCGTTTGCAAAGATACGCAATATAAAGCACTCCTGCAAGGGTTTACGAAGGGTGTTGTACTTGGTTTACGATTCTCGTCCTCTCCGCAGCTATGCAATCTGCATAGGCAGACGCCGCACAAGAGTGCGGCGTTTTTGCGTATCAGGGGCCCCGTCGTGAGTTTACTCACGTAAGGGCGCCCTGATGCTCAAAAAGAGGCTTTTAGCCTCGTCTGCCGTTGCTGATTGCTCTCGGATATATCGAGATGTGGCCGCCTTTGGCGGGCAAATCTCGTCTTTTCAAAAACACATGTCCCCAAAATCGAAAATCTAAACTTTTAAAAAAAAGGTGCTCGCAGGTCGGCACCTTTCGGTGAAGGATGGAGTGACCGAGGTTATAGGGATTTCACCTCTTCCAAGAGAATTTGTTCTCGTTCTTTCTGCGTTTTTACTTATCAATGACATCTATCGTCCCAGGTCTGACATGATTCAAATAGTAATCTTTTGTCATCCATCCGGGACAACCAGTTTTGTCGGATTTATAATTGGTACAGCCAAGGAAGGGTTCTGCTTTATCTTTTCCCCTTTTGACGATGAGGTAGCCATCGCTGCAGCGATCACATTTCAGAATTGGCAATATGCCCCCACGCAGGTCATTGGTCATAAAGTCGCACAATTCCGGCTCGTTAGTACAGATCCATAGTCGCAGTCCAAAATCCCTCTTGTATTTGTACTGCATCGGATAGCCACAAACCGGACAACGTTTCATCACTGAAATAACTGGCTCAGCAGTCTTATCAATATCCAGTTCTCCATTCACTTTGATACCCGGGTAGTCCTGGACCAGTTCAGCAATAAAGCGGGAAGGGCGGTTCTGGGGAACCACAATGTAAACACGGTTCTTGGTACGCGTCATAGCAACATAGAAAAGACGGCGCTCTTCAGCGTATTCAATAGCTCTATCGCTATGAATCACCAGTTGCATCACCGGATCATCCTCAATCATAGATGGGAATCCGTACGTACCATTGGTTGCATTGATGATAATCACGTTGTCAAAGCCCAAACCCTTGGAACGATGAGCCGTTAGGAAGGTGATATCCACATCAGGGAAGGCCATAGATTTCACTTCTCCTGTCTTTTCATTGTAGATATACCGACCTGTTCTGGCAAGGTTGGAAGCATCGAACCCATAGCGACCAATCAGCAGAATGGAAGAGTTGGCTGGTTTGCCTTCGGCTTTGTTCGCCTCGACAATCTGCCCAATTACCTTGTCTATCGCAGTGGCTTGTTGCTGTAACTTGCCGCTCTTACCATCGGAATCCTTCTTATCCGCCTCTTCGGAATAAGCTTCAACTACAAACGGCATCTCAATATGCTTTGGACTCTCCAGATGCTTCTTGATCTGTGATGTGTTCTTCTGGATGAAGTTGCCGGCAACATCAATAACCTCCTGGGAGTTGCGGTAGGTACGCGTGATCAAGAGCTCTTCACCATAGCCCATAATCTCCGAAAACTTGGTGAACAATGAGATGTCCGAACCGGCATACGCAAATATGGACTGCCAGTCGTCGCCCACAGCAAGAATCTTGGCGTCGCTTATTTCAGATAGCTCCTTTGCCAGGTTGAAACGCTGCCGAGAGATGTCCTGGTACTCATCAATAATGATATACTTGTAGTCCAGGTGAGCACCCTTGTCACGTTGCTGCTTCAGAATCTTCGCGGAGTCATTTATCATATCCTCGAAGTCCACCGCATTGGCATCATCCAGCTTCTGAGTGTATTCCATGTAGCACTGACGACAAACATCCAAAAAGAGCTGTGTCCGGACGTTATTGGACTGGTTCCGCATATCTCGGAACATGTCCATGGAATAACCGTTGGCTTTGAAATTATGGATAAACTGGCAAATGAGTTTAACCAGCTTAGCTATATACTTATTTTCCTCGGTGGAGACGATCTTCTCATAAACCTCCTGGGGGTCACGTGGCTCCAGAGTGATGCCTCTCTTCTCAAGTTTTTGCCTAAGGTCCTCCACAATCGATCGACCGTCCTTGTATTTGGAGAAGGTGAAAACCAGATCTGTCCCGTGGTCTTTGTGGAACTTGACCTTCCTTTTTATCCACCACTTGTATTTCTCCAGCTGCTCCGTAGTGTACCGGCTATGGGTACCGTCTTCCGTAATGCCGAAGTGCTCGATGTAAATGGTCTTGCCGTTCTGAGTGATGGTGAAATCCGGTGTGTAAGCCCGGTGTGAATTCGGGAAACTGTACGGATACGGATTCTCGTATATGTAGTCAATTTTGTTTAGGTAGAGGAAGTTGGCTATAACTACCTCCTCAGAAGACCGAAGGGTCTCGTAGTTAATCGTAATGGCCTTCTTAGTCCGCTTATTGATAATTTGCTGACTATCTTCCGACAGGATGTTTTTCATTGTCGAAAAGTCAGACTTGGACATATAGCTGAAAAACGAGGCCATATCCTCGCCCGTGTAAGGGGCGTCAAAGTATGTTCCGAAAAGGAGGATGAGTTTCTCCACCATTTCGGGCTTCTTCAGAACGTCATTCTTCAGGTAGTCCGTAATGACGCTCCACATGAAGCCTTCGTCTTTAATATTACGCTTCTTGGCGTCATTCTCGCGCAGAATTGTGTATCCAGTCCTGTGAAATGTTGATACCGGACACTTGATATGGAGCGCCTTGACAATCTTGTCTTCAAGTTCTCCGACGGCCTTATTTGTGAAGGAGATGACCAAAATGTCTTCCGGATTCACGCCTTTCTTCTCCACCAGATATTTAACCTTGGCGGCCATTGTGGTGGTCTTGCCAGCACCGGCACCAGCGACAACAAGCGTATAATCCTCATCAGAGAGCACTACTTTCCGTTGCTCAGCATCTAAGGAGATAGCTGGATCAACCTGCGACAGAATGGTGTCCAAGTATTCCTTATCAGACTCCAGATGTTTGGAAAGGAATTTATCGTTGTGTTTTTTGATGAGGCTGGGAGACTTCTTTAGGTTCTCCAACTCTTTGAAAAGCGCAAGGGCTTTCTTGATTCGTTCTTCATCCAAGCCGTTCTTCTCGCAGTACATGCCCAGAAGATTGGCGGTCTGGAGATTGAGGAAAAAGGTCTTGATGTCTGCGTACTCCTCAACAATGGGTTTGTAATCGCTGCGGGCGATATACTTGTCTTCGTTCAGCAAGCGCATCAGAGCACCACCGAAAGCCAGTAAACGATCAAATTCAGGCGTAGAGGCCGGTGTTGCCGAGGATTGCTCGGTAACTCCAGGTTTTGTCCCAAATATGCGGCTGAGGAGGGACATATCTATTCTTTAGTAAGCGCTTGTCCGAATTCTTTAATGGTTTCCTCACTGTCTCGGCCGGAGATAGACTTTCCTGTTGCTTTCTCAATGCGATTAAGCAATTTAATGGCACGGTCCACGAAGTACGCGTCAAAGTCATCTGTAGCAAGGAGGTTATAGTCCACCTTGTGAGAGGTGATGGCGCTGACAACCTGTTCGTCGGATAGGCCTTTATTCTTCATAGTCTTAATGTACTCGCTGGGAGCGCGGCCACCAATGGAACGATTCGTAGAGGCGTAGATGGGCGTTTTATTGACTACGGAGTTCCATTTACGCATCGGCAGATCCACGCCTTCGCAGTAAGCCTGCGGGAAGATGTGGTGAATGTCCGTGTCTTCGTCAAGATATGAAGCAATATCCATCTTATTGCCGCTCATAAAGTCCAGCGGTGAATCCTGCATTATCATCGCCATGACTCCCTTGTATGCGGCACTATTACGTGTCTGCATAGACAATAGACGTGTAGGTTGGAAGTTGGAGCGGGTAACGGTATCGGGCTGCTCTCCTGAACTAATCCATTTGAAGATGTCTGCAATATCAAGAGCAAAACGAGCTTCATTTGCACCGCCGTAGAGTTCGCCAAATACTCCGCACCAATACCATTTAGCGAGAAGGTCAATATTCTGTCCGAGCATTAGCGGTCGTTTCTCCTTCAACTCGCTATCGAATGCAAAGATGGCGGCAAGTGGAATCAGTTGCGTAGAGTAAGGGAGGTCTCGCTCACTGTATATACCTTGATGGGATAGAAAAGCCGCTGCTGACTCAAATCCGGCAACAAGGGCGTCGTGATTGGCTTTGTAATCTTCCAGATTCAGGCGTAAGATGTCGCGTTTTTTGCAGGACACAGCACCTTCATCTGCAAGGCTTTTCTTATATGTAACAAGCAGTGTCATAGCTGCCAGGAAGTTCGCCCCGGTGATGTCCTTAAGGACGGTCAACTTCTTGTCGGAGAATTGCTTCTTGGTAGCATTCCAGTCCGCACGGAGGTCATATTCATCGGCAGCAAAGGTAGCCGTAACGAGTTCAAAAACTGTTAAAGGGACACCTCCGGTATTGACGTTCTCGAAGATTTGGCATACCGCTTCTTTGGGCGTATCCTTCGTTAACTGGATAACCGGCATCTGATAGTCTTGAATCGGGCGCAGAATCTTCTGGGAGAAATCTCTGAACAGCAATCGATGCACGGAGTCATTCTGGAAATGCTCCTCCATACCGAAACGCCAGTCGTCAATCTCATTAGGGGAGAATACCAAGTTAAGCGGAAACATCAGATGCTCAAACTCATTCTCCTGCGTCGAAAGATCCAGAACAACGGTACGGCCGATGTCGGATAGGATCTGTTTCTTATCGGATATGGACACGATGGCATCAAGTCTATCGGCCTCTGGGTCAAGGCATTTTTCAATGTCAAGATAGTAATATCGGAAAATAGTCTTATCACGATTCGTATCAAGGCGGGTCTCTACGGCTTTCTTGCACATGAACACCTGATAGAGTGTAGTAAGGCGTTGCTGGCCATCAAGTACGAGCCAATCTGGAGATACGTCTTCGGTGCATTTGACCCCGGTGAACCGGCGGCATTTAAAGCGAACGGAATCGCCGTGTCCTTCAAGGAACATCGCGGCACCCATTGGAAAACCGGATGTAATGCTCTCAATAAGTTTGCAAATCTTGGTGTCATCCCATACCCAACTGCGCTGAAATTCGGGGAGTTGTGCTTTACCCTGGCCAACCCACGTCAGGAGTTCGCTGAGTTTCTTATCATGTGATTCGACAGCCATACTTATTCTTTATTAAAGATTGGTGCACTCTTTTTTAACAGAAAGAAGAACATCGCATTTCATCTTCAAAACTATAAAGATACTCTTTTTATTGCCCAAATCACAATCAAAAAGAAAAAAGTATGGTTTACGGTTACATCAGAGTCAGCAGCGACAAACAGACTGTTGAAAATCAAAGGTTTGAAATCAATAACTTCTGCTCGCGGGAGGCGATGAGCATTGACGGGTGGATTGAGGAGACCATCAGCGGGACAAAGAATTACAGCAAGCGGGAACTAGGGAAGCTCCTGAACCGGGTGCAGAAGGATGATTTGATTATATGCGCCGAGTTATCCCGGCTGGGGCGCAATCTGTTTATGATTATGGAGATCCTGAACATCTGCATGACAAAGGAGTGCCGGGTATGGACCATCAAGGACAATTACAGGCTGGGCGAAGATATTCAGAGCAAGGTGCTGGCTTTTGCTTTTGGCCTATCAGCGGAAATAGAGCGCAACCTTATCAGCCAGCGGACTAAGGAGGCTTTGGCGAGAAAGAAAGCAGAGGGCGTTGTCCTGGGACGGCCTGTCGGGCGCAAGACTGGCGAAGATAAGTACAAGCTCTATCCCAAGCGAACGCTCATCGTTGAACTGCTCCAAGCCGGGGTGTCGCAGCGGAAGATTGCGAAGATCTGCAAGGTGGACCGGAATACCCTTGGGCGGTACATCCATTCGTTTCTGAAATTATAGGAGCGATTATGTGCAGACACACGCCGTCCTTTCCCGCTTCTCTTCATCAGAATCCTGGTCCATTCTTTCCGATATAGAGCGCTCCATCAAAGCGAAGATTGAAGCCATCGGTACGCCTCTGAAAGATTGGGACATTCAGATCAATTATGGCATCAAGACTGGTTTCAACGACGCTTTCATCATCGATTCAGCCAAGCGGAACGAGATTCTGGACGCTTGCCAGACCGAGGATGAGCGCCAGCTGACGGCGGAAATCATTCGACCGATTCTCCGTGGCCGGGATATTCGTAGATACGGCTATGACTGGGCTGATTTATGGTTGATAAACACGCATAATGGCATCCGTGGAGAGGTAGAACGCATCCATATTGAAGATTATCCCGCCATCAAGCAACATCTTGATTATTATTGGGATAAGATAGAGCCACGTGCTGATCAGGGAGAGACGGCCTATAACCTTCGTAACTGCGCTTATTTGGACGATTTTTCACGGCCAAAAATAATCTGGAAACGAGTAGGCTCCATTATACGGTTCTCATATGACGAGAAAGGGGTCTTTGGCCTCGACAGCACTTGCTTTGCGACAGGGAAACACATACCATATCTCTGCTGCGTGCTGAACTCCTCTATGGGGCACTATCTTTTGAATGGGGCACCCAGAACGGGAACCGGGGATCTGCTAATCAGCGTTCAAGCAGTAGAGCCTGTAAGAGTACCTGTCATTGACGATAGTTACGAGTCTTTCAGTGACCTGGTAAGGCGGTTTATCACCAACCCTTCAAGCGAGTTGGATGATGAGATTGACAATATCATCTTTGACCTCTACGGCCTTAATCCTGCTGAAAGGGAGTATATCGTCAACAACTACCGATAATAAACGACATCTCATCCGGAGAAAGCCCGTACAACTCACAGATTAAAGCATCTATCTGCTCTTCACATTTGTCGGTGTTGGTCTCAGGAGAGAGCCTATCTATGACCAGTTGGCTCAATTTGTCATCTGAGTATGGCACAAGAGGCAATTGCTCAATCGTATATTTGAGCCAGCGGTTTGTCCCAACTCCGGAGGATGTTCCCAGGCAGGTTGTAAAATACCAATGGACCAGCTTTGAATTGAGAAGTCCAAGGATATGATGAAGATGAGCCCCTGTTAGGAAAAAAACGGTATTTAGCGGTACCAGATTCTCACATATCGCGAACTTGGACTCATCCGAAAGCTCTATCCAGACAATCTTTGTCTTTGATAAATCGTCCCAATAGCTTATGCTATCTTGTGTCTCAAACCACTTGTTGTTGGTTTTCTTGCGGGCCTTGACCTTCTCCCCATTGATGTTATACTCTTTCCCGGTCTGCTCCAGACGCTCCATCCCGAAAGATAGTAGAAACTCGCGAAGTGCCTGATAATCATCAATGTTATACTGCCGTGACGGGAAGGTTGCAATAATGTATTGGTCGGCAAACTCATAGTCATAACGCTTGATGTCGCGGCCCCTCAATATCGGTCGTATAAGTTCGGCCGTTCTTTCCCTTTCATCTTCATCCACGCAGTTTGCCAGAATCTCATTACGCTTTTCAGAAGAGATGATGAAGGCATCATTATACCCAGTGAGAATACCCCTGTAAATCTGTACATCCCACTCCCGAAGGGGTACACCAACGGTTTCCACCTTCTGTTTTATGCTCCGCTCTATGTCACTCAATATAGACCAAGATTCGTTTCCAAACGTGCATTTCAAGCAATTTGTCTGCACATAATCGCTCAATTTCTCAACCTCAAAATCGTCTTTCTTTATAGAGCACGCGGTAGTCTCATGCTGAGTGTTGGACTTGATGACGGAAAGGATGTTTACATCTACGGTGGCGGAATCAAACACCTTATATCCAGCGAAATCTATCAGTAAGAATGGCTGATACTGGCTTGTCAGCATTACACGCAGAGCTTTACCATAGGCCGACTTCATCCAGCCGTTTGAGGTGATGAACGACAACAGCGCTCCGGGCTTCAGCAGTTTCATCCCCATCTCGTAGAAAAGGCAGTAGATGTCACCGGTGCGCTCGTAGGTCTCGTAGCTCATCTTCTGGAGAGCGTCTGCATCGGCTCCCATTTTCTGGAGCTGGATATACGGCGGGTTGCCAATTACGCAGTCGAAGCCGACGAAGCGGCCATCTTCGTCCAGGACTTCCGGGAACTCGATGCGCCATTCAAAGGCGCCGAGAAAAATCTTGTTATCCCTGATTTCGTCCACCTCGGCCTGTATCTTGGCAATCCTAGCCTGCAGGTCCTTGGCCTGTTTATTGCGCTGGGTCTGCTCTTTTTTGCTGATTTCAAAGAGCTGGGGCGCCAGAAGGTTGTCCAGATCGCCTTTCAGTTTATTCAGGCTAACCACCTTGGGATCTTTCAGGCTAATCTGAGTACGGAGGTTCCCCTTGATCTGACGCAGGTAGTCTTCCAGGTCGCGTTTCTCCTCCTTGCTATGGGCGTTCTTGTAGTCGCTCACAGCCTTGCGGTAGGCACCGATAGAGATGCCGTTCTTGCGGAGGATTTCGGAGATGTCTTGCCCCAGGTCGAAGCGGTGCAGGAGCGAGTTGCCCACCTTGATGTTAATGTCGATGTTGGGCAGGGTTTCCAGCTCTGTGTAGTCGCTCTCCTTGGTGTAGTAGGCGTTTTTCAGCAGCTCTATCCACAGGCGGAGGCGGCAGATATTGACGGCGTTGGGATTGAGGTCCACGCCAAACAGGCAGTTTTCGATGATTTTGCGCTTCTCGTTGAAGAGGGTTTCCTGTATGCGCTGACTCTCCTGGTTGCCCGGTATGTAGCTTACAGGATTGCCATCCTCGTCGGACACAAGGAGTTCATCGTTTTCAATATCAATGCTATAGTCTTGTTTCTTGATGCGCTTGCCGGAGCCGTCGATGAGGATGCCGAGGTCATATTTGGTGCGGATAACTTCATTGAGAACTGACACCAGGAAGTGACCGGAGCCTACAGCCGGATCGCAAATGCGAAGGGAATCGACTATGGCGTTAGCCTGGACATAGTCCTCGATGTCCTTGTTTTTCAGGGCCTCGTAGTCCTTGCAGGACCAGCCCATCTCCTCATTGAAGCGGCAAACGACGGTCTGCTGGATGGCCTCGCGGCTCATATACATCGTGACGGCGCCGGGGGTGAATACGGAACCGTCACGGTGGCCGTTGATTTTCTCGAAGATGAGGCCCAGCACAGAAGCATTGATAAGGGTCTTGGCCTGTTCCTGCACTTCCTCGGTGCCCTCACTGGCAAAGTCATAGGCATCCAGGAACTCCAACAGGTAGCGGAGCGTCGGAAGTTTGGCATAGCGCGGTTTCTGGCCGTCTTTAAGCACCGTGCCGCTGAACAGGGGCAGTTCGCTGTTGTCCAGGCTGCTGATGCGGATGGTCTGGCGCTCCAGCTGGCTAATTTCAAAGAGAGAGCTATTAAGGTAAGGGACTTTGCCGTATTTGGTGTTGACGCTCTCGGAGCGATCGGCAATGCGCTTGGCAAGAACCTGGAAGAAGAGTTTGTTGAGCTCGTCGTAATCCGGGATGACGAACGGGCGCATAAATGCGTAGCTCTGGTCTCCCTTGTGATATTTGACCAGCTGGGCCTCCAAGAGTTTGAGGAAGAGGACGCGGTTCACCCAGCCGATAGTAAGCGCCAGGGCGACACCGAACAACTGCTCCTGTCGGTTTTTCCCAAAGGAATAACGCTCTTTTACGTTGTCCAGCCAGTCCTCGCTGTCGAGAATGGTGATGGCGTTTTCCAGAATGGAGGCCTGGTTGCGCTCTCCTTCCTTGCGGCGGGTGATGATGTGCTTGTTGCTGTCCTTCTCCACCACTTCCTCCAGTCCGATAATGTAAAGCAGCTCGCTATAGAACTTAGTGTTGAGGGAGTTACTGTCGTTTTGGAAGCGCTTTTTCAGCAAGTGCTCCGGGCTGAAGAACTTGAAGAGTTCGATGAGGCGCTTGTCGTTTCCGGTATCGAGGAAGGGCTTGTATTTGCGGATGTCGAACCAGGTATAGGTGATCTGGTCCAGGACCTTGGCGATGAAGTCGGCGGCGATTTCCTTGTAGAAAAAGTCGGTTTTTTCCGAGGTAAGGGCGCCGTCATTGAATTCCTCGAAGCGCTTGATGAGCTTTTTGTTGGAGTAGAAAAGGCGCTCAAACTCCTGGGCATCAAAGACGAAATACTCGTAGATATTGGTGACAATCAGCTGCTTGAGCTGGATGTTCTTGTTGGTATGGCGCTCGCGGAGGTAGTAAAGCAGGAGTTCCTGTAGGGCCTTGCGATTGAGGTCCTCCCGGGTAATCATCTCGCCTACATTGGTGGGTTTCTTTACCTCGATGATGACACCCACGGGAGCCTCGATGTTGCCGCCCAAATGGATGGCGCAGTCAATATCGCCGTTCGGGGAAACCTTGTAACACTGGCCGTAGAAGGTGAGCTTCAGGAAGTCCATCAGATCGCCTTTGAGTTTTTCTTCCGTGTTGATGACGGAAATCTGCTCGTAATAGTTACGCAGTTGGGCCTTGAAGCCGTCAAAGACAAGCCGGTCCACGGGGACCTGCCGATATGCCTTATTCAAGGACTTGGCGATGGTTAATTCGGCCATAGTATTTGGTTTCAGAGGAATAGAAAGTCAAATTTACGCATTTTTATTGATTTTGGTGGTCTGTTATTCTAGGAAAGGTATGCTAATCCGGCATTACAAAGAGAACTTCTAAATAGCCCCTTACCGTCTTCTCCCTCTATCTTTCTTTTTCGTCCCGTCCCAGTTGGTGAGATCATCGTTGGAGCCACCTCCGCCACCCCCTACGCTGACACCACCTTTTCCGCCGGCAGCGAGCAATAGAGTTGCAACTATCTCCTTCGGGACGGTTATCTCTTCACAGAACTGTTCGGTACGAGTCTCGGCCAGATCACAGCTGGATTGATACGTTCCTTTCCAGTTGACCTTGCCAAGCAGGCTTTTCGCCGCCTTCTTCCGCTGGCCTTCATCCGTAGGGTCCAAGCCTTTCAGAATCGCCTCGGCGATAATACCATTGCCGATACTAACCTCTGCCTCTTTGGTGAAGATAAGGTCGCGATTCAGGGCGAAGTCGTAAAGAGCTTTCACTGCCTTGGCAATCCTTTGGTGCATCTCCTCCAGGAAGGCTTTCTGACGAAGAATCATCTCCCAAAACTGTTTAATCTCGGGAACAGAGAGTATCTCGCGGAACTGCGCTTCAGCGTTGTCTGCCCGATTGCGCTCTCGCTCGGCCCGGAGTCGTTCCTGATTGGTCTTTTCCTTTTCCTGGGCAGTCGCAAGGTCGGCGTTTTCGGCGCGCTGGTTTGCTGCGGCGAGGTCTGTTCGGAGTTTCCGGACGGCATTCTCATCCACAGACGCAAGTTTTCCCTTCAGATTGTCGTTCTCTTTGATTAACCTCTGTTTTACCTCTT
>JAEEGH010026748.1_pt1 | contig 11473 bp, 11 predicted proteins | sample 9134181 | NCBI WGS metagenome assembly JAEEGH01 (sample SAMN16246544, study PRJNA631951) | gut metagenome | biome: gut microbiome; feature: rumen; material: DP-attached | host: Bos | place: Iran: Karaj | collected 2018-10 | reverse complement strand
TCCCAAAGAACTGGGGTTCATGGGTTACAAACCAATCCACAACAGTTGTCGATGATGCTTTATTAGCATTAAAGGCATGGAAGTGCACACCAGAAATGATGAAACTCGCCAAACCAGGCTGCCGTTATATGCACGCTTTACCAGCGGATAGAGAAAACGAAGTCGTTGACGAAGTTATCGATGGTCCACAATCCGTCGTCTATCAAGAAGCCGAGAACAGAATTCATACCGCAAAAGCAGTTATGACATTATTCGTTCACGATAAACTTCCAAGTGATAGAAGATAATAAAATAACTTATTAAGATAAGCCGCAGCATTCATGTTGCGGTTTTTCTTTTTCTTTAAGAAATGTATGATATTACTGAAATAGAGGAAATGTATATGGCAAAAAAGGAAAAGACCAACATTCTTGATAAACCAATATTTAGATTAATTCTTAAAATCTTAAGTATCGTTATCGCTGCTTTGATTTTGTTATTCTCCGCATTAACAATTATCGAAATTAATAACAGCAGTTATGATCAAGCACCTAAATATCTCATTTGGATCTTCGTTCTAGCAGCGTTAATGAGTATTGTCATGTTCTTGAAGAAAAGAACAAAAATCAATCTCATCAAAACCATCATCCTATTAGTGTTTAATATCGCTTTAGGTATAGTGGTGCTATTTGCAAAGAACAATCCATTCCTCTTTTCTCTTACCGCAGGCCTTTATTGCCTTAATATCGTCCTTTCCTGCGGCTTTAACATCTATCAAGATAAAACAATTAGGTCCGCGATCTTTAATGGCTTAATCATCCTATTTGCAATAGCAATGGGTATTGGTATGTTCGTTAGTCCAATTAAAGAAGTGGAACAAATTCAAAACATCATCCTCGTTGAATGTATCTTCATCGCAGTAGTATCCTTCATTGAAGCGGCGACCATTGCGTTCTCTGAATTAAAATTCAAAGTATTATTCAAAATCATTGTTAATACATTCGCTTTAGAAATCTTATTTGGTTTATTAACCATGATTGTCTGCTTCTCATTAATCTTTATGAAGTTAGAACCAGCGATTGATACATTCCCAAAAGCCTTATGGTATTGCTTCGCGATTGTTACCACAATTGGATTTGGTGATCTAGTTGCTGCGACACCTATAGGAAGAGTGTTATCAGTAATACTTGGTTTATATGGTATTGTCGTTGTCGCAGTTATTACATCTATCGTTGTTAACTTCTATAACGAAACATCAGGCAAACACGATAACAAAGAAATCAAAAACATCTCTGACGAAGAGAAAAAGAAATAATAGTTTTTCATTAAACCGAAACACATTATAATGTAATTGTTACAACGAAAAGGTTTTCCATAAACGGCATCTCCTCTCGATAACATAAGCAGTAGTAACAATAACATCAATCGATCATAGGTGAGACGAAGTTGTAACAAAAAGAATCCCCTGCTATTTGGCGGGGGTTTTCTTTTTTAAATTTCTATCTTTACTATTAACAAACAAATTTGTTATTATCATAAAGCAAACTTTCTTTGGGCGAAGTACTGCTCAAGGCGGAAGGAGATCAAAATTTATGAAAAAAGGAATTCATCCAAACTATCAACGTTGCACAGTCACATGTATCTCTTGTGGCGCAACATTCGAATCTGGTTCAACATTAAAAGAAATCAAAGTTGATACCTGCAGCAATTGCCACCCATTCTACACCGGCAAACAAAGATTCGTTCAATCTGATGGTCGTGTTGCTAAATTCAATCGTAAATACGGTTTAGAAGACAAGAAATAAGATAAACGTAAATAGAAAAGAAACCGCTGAGAACCAGCGGTTTTCTTTTTTGTCCCAAAAATGGAATTTTTATCCCCATATTTATATTTGAACATATCCATAGGTTAGTATTATTAATTAATAATAAATATAAATATAGGGATATGTTTTTCTCTCAAAAATAATCTTTGATTATAGCGTTATATTATGGGATAGTATCACTGCCGAGAAATCGGTGGGATGCGTTCCTCTTGTCGCTTCACACTCGTGGGAGGTGATAAGGCTATGCGCTTAATAAAAAAGACGATTATCTTGCTCATAATCGCCGCGCTACTATTGGTCCTCTGCAGTTAGAGGGGGGCTAATAGGGAGAGAACGCATCTCTCTAACTAAATATTATGTGAGTAAACCAAGATTTGCAATAAAAACAAAAAGGAACAAATTGCTACACAATGTGTTTCATTACAGTTAGTAAAGGACAAAGTCTAGTTAAATATGGCAAACGTAAATGTAAGAATTGATTCCAAATTAAAAAAACAAGCCGAGGAAGTGTTCGCATCACTCGGTATTTCAGCATCTTCTGCTATCAATATGTTTTATCGTCAGGTAGTTCGCACAAGTAGTATTCCTTTTGAACTAAAAGCGGATATTCCAAATGAAACAACCCTATCAGCATTAAAAGAAGCTGAAGAGATTGAAAAAGGAAAGAAAAAAGTCAAATCATTTACCGATGTCAAAGACTTAATGGAAGACTTGAATAAATGAATTAAACTGTCAAAACAAGTATTAAAAGAAAACGCATCTATAAGATGCGTTATTTTTTTATTCTTGTGAATAGTTAGAGAAGTAACCTTGGACTAAGACTACTGGGGTTCCTTTATCACCGGAACCAGAAGTTAAGTCGCATAAGGAACCAATTAAATCAGTTAATTGTCTAGGAGTGGTGCCCTCACTTGCCATCTTACCCACTAAGTTAGATTCTTTATCTTTAATCTTTTCTTGGATGGCTTTCTTTAATTCTTCCCCAGTTAAGTTCTTGAACTCATTATCCGCGAGGAATTTGATTTTTAATTCATTAGGGGTTCCTCTAAGTCCTTCAGTGAAGAATGGGGATACCACTGGATCAGCGAGTTCCCAAATCTTACCTTGTGGATCTTTGAACGCTCCATCACCATAAATCATGACTTCAACATTCTTACCAGTTTTCTCTTTGATTAAGGATTGAATTTCTAACACTAATTCTTGTCCTTTATTTGGAAATAACTTAACGACTTCTTCTGTGGATTTATTACTACCTAATAATCCATATTTTTCGTTATAGCCACTTCCGTTAATTGGTTTATTTAAAATGTCATCTAAGCCAAATACGCGTTCTGCGCCTTTTTCTTTTAAAATACGCTTCGTTCTATTACGCGTATGAATATCGCACGCTAAAACGTTCTTTGTGTACTCTAAAATAGCTTTTGGCTGGTTAGCGAAGATAACTTCAACCTCACAACCTTCACTTTTTATTAAATCAACATAGTAATCGATATAATCAACACCGGTGAATTCATGGACTTTATGTCCAAATAATTCCCTGTATTTTGTTAATGAGAGAACATCGCTATAAGGATTAACACCCTTTTCATCTAGTTCATCATAAGTTAATAAGGCATTGCCGACTTCATCGCTTGGATATGAGAGCATTAAGAATATTTTCTTACATCCTCTTGCAAATCCCTTTAATAAAATTGCAAATCTGTTTCTTGATAAGATTGGGAATATGACGCCCATCTCGCCGGTTGGGAACTTGTTTTTGATATCTGTTGCGATATCATCCACAGAAGCATAATTGCCTTGGCATCTTGCCACAACGCTTTCTGTGATTGCAATTACATCTCGATCGTGTAATTCGAATGGTGCTTCTTTAGCGGCTGCTAACACGTTTCCAACCACAATGTTCGCTAAATCGTCACCTTGTTTGATGATAGGTAATTTAATACCTCTACTCACAGTTCCGTAATACTTTGCCATACTAAGTAGTTTCTCTAGTCTCCTCTTTTGATAATATTTCTAGCAATATACACACCACAAGCCGATGCTTGTGCTAAACCTCTTGTTAAACCCGCTCCATCACCTGCGACATAGAGATTAGAAATACCTTTAACTTCTAATTCATTACTCATATCTGGATGTGCGGAATAATATTTGGCCTCCACACCATATAGAAGTGTATGTTCAGTTGCGATACCCGGAGTGATCTTATCTAATACTTCAATCATCTCAATAATGGAACGCATTGTTTTATATGGAAGCGCTAAAGCTAAGTCACCTGGTACCGCTTCTTTAAGCGTTGGTCTCACAAAGCCTTCTTCAATTCTCTTCTTTGTGCTTCTTCTACCTAACTTAATATCGCCATACTTTTGAACGATTACAGAACCACACGCTAATTGGTTAGCGAGTTTAGAAACCTTTAATGCATATTCATTTGGTTTCTTAAATGGTTCTTCGAAGTGGTGGGACACAAGTAAAGCAAAGTTTGTATTATTACTTGATAACTTAGAATCGTTATAAGAATGTCCGTTAACATTAATAACACCTTCATAGTTCTCCATAACGACATGTCCACCTGGATTTGCGCAGAAAGTTCTTACCGCGCTTCCAATACTTGTCTTATATAAGAACTTACCTTCATAAAGGTTTTCATTAATCTCTTCCATAACGATGTTTGGACATTCTACACGCACACCGATATCCACTTGTGTTTGCGATAGAGGTATCTCATAACGATCAAATAGTTCATTTAACCACTTACTACCTTCTCTACCGACACATAAGACAACATACTTACCTTCAATAAGTTCTCCGTTATCTAACTTCACACCGGTAACAACGTTATCTTTAACCACAATGTCATTAACTCTAGTACCAAATCTCATCTCAATCTTCTTAGATAAGTGATCATATAAACGAGAGAGAATCTTAATGTTTTCTTCTGTGCCTAAATGTCTCACCTTACTTCTAAGTAGTTTGACACCCACTGACATCGCTCGTCTTTCAATCTCTCTAACTTTTTCAGTATCTGGATTAGTGATGACTTTAGTCGCACCAAAAGAGAGATTGATATCGTCAACGTAACGAATAATCTCAATCAAATCTTCTGGAGATATATAATCGGTTAACCATCCACCGAACTCGGTGGTGATATTGAATTTACCATCGGAATAAGCACCTGCTCCTCCAAAACCACTTGTAATACTACAAGCGGGAGAACAGCCTTGAACACCATTTTGGTTCATTGGGCACTTATCAATTTTGTGTTCTAAAACAGGGCACTTTCTCTCGTAGATATTTCTTCCTCTATCGAGTAAGAGAATCTTTAAATCTGGTTTTTTCTCGGCTAACTCATATGCACACATATAGCCGCTAGGACCAGCACCGACAATTACGACGTCATACTTCATAATCTTGTCCTCCGGGATTAAGAACACTAAAAAATTATAGCATTTTTTACATTTATGTCTTTATCCTTCCTACATATTTACGGAAAATATTTGAATATTTAATCATTAATGTCGTGTCTAAAGTGCAATTTTCTAGATTTTGCACTTTGGAGTTGCACTTTGGAAAAATACATAATATTATTTTCCTATGGAAAATAAAAATAAAAGAAAATACCTTATTGAAACAGGAATGGGCCTTCAAAGAGTTGATGGTTTAAAAAATTCTGATTTTTTTATTGAACAAGCAAACAGATATATAAATGGTAAAATTACCCTTTCTGAATTAGGAGAAATTATCTCAAATCATTACAAGAACAAAAAAGCAAATAAATGATTATCAAAATGTTCCAAAATACTGCATAATTTATTGAAATACTGCATATAAAATGGTAAAATATGTGCAGAAAATAGGAGAGAATATGCACAAATTCACATATCAATTTCTTAAAGAAAAAACAATTACATCTGACTTATTTTCTTTAGCCACAATCATTGCTGATTTAAAAAGCAAAACAGAAATAAAGAGATCAACCAATTCAAATATATTTTCTGCACTAGAAACAATAGCGATTAAAGAATCAGTTGAAGGAAGTAACGCTATTGAAGGCATTTTTACAACTGAACAAAGAATTAAAGATATTATTGAGAAGGATAGTAAACCACTTACTCATAGTGAAGAAGAAATAGCGGGTTATCATGACGCAATTAGGTTCATAAAAGAAAACTACGAACAACTATCTTTCAACGAAGAAACAATAAAGCGCATCCATGCTATGTTAGTAGCGAGACATATTGGATATGAAAAAGGCGGAAAATACAAAACTGAAGATAATATCATTGCTGAAAAATACGCTGATGGAAGAATAAAAAGAATTATTTTTAAACCAGTCTCCGCAAAAGACACAAATAAAGCAATGCACGAGATGCTACTAGCATATCAAGTAGCTAGAGATGATTATTCAATACCAGCTTTACTCCTTATTCCATGTGTTATAGTTGATTTTCTTTCTATTCACCCATTTAGTGATGGCAATGGCCGCGTTTCTAGGTTATTAACTTTGTTGCTTCTTTATAAAGAAGGCTATGATATTGGAAAATTCATATCATTCGAGAATCAAATCAAACTTTATAAACGCAATTATTATGAAGCACTTGAAAGCTGCCAAAAGGAATGGCACAACCAAGAAAACACATATTACCCATTTATTAAGTTTTATTTCCAAATCCTTTATGAATGCTATAAAGAAATTAGTCGAAGATTGGTTACTACTAAAAATGGAAAAGAAAAGAAATCCAAAAGAATTGAAGCAGTTATTTTAGATAGCATAGTTCCTATTTCTAAAGCTGATATTGCTGATTTATTGCCAGATGTATCAACCACTACAATTGAAGCGGTGTTATCTAAACTCATTAAGGAAGAAAAAATTATAAAAATAGGAAATTATAAAGACGCTAAATATTTAAAAAAATAAAAGCAAATACGTTTTTTCTAAATTATTGCAAAAGATTACCGCTTTATGCGGTTTTCTTTTATAATCTAATTACTTAAAGGAGGCTCATTTGCCATGGATAAGAAAAGATTTTATATAACCACTCCGATTTACTATCCGAGTGCGAAATTACATATCGGTCATGCATACTGCACAGTGTTAACTGATATTTTTGCGCGTTATAAACGCTTAAGAGGATTTGAATGTTATTTCCTTACAGGCGCAGACGAACACGGACAAAAGATTGAAAAGAATGCTGCGGCAGCGGGTAAGACCCCTCAACAATTCGTCGATGAAATCGTCGAAGGTTTCCACAAATTATGGAAACTATTAGACATCTCTAATGATGACTTTATTAGAACCACACAAGATAGACATGTCAAAGTGGTGCAAGATATCTTCACTAAGATGTATAACAAAGGCGATATCTACCTTGGTAAATATAAAGGTTGGTATTGTACACCTTGTGAATCATTCTGGACTGATACTCAAGTGGGACCAGAACACTTATGTCCTGACTGTGGTAGACCAGTGCAAGTCGCTGAAGAAGAAGCTTATTTCTTTAAGACACAAAAATACGTTGATGCATTATTAAAGTTCTATGACGAGAATCCAAAGTTCTTAACACCAGAATCTCGCAAGAATGAAATGATTAATACATTTATCAAACCAGGTTTAGATGACTTATGTGTTTCTAGAACATCTTTCTCTTGGGGTGTCCCAATTAGGGAAAACGAAAAACACGTTGTCTATGTTTGGCTAGATGCTTTAACTAACTACATTACCGCGTTAGGTTACGATAGTGATAAACCAGAATTATTTAATAAGTTCTGGCAAGACCCAGAATGTGAAACCATTCACATCTTAGGCGCGGATATCACACGCTTCCACGCGATTTATTGGCCAATGTTCCTTGAATCATTAGGACTTAGAAAACCAGATAGAGAATTTATCCATGGTTTATTAATGATGAAAGATAGCAAGATGAGTAAATCTAAAGGCAATGTCGTTGATCCATATCCACTTGTGGAACACTTTGGTTTAGACGCAGTGAGATATTATCTCGCTAGAGAAATTGTCTTTGGACAAGATGGTAGTTTCTCTCCAGAACAATTTGTGGAAAGAGTGAATAGTGATTTAGCAAACTCTTTAGGTAACTTATTAAATAGAACTGTTTCTATGATTAACAAATACTTCGGTGGTGTTATCCCAGCATATAAGGGATGTGTTACCGCGTTTGATGGTAATTTAGAAAGCGTCGCAAAAGAGACAGTCAAACAATATGAATTCTTAATGGATGACCTTAAGATTACCGAAGCTATCTCCATGGTTAACGAATTAGTTAATCGTGCGAATAAATATATCGATGAAACAACACCTTGGGCTTTAGCCAAAGACGAATCTAAACAAGATGAATTAGCGAGTGTTATGAATCACTTAGCCAACTCCATTTATATTGCTGGTATGTTATTAAAACCAGTCCTTACAAGAGCGAGTGATAAATTATTCGCTCAATTAGGTGTTTCTGGTGACTTATTAAAATACGAAAACGTCTATAACTTTGGTTGTATTGAAAATCTCACCGTCAATAAAGGCGAACAATTATTCCCAAGACTCGATGCCGCAGTGGAAGTTCCTTTCATCCAAGACTTAATGAATGGTAATAAATAATGAATGAATTTAAAAATGCTACTTATATAGGGGAAAGAGCATTGTTCGCTACGAAAGACGCGAATATTTTTCGTTGTGTTTTTGAAAATGGTGAATCTCCATTAAAAGAAAGTAATAATCTCAACTTAAGAAGATGTGAATTCAGATGGAAATATCCTCTTTGGTACTGCAACAATGTCCAAGTCGATAACACTAAATTTTTAGAAACCGCGAGAAGTGGTATTTGGTACACAAAGAATCTCGTAATGACTAACTGCGTTATCGAAGCACCGAAAACATTTAGATATGCAGAAAAAGTCTTCTTAGACCACTGCCAATTACCAAATGGTAAAGAAACACTTTGGAATTGCAGAGATATTAGATTATCTAACACAACGATTAAAGGTGATTATCTTGGCTTCCATAGCGAAAGAGTGGACATCAATAACTTAACTCTTGATGGTAACTACTGTTTTGACAGTGCGAAGAATGTCGTGGTGAGAAACTCCACATTAAGAAGTAAAGACTCTTTCTGGAATACTGAAAATGTCACTCTCATTAACTGTAAAATCATCGGTGAATATCTCGGATGGAATTCCAAGAATTTAACACTTATTAACTGTGTCGTAGAATCTCATCAAGGTTTCTGTTACATCAATGGTTTGAAACTTATTAACTGCCAATTAATCAACACTGATTTGTGTTTTGAATATTGTTCTAATATCGACGCACAAGTGACATCTTCAATTGATTCCATTAAGAATCCTTATTCCGGATTTATCCGTGCGGATTCTGTGAAAGAAATCATTATGGATGATAAATGCGTTGATCCATCTAAAACAAGAATCGTGGTAACTAGACATGTCTAAATATAATTTTGATGAACTAGTGGACCGTCATAATTCCGGTTCTTATAAATGGGATGTAAAAGATAACGAACTCCCAATGTGGGTCGCGGATATGGATTTCCATGTCCTCCCTGAAATCAAAGAAGCGATAATCAAAAGATTAGAAATAGATGCTTATGGATACGCTGAATGTCCAAAAGAATATTTTGAAAGTTATAAAGCTTGGGGTAAAAGACAACACAATGTTGATTTAGATACAAAGTGGATGGTTTTTGCCACTGGTGTAGTGGCCTCAATTGATTCTATCCTCAAACATTTAGTGCCTTCAGGTAGTTCTGTAGTTTTACAATCACCTGTCTATCATGTCTTTTACCATTGTATTGAGAATAATGGGCTCAAGGTCATTGAAAACAAACTAATTGATAAAGATAACTATCAAATTGATTTTGCTTCTTTGGAAGCCCAATTAAGCCGCGAAGATGTCAAAGCAATGATCTTATGTAATCCTCATAATCCAATTGGAAGGATTTGGTCTAAAGAAGAACTCAAACAAATCGCTGAATTATGCGATAAGAATAATGTCTTATTAATCAGTGATGAAATCCATTGTGACATCACAGAACCAGGACTTGTTTATAATCCAATCTACAGTGTCACTAAAAATGCGATTATGTTAGTAGCGCCTACGAAGGCATTTAATATCGCTGGTATTCAATCCTCAATCGCTATATGCGCGAATGATGAATTAAGAGAAAAGATGGCGAAAGGTTTTTCTATGGATGATATTGGAGAACCTAATTATATCGCAAGCTATGCGACTATCGCGGCATTCACTAAAGGTGATGAGTGGAATAAACAAATGAGAGAATACATCTATAACAACAAAAAGTATGTTGTGGATTTCATTAACAAAGAACTTCCTGATTTAAAAGTCACAGATATGAAAGCTACTTATCTAATGTGGATTGATATATCTAAATATTCAAATAACAGTGTGAAGTTTGTTAATCATTTAAGAAAAGAAACTGGTTTGTTCTTATCTCCAGGATCACAATTCGGTAGTGGTGGCGAAGGACATGTGAGAGTCAATATCGCAACCTCATTAGCGAATGTTAAAGATGCTTGTGAAAGGCTAAAACATTATATTTTATTAACCAAATAAGTACGCTAATATAATATTGTGGTCGGGGAGCTGCACTAGCATTAATGCAGTCCTCTTTTTATTTACCTTTGAGCATGTATTAATGCGTCAATTATGCATTTAGACTCCACTTTTAAAATAGAAAATACACGTTTCCCCATATAATTCAAAGATGTTCCCAATGAATAGCAAACATTGGCATCTAGAATAAGAAATCTATCATGAATTGAATCATTCATTTTGATATTTATTTCGCCAAATTGTTTTTTAAACAAATCAACGTCTTCTTGTTTAATTTTTGATTTTGAAGAAATACAAATAGTTTTTAATACACCCTGAGGTACTTTCTTAAATATTTTTAATCCATGAACATCTAAATATGGATCAATAATTAAGATACTTTTAGTTGCTGATTCCACAAGAGAACAAATAAACTCATAAGCATCAAAGTACTCACCGTTATAAAAGAGTTTTTCTTTTACTGGTTCGATAAATACTTTCTCTTTTATATTTTTAATTTCCTTTTTTATATTTTGAACATCATTCTCTAATTTAACGAAATTCTCTTTAGATATGGTTACTCTGTTATTATCGACAACATATCCTTTCAATAAGTATTGTTTCAAAACATTAGTGGCCCATTTTCTAAATAAAATACCTCTCTTGGATTTAACTCTATATCCCACCGAAATAATGACATCTAGATTATAGTAATCGGTATAGTATAAACGATTAGATACCATGTGTGCATTTTTTGCACATGTGCTTTCCTTTTCTAATTCGCCATCTTTATAAATATTATTTATGTGTCTAGAAATAACGGTTCTGTCTAAATCGAATAATAGAGAGATTTGTTCCTTTGTTAGCCATACAGTATCTTCTTCGGGTGAAACACTAACATCCAGTTCGAAATCTTTGTCTTTAAATTTTATAAGTTCATAATTATTCATAAAAACCCTCCTACTAATAAATAGGGGGGTTATTTGATTTTTTTCTCAAAAAAGTTTTATGAAGGTAGTTGACCGCGATCGTGTTGCCAAAGGCTTCCATAATAGTCACTAGATTTTAACTGAGTACCAGTGTTGTAGCGATTATC
>JAEEGH010026747.1_pt1 | contig 11474 bp, 12 predicted proteins | sample 9134181 | NCBI WGS metagenome assembly JAEEGH01 (sample SAMN16246544, study PRJNA631951) | gut metagenome | biome: gut microbiome; feature: rumen; material: DP-attached | host: Bos | place: Iran: Karaj | collected 2018-10 | reverse complement strand
ACTGTAAAATGTTCGGCTTTATAAAGAACCGGGTCTTGCCGGATCCGGATCCGCCGACCACGAGGACGTTCTTATTCCTTGCCTTCGACGGATCCTTCGGCCGGGAAGCCATCGTGAGGCGCTCGGTTTTTGTCAGGATCACGTTTTCACTGAAAACAGGATCCATGAACGGCGCGATGTCTTTTGGAGTACCCCATCTCGCGGAACCGTATTCCTCCTTTGGTCTGAACCGTTTTCGGTTCTGGCGCTTCAGATAGACAATGACCCATAAGAGCCCGGCGGCAAGAACTCCCAGAAGCAGATCCAACGGAGCAAAACTCGGAAGCGGATTCTGAAACGCCTCCGGGATCTTCTGAAAGAAGGACAGGAGCCTTGATGCGGCATCCTGTCCTTCCGATAGTCTGACGGCCTCTCCGATATTGGTTGAAAACAGTCCGAACACGACATAGGGGATCGCCTTCACCATGATTCTCTTTGCCTTTGCAAACCCGATACTACGGTCGGTCCGTTCTCTTTTCTCTTTCATCGGTCACCGTGCTCCTGTGCTTTTTCTCTGACTCTGTTCTTTGATCTCTCGGCCGCCTTTTCCTTCATCCTCTGAAGCAGATCGCGGATGCTCGGGCGTTCCTTTTTCTTCAGTGCCTTCGCTGCGTATTCATTGAACGCGGCCGTCATGGCGTCGGCGTCCTTCGCCTTAAAGAATACCAGGTACTTTGGCGGATCCTCGGAAATGTCTTTCCTCACCGCGTAGTCGATGCCGTATTTTCTGGCATAGACCTCAAAGCCCCTGATGTCCGTCTGGGAGACATCGATGTTCTCCACGCCCTGACCCTGGCCGACCAGTTCGCTGACCTTTTGCTTCCCGCGGCGAGGCATGTTCTTCACGACATGATCGGAAGCCTTTTTCGCCGCTTTTTCGGAAGTCTTGCGACTTTTGACCCGGTCTCTGTGCGCCATATACGTCCTTCCGGCGCTCATCACTGTCCGAAGCGACAGTTCCGACGTCCGAATGAGAAGGTTTATGGCTCTGTCCTCAACTTCATCCTGCATGACCTGTCACCTCCTTCCTGGTTTTACAATGCTCCGTGCTCCTGAGACTTTGACTTGGGTTCCTGCGTCCGGTCTGCCTTCAGGACCTCGTCCGGGATCGGAACGGACTTGATTCCTTTTCCCATCCGGACGAAGGCTTCCGGCTGATGGAAGATGCCTTCATACTTCTTCATCTCATCAGGCGTAAGGGAACGGAAATCCTCAGCCCCGAGCCCGACGACGAGGAACGGACCGGTCAGGATGTCCTGGATCTCGCCCTGGTCATTCTTAAGAGCGCGGTTCAGCTTCATGCCGTTCAGTTTTCCCTCCTCGTTGCAGATGATGCCCACGGGGTCATCGAAGGGATAAACGATCTCGATGTTGCCCTGAACCGCCTGCTGGAGGGATTCCAGACCCGTCGCGATCTCGATCTCCTTAGGGTATTCCTCGGCGTTTACGAGAAGCACCGTCATCGTGGCGAGACCGGTGGTCTCTTCAAGGTGCTCATCAGGCTGCACCGACAGTTCCGCCTCGCGGTCCCTCCGTTCCTCCCATTCCGCGGATCGCTCAAGCGTCTTTGTTTCCGCGTCGTAATGATAGGAAACGTCCGACAGCCGGTCGCTCGGCTGGACTTCCTGGGCGTTGACTGCCTGCACCATGTCGTCGAGTTCCTTTACGGACCTCCCGTCGTCATCCCGGAGGAACAGCAGCTCGTGTACGGAAGAGGGGATGACGAAGAAGCTTCCGCCCAATGTTTCGGAGGCCTGATCCATGAATCCCGGATAGGCCATCACGCAGGCTCCGAGTTCCCCGACGTCCGTCGTGGCAACATGAAGAGGGGACTCCATGTCCATCAGACCCGGTTCCGCCTGGAAAAGAACTTCCATGAGGTTCTTCAGGACCGGCGGATGAAGCCTCGGCGCGTTCTCCTTGGCATCGGCAAAGAGCTGCTCCTTGCTGATGTCGAAAGACTTCATCAGTTGATCCGTGACGATGGTGCTGGCCTCGCCATCGGCAAGTTCGACCCGGCAGATCACGGCAAAGTCCGAAATCTGCTCGTGAGGGATCTCGTTCAGCCGTTCTTCATTGCCTTCGATCGGGATCAGCTGCAGGATCAGCCTGTCCTTCATCTTCGTGTAATCCGTGAGATCCTTGGGATCGATGAACTGCGACTGCTCCATGGCAGAGCGGAACACCTTTTCAAGTTCATCAGCCGCTTTCTCGATCGGCATGCCGTTTTCGTAGGAATCAAACAAAGGACGAATATCGACGACCGGCACCATCTCCTCAGCCTCTTTTCTTCCCGTGATCCCGTTGTAGGACTGGCCGTTCAGCTTCGAGACGTACTGTTCGCTGAAGGTCCGGTCCGGAAACCGTTCATTGAGGAGTCTGATCAAAGACTCCCGGAATTCATCAATGTTCATCGAGCATCCTCCTGATCATTTCAATCGGCAGCGTGAAGTTCTTCCCTTCCGGCATGACGCAGATCGTGACGTTCATCGGGGGAACGGAATCCTCCCTGATCTCTTCACCGTTCTCGTCAAGCGGCGGGAACTGAATCTCGTTGTCGTCCTCCATTTCCTCCTGAAGCTCATCGAGCTCATCCGTGATCTCCTCAAGGGAATCCATGATCTCGAAGATCCGTTCCCTGTACGCGCTTAAGCGATTCTTTTTCTGTTCCTGCATTTCGTTGTTCTTCCTTTCGTAGATTCTTTTGCTGTTCAGTTTCATTATTCCTGCTCCTTTCCTGCATGAAAAAAGCGCCCTTTTCGGACGCCTTCCTTTCTGTGTTGATTATCTTTCCATTTCCCTGCTTCGCCGTTTTTGCCATTGTTCCAGCAGTTTCATGATGGTGTCCTGCATCTGTCGGATGCTGTAGGATTTCGGGAAGTACTTTCGGAGCTGCTCGTTCCTGAAGGTGACCCGCTCCAGGTCGTCCTTTTTGACTTCGTACATGATCTCCTGAAAGAGTTCCGGTGTGCATCGGCCTTCCTGACTCAGTTTCTTCATGCGCTGCGCCTGTGAAAGCGACGGTGAGGCCTGCGCGTAATCCATCGCGTCCAGGAACATTTCCTGTTCCTCTGGTTTCAGGTAAGACAACTCGACAGCCGGTGTGAAGCCGATCTTTCCTTCGTCCACAAGGGTTAGAATGTCCGGGATCAGGTTTGTGAGGCGGATATAACGTTTTACGCTGTCTTTGCTGATTCCCGCGTCCTCCGCTATGATCTCCGTCGACAACTTCGGTGCAACCTGCGCCGAAGAGAGATCCGTGCGTTCTCCCTGGTGCCTCAGCGCCTCCATTTTCATCTTGTAAGCAAAGGCTCGTTCACTCGGGAGAATCCGCTCCCTCTGGAAGTTGGAATCCACCATCAGCACTGTCGCCTCATCGTCGTTCAGTTCCTTCACGATCACCGGTACCTCCTTTAATCCCGCCTGTTTTGCCGCGTATGCCCTCCGGTGCCCGGATATGATCTCAAAGCCGCCATCTTTTGGCCTCGCGATGATGGGCGTCAGAACGCCGTACTCCGAAATGCTCTCCGTGATCCTGAGCATCGCTTCATCCTCCACGATCCTGAAGGGATGATCCTTAAACGGCACAAGCTCTGAAAGCGGGATCTGCCGGATCAGATTTGTGCCTGCCATCTTTGGTTCTTCTTTTTCATTCATGGCCTAACGCCTCCTTTCCGTATTTGAAGTCGTGATTTACCTTTGCCTGATAATAGGGGCTTATGGTCGTCGGGGCGTTGTAAAGCGCCGCCAGAAGGTACTGCTTGATGTTCTTCACGTCCGTGTCGTTCTCCTTAAGGCACGAGAGGACATACCGGATGGAAAAAGCGTTCAGCTTCATGAGCCGTCCCTTGACGACTTCCCTCGGCCTGTCGTCACCGGCGATCCGAAGCGTCAGCCGGTTCGTGGTGCAGGCGTCCGTGAGGAGGTCTATGATCCCGTCGATCGTTTCCTTGTCGGAGGGGTAGTCCAGCAAGAGGGCATCATACTCCAGAACGCTTTTGAAGTAGCGTTCGGTGATTCCTCTGAACGCCATCCCTTCCGATCCCGGATGGATAGGATCTGTATCACTCATCTCTGTATAACTATTATCAGTATTACTTGGTCGTTGTTTCAACGATTCAAGAATCGTTGTTTTGACGATTCCAGAATCGTTGTTTTGACGAATCAGGAATCGTTGTTCTGACGATTCTGGAGGCGAGTTTTCCACAGAGTCGATGAAGTTTTTCACGTAGATCAGGTTCGGTTTGCCCTGTCCCTGGCGGAGTCGCTCAATGAGACCTGCCTTTTCCTCCAGTTCATCCATCAGCCTGGTCGCTTTCTTATCGGCACATCCGAGCCGTTCCATGATCTCTTCCAGACGGAAGATGATATAGACCCGGCCCCGCTCATCGAACCATTCATTCTTAACGGAGAGGTCCATGCGCTTTAGTAGGATCCCGTAGAGGATCTTTGCTTCCGGGGAGATGTCCTTGTACTGCTCATCCGTAAATAGGACTGTAGGAACACGGTAGAAGGAAAACTGCTCAGCCTCCCTGCCGTAGAAGTAGTCATGCATCGGAATTCACCGCCTTGGGACGTCCGGTCGGACGTTTGGCCGGAGAATCGATCGATAACGGCCTCGTCCTGAAAACGCACTTCTCGCTCTTGCCAAAGGGGCAGGAGGAAAAGAGGCATTTCCTGTACTTGAACTCAGGATGGTGATACATGCAGTTTCTGCAAAGAGGAGCGGTCTTGTTCTTATCGACCGTGGGCGGCGTCTCAAGCTGCCTTTTGATCGTGTTCAGCTGTGTCTTTTCGTCACGCATTGGCCGGCACCTCCTTATCTCCCAGGACCTTACGCATGCAGAAGCTGACGCAGGGACCGTAGGGGCAATGAGCGCACGGTGATTCCGGTTTCGGCGATTCGGCCAGGTAGTAGCAGTTTTCTTTCTTCAGCCGGCAGCCCTTCTTGTTGTTCTCCCAGAAAAAGCAGCCCTTGCAGTCCTTCGGACGGTCGGCGTAATAACGCACCCCGTTGATCGTGATCGTTTGTCTGTTCATTGATTTCTCCTCCGATATAGATTGTCCTCCGCCATCCCGACGGAAAAAAAGCCCCGGCTACAGGAACGTAACCGGGGTATGTAATCTAATATCGGTGAAAGGTAAGGCCGCTAATACGCCTCCGACAACTCTGTTAGACGATCTGTCTAATGCTGATTAGCGTCCTCACCCGAACACAGCCGGTCACAACCGGTTTTATAGGGAGAAACACGGGGACACCTTCGTTAGACAGCCTAACGCCATTTTTAGACAAGGAGGCGTTCTATTTGGTCCATTAGACAGAAGGGTGTTTCCATTAGACGGAAGAGATTTTTTGTCTAATGGATATTAGACGATTTTCGTAAAACGATCCGAAACAGAAGTCGGAGGACAGAAAAACGGAACTCCATTTTGCTAATATTTTTAGCAATTATCTAATGGAATTCCGCTCTGATCCACGTCCGTAAGAGGATTCGAACCTCCGGCCTGTCGCTTAGGAGGCGACCGCTCTATCCTGCTGAGCTATACGGACAATCTTCAATTTTTGGCTTATTTACTGGGTTTTCGAGCCCTCGGGAGCCATCCCGTATCTTCTTCCCAAAACCAGAAAAATCATCTAATTTTGGCGGAAGGGTTATTTTGGGGCAGAAACACGTGGACGCCTTTTGGCGTTAGGGTGAAAATGTTTCTGTCTCGATTCGAACTCAGCAGTCAAAATTCATTTCTGAATTTGGCGCAAGGTGAGGTAGACGCTTAGGAGGCGGCCGCTCTATCCTGCTGAGCTACGTGGACAATTTGTGCTGTTCGGCTCACCTAATGTAGCACTGTTCGCGCGGAAAGGCAAGCCGATTTCGTGTGAGAGCCTGAATGTTCAGTGTGCGAGTTCACCCATGAGCATGCCTTTGGCACGAAGGCGCATACCCGCTGAAGGGATGCCCTGAAGGTCATTTTCATGGATGGCAGCGGTGAATTCGACGCCGTTTACGGAGAGAACCATCCGGTAATAACGCTCCTTGGTGATCTCGTTCAGAATGAGGGCGGAGGAGAGGATCTCTCCGAGGAAGTAGTAACTGTAGGATTCCATACCGCAGGGCATGAAAAAGCTTTCAACGACCGTGAGGATGTCGGTCTCGCGGATGCGCTCGATGGCACGGCCGAAACGGAGCATTTCCTCGCGGGCGAGGCGGCCGACAGCTTCCAGATCGCCTTGTTCCTCGGCTTCGTTGAGACGCTTTTCGAAGACGCGGCGGCTGTTTGCGGGGGCTTTTTTGCGGTCGCCGATCGGAAGAAGCACGGTGCCTTCCCGAAGGAGCATGGAGAGCATGACTCGCTGAAAGGAGGGGTTTCCGAGCAGGAGATCTTGCTGATCCCGGACGACGTCGGTCACATTTTTGACGTCGAAGATCAGCGCGAGGCCAAGGCGGTCGTCTTCGCACATGCCTGAAAAACCGTCGCGTGTGGCGGTTTTCTCATAACTCAACGGGGCAGTGGAAGAGATGTGTGTGGCGCCGAGGTAAGGGAAATAATACTCCGGCACGAGGCCGCCCTGTTCGCCGATCTCCCCCACAACAGCGATTCCCGCATGGCCGTTTATGTCTTTTTCGGCGATCGCGAGGTTCATTTCCCGGTCAAGGGAAACAACACTCATACGGCTGGGGTTTTCAAGGACCCAGTCGACAAGCGCTTTCTCCTGATCTTTTGTTTTGACCGAGTCGAAGCCGATCGAGCGTAAAAATGCGTGCATACAGGATTGATTATTTCTTTGGAACCAGAAGTTCGGTGCCGCCCATGTAGGGACGGAGTACTTCCGGAATGCGGACCGTGCCGTCTGCCTGAAGGTTGTTCTCGAGGAAGGCGATCAGCATGCGGGGCGGGGCCACCACGGTGTTGTTGAGGGTATGCGGCAGATAGTTCTTCCCGTCCTCGCCTTTGACGCGCATTTTCAGACGGCGCGCCTGCGCATCGCCCAGGTTCGAACAGCTGCAGACTTCAAAATACTTCTTCTGACGGGGAGACCAGGCTTCGATATCGCAGGACTTCACCTTGAGGTCCGCGAGGTCGCCGGAGCAGCATTCCAGCTGCCGGACAGGAATGTCGAGACTGCGGAACAGTTCGACGGACCAGCGCCACATTTTCTCGTACCAGTCCATGGACTCTTCGGGCTTGCAGACGACGATCATTTCCTGCTTCTCAAACTGGTGGATGCGGTAGACGCCGCGCTCTTCCAGACCGTGCGCGCCTTTTTCCTTGCGGAAGCAGGGCGAATAGGAGGTCAGGGTGTACGGAAGCTCGCTTTCCTGCATCAGACGGCCGATGAATTTGCCGATCATGGAGTGCTCGGAAGTGCCGATCAGGTAGAGATCTTCGCCTTCGATCTTGTACATCATCGCGTCCATGTCCGTCTGGCTCATGACGCCTTCGACGACGTTTCCGTGGATCATGAAGGGCGGAATGCAGAAGGTGAATCCCTGATTGATCATGAAATCGCGGGCGTAGGCAAGAACAGCCTCATGGAGCCGCGCAATGTCGCCCATGAGATAATAGAAGCCATTGCCGGCGACCTGATGGGCGGCGTCGAGGTCGATACCGTTGAACCGCTCCATGATGTCCGTGTGATAAGGAATCTCGAAATCGGGCACCAGCGGCTCGCCGAAGCGTTCCACTTCGACATTTTCCGAGTCGTCTTTGCCGATCGGGACGGAAGGATCGATCATCTGGGGGATGACCAGCATGACTTTCTTGAGGGATTCTTCGACCTGAGTCTCTTCCTGGCTGAGTTCGTCGATCCGGGCGCCGTCTTTGGCAATCTCGGCTTTCACGGCCTCGGCTTCCTCACGGCGGCCCTGCTTCATGAGCCCGCCGATCTCCTTGGAGACGCGGTTCCGCTTTGCACGGAGGTCTTCGACTTCCTGCTTGATCTCACGGTTTCTCTTATCAAGTGCCAGCGCTTCGTCCACGAGGGGCAGCTTCTGGTCCTGGAATTTCTTTCTGATATTCTCACGGACTGCATCCGCATTTTCACGAACAAACTTGATGTCCAGCATGGGGATCTCCTTGTATTCTGAATGGTGTCGCGGTCTTTCCATAAACCGCTTCAGGATCTTAACCAAACTATTTTAGCACATCAGGCTTGATTTTCAAGGAAATTATTCTATCATAGAGACAGAAAATGAAGCGGGTTCTTTCCGTTGTGTCATGAACCGCGAGGAGTGAAAATGCCAAGGAAGATTCGTCACATCAATCATCATTTTGAGGAACCGGAGCCGCAGGAAGTTCCGGCTGAGGCAAAGGCAGATGCAACCGAAGATCCGGGCGGGGAAGAAGCGGCAAAGCGGAACGACGAGCTTCTCAAAAAGGAGATCGCCGAGTTTGACCGTATCGCGGAAGGCCTGAAGATGAAAGAACGGGCGCGTATGCTGGCCATGGCCAAGAAGGGCGCCGTGAAACCGAAGAGAGAAGACCCTTCCGAAAGTGCACCGGAGGAAGATGCCGGGCAGTCCGGAAGTGAAGATTTCTATGGCGAGATGGAAGACGTGGCGAAGGCGGAGATCGCAAAGCATGTCCGCGCGAGAGAAGCAGCACTGAGGGCTATGAAAAAAGCCCCCTTGCCGCCGGCCGGTCCGGTGGAAGAGGGACCGCTCCATGAGCTTCGCGTCAAACATGTGCTGGAACCGGTTGAAGAAGAGGACGGCACACGTCTCCTTGTTGAGCGGATCTGGCCCAGGAACCTGAACCGGAAGAGCTATCCGATGACCGACTGGCAGCCGGCCGTCGGACCGACATTTGCGCTTCAGAAGGAATTTGCCGCCTCTCCGGAGAAGTTTGACGCGTTTCAGGCCCAATACCGCGCATTCCTGGGAAAAGACCCTTCTGCCCGTGAGTTCAAGACGGAGATCCGGACTATCCTACGAGTGGAAAATGTGACCTTCCTGCATGCCTCTGAGGACCGCAGCCGTAACAGTGCCTCGGTGCTTCGGGAGTGGGTGCTGGAGTGAAGACGCCAGGGAAGACGTCTGCACTATAGAAGAAAAGAACTATGGAAAAGGAGCCTCTCAGGGCTCCTTTTTTAAGAATGTGTTCTCGTGTTCCTGAGGGCGGAACTGATGGCCGCGGCGGATGAGGAGGTCGTTCTTGAGAGCGACGAGGTTGATGTCGGAGCGGAGGGCGGCGGCGATCTCATAGATGTCGTAGCCGCGTCCGATGCAGTCGAGGACTTCGTCGTCCGGCAGAAGAAGTTCCGCGGCGAAAACATTGGCCTCGTATTCCAGGCGGCTTTCGCGCATGTCGAAAAGATTGAACTCGCGGAAGGCACCGGCTGTTTTGGCCTGGGCGCGGTGCAGGGCATCATGGCCCAGTTCATGCGCAAGGACGATCCGGTACATGGCCGGATCTTCGTCCTTGAGCCCTTCCCGGATGAAAATGTAGCGGTTTCTAAGCTGGGTCATATAGGCGCCCTTCTGCGCCTTGAAAGGGCGCGGAAGGATCCGGATCCCCAGCGCAGCCGAAAGAAGCTCCGGGTCCCGCGTCCCGAAACGCCGGACCAGAGCGTCCGCTTTCTTTCCGATGCTGTCAATCGTAAAATCCATAAAAATGAAAGCCTTCCTGCCTTTCGGTCATGAAAGGTGCGGGTGCTTAGCCTTCTTCCGCATCCTGCCGGAACTTCTTCGGAACATACTTTTTGTTCTGCTCCTTGGAGAGCCAGTAGGCATCCTGAATGGCTTTCATCATCTCGTCCATATCGTCCTGGGCAAGCGAGCCGCCCGCGAAAAGTCCCGCGAGCTCCGCAGTCAGCTGGCGTGCCTGACGCTCGCCGGCCGAGCCGTAGTGCTCCGCGGCTTCCGTAATAAAGGAACCCTCGTCGGTCATGAGTACGGACGGGTTCACATCAAGGATGCCTGCGAGAATGGTATAGAGTTCCCGGTAGCGCGGATACTTTCCGTCGGACTCGTAGCCTGCGATCGTGCGCTGCGACACGCCGGCCGCTTCCGCCAGCTCCTTCTGCGTCAGGCCTCTGAGCTTTCTGAGTTCTTTCAGTTTATCGCCGAATTTCATGGCGTCCTCCGAAAATGAATTTAAATTGCATAAATGAATTTGAAATGCTTGACAAAACAATCAGATGCGCTATAATGATGCAAAAGATGAATTTGAAATTCATCAAGTTCATCTTAATGGAAGAAAGGTTTCTTGTCAAGAGGGAAATGGGCGCTTTTATCTGCATCGATCTGAAATCATTTTACGCGTCGGTGGAGTGCGTGGAACGCGGACTGGACCCCTTCAAAGTGAACCTCGTTGTGGCGGATGTCACGCGCTCGAAGTCTACGATCTGCCTGGCGATCACGCCGGCCATGAAGGCGCTCGGCGTGAAGAACCGCTGCCGGATCCATGAGATCCCGGAGGGGATCGATTACATTGCCGCGATGCCGAGGATGCAGCTCTATCTGGATTATTCCGCGCGGATCTATGGCATTTATCTGCGCTATGCGGCGCCGGAGGACATCCATGTGTACAGCGTGGACGAGTGTTTCATCGACGTGGAGCCGTATCTGAAACTCTACGGGAAGAGCCCGAGGGAGATCGCTTTCATGCTGATGGAAGCGGTGTACCGTGAGACCGGGATCACGGCTTCGGCCGGAGTCGGGACGAATCTTTATCTTGCGAAGATCGCGATGGACATTGTCGCAAAGCACGCGGAGGACCATATCGGCGTGCTGGATGAGATGAGCTACCGGAGACTCCTCTGGGCGCATAAGCCGATCACTTCCTTCTGGATGATCGGCCCCGGAACCGAGCGGACGCTTGCGCGCTACGGCATGCATACCATGGGCGACATCGCGCGCGCCTCCATCGAGAACCAGGATTTTCTCTACCGGATCTTCGGCATCGACGCGGAACTTCTGATCGACCATGCCTGGGGACGGGAGAACTGCGGCATGCGGGAGATCAAGCATTACCGGAGCGTGGATCACAGCTATTCGAACGGTCAGGTGCTCATGCGCGATTACAGTTTTGAGGAAGGACTGGTGGTCGTACGGGAGATGGCGGAGGAGACTGCCCTGGACCTTGTGAGCCGGGGACTTGTCACGAATTCGGCCTATCTTTATGTGGGCTACAACCACACGCTGGGGGTTCACGGGCCGAGAGGCACACTGAATCTGGGCTGCCGGACCAACTCCGCCTCCCGGCTGAGCGAAGCCTTCGTGAAACTGTACCGGACACTGGTCCGGCCGGAACTGACCATCCGGCGCAGCTGCCTTTCCTGCGGGAACGTGACGCCGGAAGGAGATCCGCAGCTGGATCTGTTCTCCGACCCGGAGGAAGCGGTCCGCGAGGCGCGGCTCATGCAGCGCGTTCTGGAAGTGCGGAGACGCTACGAGCAGAATGCGATGCTGAAAGCGTCCTATCTGCTGAAGTGTTCG